>Ga0194044_10000172_pt1 | contig 28658 bp, 1 predicted proteins | sample JunL4417m_MetaG_FD_155460 | JGI IMG/M metagenome (GOLD analysis project Ga0194044, IMG submission 155460) | Anoxic zone freshwater microbial communities from boreal shield lake in IISD Experimental Lakes Area, Ontario, Canada - Jun2016-L442-17m | ecosystem: Environmental > Aquatic > Freshwater >...
CGACCAGACCCAACTATCAAATCAAGCGCCCATATTAAAACTCGTATCCAGCACTCCTGTACTCGTTAATCTCGTAAAATACGGTTGTGACATTCAATTATAATTACCAAACATTCCGCCAACCAAGATTTTACCGTCCGCCTGCAACGCTATCGCCATGATAGTACCATCATATCAACCTCAGATAACGAAACTACTATCTATCACTCCTGTACTCGTCAATCTCGTGATATAATTCTGGGTTACTCAACTATAATTCGTAAATCATCATCAGACTATAATTTTGCCATCTGGTTGTATTAGTATCTTCTGGACTGCAGCATTAAATCCACTTCATATCTTGAAAGTACTATCTATCACGCCTGTGCTCGTTAATCTTATAATTCTATTCGCTGTTGTTCCGCTATAGCTCGTAAAATTTCCTGCGGCTAGGATTTTGCCATCCGGCTGTAGTGCTATCGTAGTAACATAAGCATTAAATCATATTCATATAGGAAAACCACTATCTATAGCGGCAAATCATCATTGGCTGTAAAAGACTCCTGTCCTCAGTGGTGAGGTATTGAGTGCGAGCACTGGTGATCAGATTACAGAGATCGGCTCTGAGAACATGACCTTGATATCGATATTTCCCGTCGAATACGTGCCATCACCATTATCCGAAGTAACATTCGTCACCGTACCGGTCGTCGTAGCTAGAATGATGCTCTCTGTATAATCGCTTGTCGTATTATTTACGCTATCACGGAATGCCATATACACCGTCTTGGTGCCGTCGCCTGCCGTCAGCGTATGTCCTGTAGAACTTACACAGGTCTGCCGATTGGCGCTTGGGCTCGCCGTATTGCCAAATGCCATCTGCACCGTCCCACCCACTCATTCATCCGTAGGACAGGTTATGTTGAGCGTCACTGCCGTTCCGCTTGCGTAGATTGCACCGCTATTGATGAGGAATGCTCATCATACAGGCGCCGTCGTGTCGGAGAGATATATTCAGGTCGCTCACGTCGTCGTATTGCCTGCCAGATCCTGGATACTAAATCTAAGATTCAAGGTGCTCGTAAAATTAAGTCAGGATTTGTAACAATATCCTGCGGTGGTATTTCCTACATAGGTCGCTGCTATTCGTGATACTCCTGTCGTATAGAGACAAGTGTTTCCACTGAGTCCTATAGTATCGCTTACGCTTCCACTGATATCTACAGGTGCATCATAATATCGGGTAGTACCATTCAATCCCACCATTCATGAATAGATAACTCCCGTCGTCACCGTCGGCACTGTCATATCTACCGTAAATATTCCTGTATTGCTCCATGATGACGTATTTAAAAATCTATCAAAGACATACACTCTTCGATAATACTTATTCTCTGTCAATCAGGTTATCGTCACTCCAGTTGCGAATCACGTTCATGATTTACTAATAACTGCGAATGTCGTTCCTGTAGAGACTTGATAAAAATATCCACTCGTACCTACCCCTGCATCCAGACCTGATCACCGTTGTACTACTATCGTTCCTGTACTGAAATATTGTCCGCTTGTCGGTATAACGAGTGTTGGCACGCCAGGTGCCGTAATATCGGAGAGATATATTCAGGTCGCTCACGTCATCGTATTGCCTGCAGTATCCTGGATACTAAATCTGATATTCAAGGTGTTCGTAAAATTAAGTCAGGATTTGTAACAATATCCTGTGGTGCTCGTTCCTACATAGGTCGCTGCTACTCGTGATAATCCTGTCGTATACTTACACGTATTTCCACTGAGTCCTATAGCATCACTTACACTTCCACTAATATCTACTATACCTTTGTAATATTGTAGAGTACCATTGAAACCTACCATTCATGAATAAACATATCCGGTCGTCACCGTCGGTGGAGTGACATCACCCATAGCATAGGTGATGGTATCCATCGCCATAAATACACCTCCCGCTCAGGAATAATCTACATAGATGTTCTTTGCTCAGTATGTTCACGGCAATGTCCATCAACTCGTTGATGTATAAGTTTGCCGTCATGACCGCGTTGTTCCGTTGTTTGAAAATCTCATTTGTGTGGCTCAGGTGACTATTCCTGTCAAGGTGACACCGGTCGTTGGAGTGGTAGTTGCATTGTTATTGATGCTAAAAATACCTCATATAGGTCCGTATTGTCCGATATATCTGGTTGTATCATAATCTATGCCATCCGTGCCGTAGAGACTGAAGGCGCTTGCGTTTCGTTTGACGGGTTGCTTCTGGGTATGGATATTGCCTCCGTATCTGTAGTTGCTGGCATTATTCCCTGTCCATGATGATATCCTTCATACTGTATTACATAGACTGCCTGTCTGGAAATATATTCATCATAGCGTAACTGGATTGCTGATCCGAGAACAATCCATCGTCTCCGCTGTCGTGTCCAAAGATCATGTCGTCCATCAGAGTGCGGCGTAGTAACTTCATGTTGTGAACGTGTTTCCTGCTGGTCATCGGTAGTTACTAGAATTTCAGAAAAATTTGATGGTGCCGTAGTAGGTGATTCAGGAATAATTCGTTATTGCATTGCTAACATTTATATTGGAAAACACTATATTGTTGATCTTGAGATCAGGTGAAGCGTTATCTATCCCATCGAAACCGATGTTATAGATTTGAGAATTATTGATTATCGTATTACGAGAATCAATATCTATATTAACTCCTACGTTGCCGTTATATATCTGGGAATTGTTGATTGTAGTCCCCAAACTAGAATAGATACCTATATTAGTTCATCCCTCCTCGTTGTATGATTGAATGTTATTGAGTGTTATATTGTGTCAATTTATTATTTCGATTCAGTCATTGCTATTATTATATGTCTGACTATTTTTGATGGTATTATTGATTCAAGAATTTAAGTAAATTCCATATCCAGCATTATTGTATGATTGAATATTGTCAATTATAATATTGTTAGCATTCTCTGAGATAAATAGTCAATCACCAGCGTTATTATGAAAAAGGGAATTTTGAACAGTAATATAGGCGGAAGTTTGGAATCGGATGATTCAGTAGTATGTACTATATATTTCCACATTATTGACTGTGCTATTTTGTGCTCTTGTAAAGTCTATACCATAATCATTGCGTGTATGGCTTCATCAGAGCCCATCTCCTGTTCCACTGATGTGGATATTGTCGATGATGGTGTTTTGTTGTCCATTGCTGTTATTAAGCATTGCAGAAGCTCGAAGGGTGTATGCCCCAGTGGTATACAAAGTCACCGTTCCTGATCCTACAATCGCCGTACAATTTGCCATATTTATTCCGTTGGTGTATCTTATCCTATAGTTTCCACTATTGAGGATATAGATGGTGTTTGCTGATAATGTATTTGGTATTGTATTTAATCCAGAATTGAGTGAGGTGACCGTCATCGCTCCGAGATCACAGGTATTGCTTGTCCGGTTAGTAGTAAATCCTCAAGTCGATGATGAATCGAAATAATATGCTACTATCGGATTGACGACACTTATCGTATCCAGCGCCATAAAGGTACCAGCCGATCATGAATACTCAGCGTAGATGGTCTTTTTGCCGTATCATCAGGTAAATTGCCATCAGGTAGTTGATGTATAGGTCTGCCGTCCTCATCGAGTGGTTCCGTCGTTCGAGAATCTCATCTGTGTCGCTCAGGTGACGATTCCTGTCAAGGTGACACCGGTCGTTGGAGTGGTAGTTGCATTGTTATTGATGCTAAAAATACCTCATATAGGTCCGTATTGACCGATATATCTGGTTGTATCGTAATCGGTACCATTGGCGCCGTAAAGCTGGAGTGTTGTTCAGCTCCATCTTAGTGGTTGGACTTGGGTACGAATATTGCTTCCATATCTGTAATTAGTTACATCCTTGCCGTACCATGTAGCTTCCCTAGTGGAATAGTAATTACATGCGCTTCCCGTCTGTAAAAATACTCAAGAAGCCTGAGGATTTGCAATCCATGAACAGTCTATCGTTCTTGGTGTCGTATCCATCGATCCGGCTGTCCGTCATAGTGAAGCATACTCTGATCCTCCCTGCGTAATCGTTCATTGCGTATTGGTTGTGATGTCAAAAAATTTATTCGTACTATAGTAATGTATGTCTCATCCGATACCGTTACTGATTCAGTAATCGAGATTATAGAAATCGGAATTATTGATGTTAAGTCCATAATTATCTACAGTACTTATCTGTATAGCCGTACTACAGTTGTACAACTGAGAATTGTTTATCACTGTACCGCTTGATGTCTCAAAATGGATACATTCATCAGCATTATAGAATTGAGAATTATTTATGGTAGTATAATTACCTCCGATACGCAATGATCGTGCTCCATTATATGCTTGCACATTATTTATGGTTGTATAATCACTAGTATCAATCCATATTGATATAAATCAGCTAGGTGCGTTATATGCTTTGGAATTGCTGATGGTTGTATATACTGAATTCGTTATAGCGATAGTATTCTCACAATCGTGAACATTGACATTGTTTATTGTGCTATTTCATACATAATCGAATCGGATTCATGCTCCATTGGGAGCATGTGATCATCCTGCTCCGTTACCTGTTCCATCTACCGTTAGATTATCGATAATCACATTATTATACCCTAGACTATTTATGATTCCCGAAATGATAGATCCTGTGATATATACTCTTGCCGTACCTGATCCTACGATAGCGGTACATCAGGTCATATTTACTCCGTTGGCGTATCCTATCCTATAGTTTCCACTATTGAGGACATAGATGGTGTTTTTGGTGAGATATTGTGGGATGGTGTTGAGTCCTGGACTGAGATAGGTAGTGGTGATTCATGTCCACAGACAGGTATTGAGTTTTCCTGACCGATTGGTCATAAATCATCAGGTCGACAATCCGCTAAAATAATATGCTACTATCGGATTTGCAGGACCTCAAGTGACCGTCGCTGTAGCTGTTCATGCGTTTCCTACTTGATCCATATAGTTGAAGGTGAAACTTCCATTATAATTGAATCTATAATTTGCCAATCAACCGTTGTTGGTAATCTGCCGTGTAGGATCCATTCCCGTGAGCGTACCTGTAATCACGCCGTTTGCTCGATTACTCGAACTTGGTGCATAGGTGATGGTTGGCAATGCTTTGATTACCAATCCGCTGATATCTGAAATAGCTCAGGTAATATTGTAGACGTTGGTATATATTCCGGTGATGGTATAGGTTCCTACTGCAAGCTGTGGACTGAGAGGACTTGTCTGCCATGTATATCCTACACTTCCTCAACTTCAGAAGAGATATGTATTTCCTCCTATCCTCAGGGTTCATGAAAAAATCTTCTCGGGCAAGAATCCATACAGCACCGGTCAGGTATCGAAGGTAATTAATGAGTCAGGTTCTGGATATCTGAGATATAATCAAGAGATTTCTGTAATGGAAAGTGCCCTTCATGAATAAATACGGATATCATCCATATCTCATGAAAATTGGCCGGATACAGTACCGGTCGCATACGCTCCAATAGCAATCTTTGTAGCTGTATTGGTATCTAGAGCACCTATATTTAGCGTTCATTGTGCACGCAATGTTCAGTTCATATAGAGCTTCTGGGAGGTTGAACTTTCAAATACTGCCGCTATATGATACCGTCTACCCGTCTCTAGCGATACATTTACTCCCGTCACCAAATTACCCGTACTTCCCATAAAGAGCGATGTTCCACTCTGGAATACACGGATATTATATGCTGCCGAATTATTCCTTACTCTGCTAAAGATAGCTTGTGGCGCCTGTGTTGTGGTTGATCTTCCTGGCTTGATCCATGCTGCAAAGGTGAATGGATAATTTGCTACTACTGTACCACTTCTTGCCATATATGATGTCGCACTTCCTGTAAATCTGAAAATCGTCTCACCGTTTATAGCGCCGGTTATTATCGCATTTCATGAAAATGGCTTTCCTGCTGTCGGAGAAGTGTCTATAACATTCCTCGTTCCATTAAATGCTCATTCCAATCTTACCGTCAATCATGTCCCCGCCGTACCTGTATTTATCGCATAGGCTAAGCTATCTCTTACGATATCGTCGGAAACATTGACGATGCCCGCAGCACCGCTATATTGGGCATATACCCGTTGGATTCCATCGATTGGACCTATCACAAATCATCCGGTGGAGATTGCATAGGGCTGCCGTGCTGATCAGGTCATCCTATCGATACCTGTCCCGAACCTCATCTGTGTAGCACCTGAGATGGTACCATTTAAGGTGACGGTTCCATTTGAGGTGACCATAGCATCGCTATTGATAGCAAAGCTTCAGTCATAAACTCCGAGTGCAAAATAGGTGAAATGGTCGGATGTGAATGCTACATACATATCCTCCTGCGTTCAGATAACTATCGTATCATCGAGATGCGTCCATGTGTTCATGTCCGATGAATAACTTACATTGACTTTTTGTCCTAGAGTAAGATCGGTGACCGGTACGACGATAGTAGAGAGCGTTTTCTGTCCGGCCGTATCCTTCATATAGAGTGTAGTTTTTTCGTTTCATACCTTGACTATCTTAATGATTTTTTGTTTCCTAAGATGGACTGGTGACTGATGTATATCGATATTCTCGGGGCTGAGTATCTTTCCCGTAAATATTGCCTGATTCTTGTCCTTAAAAATAGTTCACGATTGGATGATTACAGATATCTCACGTATATCGACTACCCCTTTTATATTTTCTTTTGACTTGAGAATGATAGGCAAAGGTACGCCTCCCGTCAATTCGTTGGCATCCAATCAAGAGAATGTATCTGCATATCATGATGCATTATAGTTTAGCTGGTTGGTGGTGATGATATTCGTTATCTCTGGTGTCCTCTGCTCGACTCTCGTTCAAGTGGTTATATATGTCGTATATGGGACTTTGTATATTTCTTTTGTTGTATGGAGAGCAATAAATCTTTGAGCATACAGGAAATAGACTAAGGCTGCGCCTATCGCTATCAGTATACTACTCAAGATGATTACTCTTTTCTTCATGCTTCTTCTCTCTCTATATGGATTTAAAAGGTCTTACTATTGAGGTAGAGTATTGGCCTGCCTCATCACGTATTCACAAAGACCGGTTCGCTGAATTTGACCTGGATGATTATCTTTCATGAATTATATGATCAGGTTGCGGTCGTCGAGCTAACATTGATGATGGATGGTGCAAGCAAATCTATTCTAAATGTCGGTAGATTACTCCATGCTGATTGATTGGTAAATCTATCAAACGTATATACTCTTCGATAATAACTATTGTCTGCTAATCCTGTCACCGTCAATCCGGTCGTAGCTACCGTTCATCATTTGACAATGAGTGAGAATGCTGATCAGGTCGATATCTGATACACATATCCACTGACTCCTATGGCAGCATCCGTTCCTGATGACCGTTGAAATGTCACCGTTCACGTCGCAAATACTTGTCCACTCGTAGGCGCTACTGTTGTCGGTGCTGTCGGTAAACCATTATCGTAAAGGTATGTTCATGTCGCTCAGGTCGTCGTCCATCCTGCAGTATTTTGTACGCTAAATCTAATGTTCAAGGTTGTCGTGAAGGCTACTCCGGTCGTATAACAATATCCGGTCGTATTGGTCCCTGAATATGCAGCAACTAGCCATGATGCGCCTGTCGTATACTTACAGGTATTTCAGCTGATACCTATACTATCGTTTACGCTTCCACTGATATCTATCGTACCATAATAATATCAGGTATTGCCATTATATCCACCGAATCATGAATAGATATATCCGGTCGTCACCGTCGGTGGCGTCGAATCTGCATAAAAGATACCTGTACTACTCCATGCTCAGGTATTGAGGAGATCATCGAATCCATATACTCTCCGATAATACATATTATCTGCCAATCACATTACTGTCGTTCATGTAGCCATCACTACGGTTCATGATTTCGAAATCACTGCGAATGTCGCTCAGGTAGAAATCTGGTAATAGTATCCGCTCATACCTACTCCTGCATCCGTTCCTGATCACCGCTGCAATACCACTGTTCATGTCGCTAGATATTGTCCGCTTGTCGGTATAACGAGTGTTGGTGCTACTGATGGTCATGTGTTATCATACAAATATATTCACGTCGCTCCTGTCGTCGTCTGTCATGCAGCATCCTGGATGCTAAATCTAAGATTTAGGGTGCTGGTAAAATTAAGTCAGGATTTATAACAATATCCTGCCGTGCTGTTTCCTACATAAGTCGCTGCTACCCACGACTGTCCGGTTGTATACTTACATGTATTGCCACTCAGTCCTACAACATCAGTGACGGTTCCACTAATATCTACTGGGCCATCGTAATATTGTAGAGTACCATTGAATCCTACCATTCATGAATAGATAGATCATGTAGTTACTGTCGGTGCGGTTGAATCATATGTGGTATTGATAGTATTGGTCGATGCATTATTACTATTACCTCCTCCATCTGCAGCTACTCATGCCGCTATACTTACACTTACTGCTCATTGCGCTGTCGGTGTCACCGTCCGTTGGTACACTGTCGTACTGATTGCTGTCACTGTGGATAGCGTACAGTTCGAACATGTTACATCCGATCATGTAAATCCAATCACCGCCGTATCAAATGTTCCTGTTACCAAAAAGCTTGCTCCTGTAAAATATGCTCATAGCGTTCCGGTCGTCAACGTCACCGATGGCTTGATATTATCGAATGTCGTGTTGATTGTGTTTGATGCATTGTTGCTATTACCTGCTACATCTACAGCTCATCATGCTGCTATACTTATACTTACCGCTCATTGCGCTGTCGGTGTCACCGTCCGTTGATACACTGATGTACTGATCGCTGTCACTGTGGATAACGTACAGTTCGAGCATGTTATATCCGTTCCTGTAAATCCGGTCACCGCACTATCAAAGGTTCCTGTCATCAAAAAACTTGTTCCTGTGAACGTTGCTCATAGCGTTCCGGTCGTCAGCGTCACCGATGGTTTGACACTATCGAATGTAGCACTTGCAGTAGCCGAGATATCATTTGGGTTTCCTACTGCACCTACAGCTACTCCGGTCAATATCGTGACCGTAAATGCTCATTGTCCGCTTGGCGTTACTGTCCGTTGGTAGACTGATGTACTGATTGCTGTCACATTAGAAAATGTCGCATTCGTTCAGCTTATATCTCATCATGTAAATCCCGTCACTGCACTATCAAATGTTCCTGTCATCAAGAATGCTCCGCTCGCATAGGTGCCTATAGCATCAGTCAGGGTTACTGTCGGATGTACCGTATCTATACTCACCGATACCGATATCGAACTTCATGAATTCGTGTTCCCTACATTATCAGTCGCATATCCATATATTGTACAGATATTTGTTCCATTGGTCGAACAGTAGCTGGCTACTGAGATTCATGGTGCTGTTGTATTACACGTCCTTGCCGTCCATGCTAATGTCACTGATCCATTATTTATCACTCTATAGAAACATTGGTTCAATCCTGCTCAGGTATCCGAATCTGCAAATACTCAGGTGATTAGCCCTCATGAGTACCGTGTTCCTCCAGCTGGTGAAGAGATAGTCGTCAACGGCGGCACTACATCATAGCTCATGCTGAATGATCAGGTGTAATATGCTGACGTGTTTCATCCACTATCTATTGAATACGCTATCACCGTACAGTTATTCGTGCCGTTCGCAGGACAGTAGGTCGCTGCTGGTATCGTTATCGTAGCTCCACAGGTCCTTGGCGTCCGTCATGATGCCTGCACACTTCCGCTCAATATCCTCACATAACAAAATGCTGCCGATGAGATAGTATCTGAATCTGTTATAGCTAGCGTAAAATTTCCTGTCTTGGATGTTCCGGCTGTAAATGAGGTCGTAGGCGCGGTCTTATCTAGTTTGATTCCGCTGGAGGTCACTGATGTCGTATTACAGTTGCTCAGATAATCACAGATATTCGGATTCGCTATGGTACATGTCGCTGGATTTCCTTCCGTACTGATTATACAGTTTGGATTGGTCCAAGATCCACCAGCTCATGCATCCGTATAGGTGAAGGTCTGAGTCTGATTTCCGCTCCACCACTTGACTGTGTCGATCGCTGAATAACTGGAGAGATACGGTGGTGTCGCATCATAATAGAAGGTTCCTGTCGCACCATATCCTACTCTTGTAGATGCATCATATGCTCTGAAACTCACGGTGATAGTCGTAGTCGGAGAAATGGATGAGGATCAGGATCATGCGGCACACGTCGCTGTCGCTGCATTCGCTCGTGATCCTGTCGTATATTGGCATGAGGTCACTCAGATGGTATCCGTAGCTGTAGCCATCAGCGTGATAGCTCATTTATAATATCATAAATTGAAGTTTCCGGCAGCTATTATAGCCGCGCCTACACTCGGATTACTAAGATCCACGTACGCTGATGCACCATATTGTACTCCTCAGGTATTATTTCCTGCATTATCTGTCACGGATGGTGTCGTATTACAGGTTGCCGGATTTCCTTCATTGAGCGTACATCACGTTGCTGAAAATGAGTTTATACCTGCTGTCGCATCGGCATATCCCCGTACTGCTGACTGTGCTGAGGTATACCATCCTCCGAATGATGGGGAACTTGCTAAGTATGGCTTCGTTGTATCCAAGACGATAGAATCATTTGATGAGGTGCTCCGGTTCCCTGCTACATCCGAAAATTTTACATAGACTATCTGTGATCAATCAGATGTACTACATCATTGCGTCGTATAACTTCATAATGGAAAACTCTTGCTTGTCGAATATGCCTCTGCAGTGCTAAATGTACTATTATTACAACTGAATTGCATCTGACCCATTCCGTTTGGATCGCTTGCTGATAGCGTCAATGTAAGGGTAGTTCATGATGCATACGTCTGTCCATTATTAACCGAGATCGTTCATGGACTCATGCTCGTATCTATTATAAACGTATTCACGCTCAATGGCGTACTCGTATTCCCTGCCAGATCCCTCACCGTAATTGTACAATTGCTGTAGGTACCAGCTGCTAAGGTATTGAATGTGATGGTATTGTTTCATGATGTCGTCACCGTCGTCGTCGCTGAGCTACAACTTCCTCCATATATTATCGTTCCTGTTGAATTGCTGGCAAATGTATACGATGGCGTCGTATTGTTAGCGGGACTCGGTACTGCCGTCACTTGCGTCACCGTCGGTGCGATACTATCGTATAAGAAGCCTACTGAAGATGAATTTCAGGTATTTGCCAGCCAATCGCTTAATTTGAAATAGACATATCTCGTTCATTGCGTAGTCGAACATCCTGCTCCAGCTGCTCCCGTTACATTGAATGTCGCGGTCGTTGCATAGGTCTGTGGAGTTGTATAATTAGCATTATCACAACTGAACTGCATTTTTGCAAGCCCAACTCATGCTTCTGTTCATCAGAGCGATGATAAGGATACATTAAATGATCCTCCTGATATTATCGCAGCACTTGATCCATTGATTAAAAATAAATTTTCCACTGGCGCTGTCGCATCATAGGTGAATGTTCCTGTTGTTCCATATCAGCTATTATTGGCAATATCTGCTGCTTTGAAGTTTACCGTGATACTCGCTCATGGAGATATAGAGGTTGTAGAACATGCGTTTGTTGCTCGTGATGCTGATATTGGACTTGCTCGTGATCCGTTTGTCGTATATCGGCAGAAAAGTGAATTTGATGCATCAGTTGCTGTAGCACCTAGACTTATCGCTCATTTAAAAAACGATCAGGATATCAATCATCATGCAGCGGTAATTGTGGGTGATCCTACTACTGGTTTCGTCGTATCTATAATAAATGTCGCACATGACGCATAACTACCATAATTTCCCATTATATCTACTGCTCTTATCTTATATGAATGTGTCCCATCAGCCATCGAGCTAATAGTTGCATTGGCTGATGTCGTCAAACTGATGGTCTGTGATTGGGTAGCACAGGCATTATCGGTATATACGATACCGTCATACCTCACCGTCCCCGCACAGGTTCCTGCTCCTGCATCAGTTGATGCTCACCAGGTCAAGTTAGGGGTAGCTGTAGCATATGTTCCTCCACCGCCAAGTGATGGTGTAGTCGGTCCGGTGGTATCCACACTAAATACCCTTACTGCACTATATCAATACTGACTACCCATATCTATATCATCTCATGTGATTGAACAGGTATTGCTTCCATCTGCACACCGAAGAGCTGTATTCGTATCTACAAGAGGAGTATTACAGGTTCTTGGGAATCCGTATGTATTATTTATAGTCATATGACATGAGGCAAGTCATTGTGCATCATAATCCGTGAAACTGTAAGTTGCTGTACCAGAGAGACAAGCTCAAGCGGCAGGTGATGACCATGTTACTGTTGGAGCCACTGTATCTATACTATATGATCTACCGGTTGTTGCTGATGTGTTTCCTGCAGTATCTACTGACCATCCGTAAAATGTACATACATTCTTTCCATTTGTCGTACAATTGCTCGTACCTACACTCATATCTGTACCACATGTTCTCGTACCTGTAGCTTGTAGTGTTGTACTTCAATTTCTTACCGTATAATAACATGTTCAGAAGCCCACATTGTCTGTATCAGTGAAATACATACCAGCAAAGGTAGAGTAATACGTTCACGATGCTGGTGAAGATGCTCATATACTTGTCACCGGCGGCGTGGAATCTGTGTTTATGGTGTATGATCTCGATACCTTCGTTCAATAATTGTTAACACTATCCCTTGCCCGAATGTCCACCCTACACTTGTTTGGACCCCCGGTATTACAATTCTGACCTGCTCCTACGGTGATGTTTTGTGAACTATTACATGTCCTCGATCACTGATTTACTGTCATTGTGCCGTTGTCATAGACATCATAATAACACCGTGCCAAAGAGGATGATGGTGCTGCATCACTATCCGTTGGTGTCCCTATATAGAAGCTTGCCGACTGCGTACTTCCTGAAGCAGGCGTGCTGTTGAATGCTGAAGTTGGTAATGTCCCATCTATCTTATATGAGGCATAAGTATACGCTGGACTGTATGCATAATTCGAATCATAACTATGAGAGTATCATCAACCCTCATAAGCGGCTATGGACATATACCATATACAACTCGATGAAGAAGTATGTTCCACTGGTCCGTAATTAGTCGCGTCCACCCCGGCATTCTGTTGGTATAAACTAGCTCCACAGTTCTCATCACTTACATATGGATAATAATAAGCCAAACTGTAAGAGTACGTAGTAAAATACCAATAATAGTCGACAGCTGTTCAATACCATGAGCCACCATCTGGTGATCATATATTTAGTGTAGTTGCACCGTAATCAAAAGTATAGACCGAGAAGTGATTGGTTCTGAATTTGACTCATTGCCTTCCTCCTGATAGATTGGTCAATGATCATGTTCCGGATGGCTTCCATGTCTTGCCATCTTCCGAAGAGCTGATACTAAAATCCCCTGATCAGAAATAATATCCTTTAGGTACTTCGACTTCTACATCTACCTCCACCGGATTACCCTTCTCATCTTCGAACGTTATCGGAGCCGTAGCATCTCATAGTTCTACAGCCAAAGTTCCTGTTTTTATCTTTGCTCATTTGGCGAGTATTTCATCCTTACTGAGATATCTCGGAGCTACTATGACTCATGTAAACTCCCTGCCTTTCGACTTCACCATCGTTCATTCCTGATATCTGACTGCAATCTCTTTTGCATCTTTACTGGAATCTGAGGTGTGGATTATTGGATTTAATAATTTTCCTTTTGATCTGGAAAAATCAAGATCTGTAAATCACTCCAAACTCTTGCCATCCTTTGCTGTCTTGAACCCTCACTTGTCTTTGAGCTGTGCTGCTATCGATTTTACATCTGCCTGTGTCGGCAATACTACCTTATGTTCTTTAATTTCATCTCTCTTTCCGACTACTGTTCCTGTCTCGTATGTTATGTCGTATGCTCTTATCTTCTTCTCGTTCTCATATCAAATCACGGGAACTCTGCTCGGCAATATATCGCCATATATATAGTCCTTGATTCCCACTATCAGTGAGTTCGTCTTTCTTCCTCTCATCGAGCAACCATTGATTGGATTGTTGTTCTGTAATAGATATTCATTTTGTGTATCATCTATGTAGTACGTCAGATTAGATGATCGATCGCAGAGATATCCACTGACAGGCGTATCGTCTATATCTCATTTATCAAACCCATATCCGTTCTTCTTGGATTTCTTTCCTGTCTCGATTCCATAGTTTGAAAATTGGTTCTGTCAGGAATTGCTAAACATCCTCAAGGTACCTTGGTAGCTAAGATTCTGTGATCATGATACTTGCGCTATCTGATCATTATTGTAGATACCTACATTATTGAAGATAATATTATATGATTGCATAATCACCAATCACGTCTTGCTCGAATATATCGCACTATTGTTGATGATGGTTCATGTAGAATTTGTAATTCATATGGATTCATTGTTATTGAAAAATTGTGAATTGTTGATCGAAATACTGGAAGAATCTTTGCTTGTAAATCAGCGAGTGCTATTGAATATCATATCATTATCCAAAAGAATGTTCTTTGAATTTTCAAAAGCGATTGGCGTAATCCCTGCAAATATCTTCGCATTACTGATCGATATATTTTCCATATTCGATAGCTTGATTGCATCGTAGAGATTAAATAACTCAAGCGTATTGAGGGTGATATCTTTCTGATTATCCGCTAAGATTCCAAATATCGATTGCTGATTATTTGTATTTCCGTTGATACTCAAATTATCCACAACCACTCTTGATGCTTGGATATCTATAAAATGATCCAATGCATTATTGGAGGAAAGCTTCACCTTCCCTTGCCCGATAATAGCACTACATCCTCATGAAATCACGATAGGTGTAGAAATGTTATATGCTCATGATGCTAGGACATATATCGTATTTGCTTTTGTTGTTGTAAGGTCAAAGGTGTCTGGTGAAAGATATTCGATATTGATAGAAGCTGGATTACACATTGCTCATGATGACCGGTTGCTCGTATACAGACTTGGATATGTTGTATTACCAAATATCGTAGTCGTTATCGCCGTTGCATCAGGGTTAGCTTCCCAAAACGCATCATTGAGATAGGTTAATTTTTCTACTCATTTCTGTACGAGTGCAAAATATCATAATGCATCAGATTCCAAATTACAGACTGAGGAATCATCCAACACACAGGTAGTATCGAATACATTCTCTGACCAGGTTTCACCATCCAATGAATGCATGATACTATATTTCTCTCCTGGATTGCCTTCCAATGATTCGAAGCTGATATCAAAGACTCCGTCGAATGGTACGAGATCAGTAGTTGCGTTTCCTACCTTGACGGTCTGGATGATCTTATCTTTTGGTGATATTCATTTCTTTCGTTTGGTTGCACTTTTTTTGTCGGTATGATTTAGCATCTGCGGAGCTGATATTTTTCCATTCCGATCCGCTCATGAAATCTCCATACTCTGAATTCATGAGATGCTCAGTGATCAGAGAATGCGTGAATTGGAATGTACGGTTATCGGAGTGTCGAGTAGTATCTTCTTTCCGCGTGCTATCACTGATGGAGAGAGCGTAGCTATGCCTATAAAGTTCATTTCGTCGGTAGGAACTTGTGGACTAATCTGGATTATTTCATCTCATGCGCTTGGTTGCACCACTTCTGGGACTGGAGGAATGATTGCTCCTCATGGAGTTGGAATAATTTCTTTTCCCGTACTTGGAACTATCTCGGTTCATGGAGTTGAAATGGTTTCACTTCCTGTGCTTGGCAGATCAGTTCATGTAGTTACAAGCAGCTCAGGTTGAATCTTCCTCTCACAAATTGTCGGCTCTCCTGCACAAATAAATCATGATTCCACTACTCATGTACTACTACATCCATCTCCGCTCTCTGTATCACTATCATCACATTGTTCTCCATGTTCTATCATTCCATTTCCCATGACCGGACCTTTTGGCGAATATCGTATACTATCATCGGTAGTTATCGTTCCTGTACCATTATCAAACTCTGCATAGACGGTATTGGTGCCATTGATTCCTGCCAATGACCGCATGTACTCAGATTGGATAGCTATCCGCTCTTGGCCGCTGAGATCAGCATAGGAGAGATTAGAAAATCTTATCCTTTTGGCGTCCTTACATGATGGCTGGAGCATGACCGTAGCGTATTGTGTAAGGGTTGTATCATCGTTTATGACCAAGGAACAGTCACTCTTACTCTTGCCCAAGATGAATGTTGTGAAGTGATTGGTAGTGAAGATGATATATGATTTTCCATCCTGTTCCTGTACTACGGCTGATTTCATCTTATCGAATTTTTCTCCGTCCGAAGTATACTGGATGATGATTCTCGTTCCGGATATTTCTCCGTTGAGCGGTACTTTTATTTCTGCCAGCTGGGTATTTCCTATTGCATCTTCGAGCAGCAATTGCTCGCTTGGTGATCATATCTTGAATGCTTTGATTAGCTCCTCATCAGGAATCCTTCCGCTCAAAGTTGCTAGCGAGATGTTCTTGGGTCCGATAAGGACTCCTCCGTATCCGCTTCCCTCCTTGGTCTGTATCTGCGTACCTTTGGCGAAGGTGATGGTTGTCCCGTCGTCCGCTGATTCTATAGTAATAGGTACAGAGATTCTCCCTTGGCTCATTGAGAGATCAATCGGATTTATTCCCCTCATTATATCTCAGGTCTTGCTATATCCTTGCTGGAGCATGATGGCTTGTATACTCTCCTCATCTTCCGTCAGTGGCAACATCACCGGAGCGTTCCGGGCATTGGGATTCTCGTACTGATATGTTAGCGTTAGCGTAGGCCGACTTTTCTTCTCTTTCCATTCTTTGGATGCTAGTGTCGTATATGCATTATCGGTGCTTATGACCAATCATTGATTGAGCTCTGGATATTTCATCCGTTCCTGGAGCGTAGCTATGCCGTAGGCATTGAATGAGAACGCTTTGGTAGTTGATGATGTACTGGTAAGCGTATCCTCTATAATTTCCTTGATGTCATAATCTTTGCTTGCAACCATTCATACTCCTCCATATCGAGCAGCATCCGGAAATGCAGAATGTAAATAATCAGGCTCTCCCGAGATAGAGGAAATTCCGTCTGAAACCCCTTCTACCCGTGAATTATTGAGTATCCTGTTTATAGATGCTGTCTTTGATGTTCCTCCAAGTTTGGTCAGACTCAGCGATGCTTCGGAGATTTTCGCTGATGCGGGGATATCTCACAGATTGAATCTGATTAATGCTTTTGATCATGATTCATCAACCACCAACTGATCTGATGCACCGAAATTTTTATCCTGATTATTTGCATCGATAGATGTGTCATAGAGTGGATATATTGTCTTGGATTCACTCTTGTATGATTTAATTTTGCCTATGATATTGTCGAAATCATCCAAATATACGCCGTATCATCCATACGAATATGCGTTGATTGCATAGAGTTTATTCCCTGTGGTTCATACGAATATTCCGTAATTATTGGGGGTATGCGTTCAGCCACTTCCATCATTTTCTCCATACACATTGATATTGTTGATAATGATATGTTCTCCATAGGAGATTTTTATATTTGCTCATCTTTTGCTGCTCGTATACAGATCTACTCCTGTATCGACTCCCACTATGGCGGTACATGTCTCCATGATATCTGTCATGTATGGTGAGATATATGTTCATCTCTCTAGGAGGTAGATGGTATTGCCATACGGGTATTTCGGAATAGTCCCACTTCATGGGCTGAGTCGAATTACTTTCATATCTTCGATGGCGCAGGTATCCTTTGAGAAATGTGTCGTATATGTATTATCACGTCTACCTGTCCCAAAAAATGAGGCAATGATTGCTGCATCATCAATATTATTTTCCCGAAAATTTCATGTATATGTAGGCGCGGTGGTTGTTGTTCAGGTCGTAAAGCTTGTGAGAATATCATTTCTTCAGAAGGCAAAAATCCCTAATTGTGCTGTCGATATGTTGCATATCCTCTGGCTATCTACGATACAGCTTGCACTGAGTGGTTCCCGTGATGCTCCATCATCGGAATAATAAATATCAAGTGTTTCACCTATATTCGTCTTGGGTTCAGTTATCTGGAACGAGAGATTGAATCTGGTCGTAGCATCAGCAATTAGTTTTACTCCATTGGCTCCTACGGCAAACGTCTGGACCGCTGAGAAATCACCGGGCAGTCATGGTTCTCCTTTGGATGCTTCCCTCTTGTCCGTGATTGCCATAGGGGGATTGATGATGCCATACCAATCTCCTCATGCTACCGTTATCTTGCCTGTCTCGCCTGCCGTATTGATGGTGACCTGTGACATACTCTCCGGCGACTTGATGATGAGATATCTGTTTATGAGATCTACTGTATCACCCATAGTGATTGTCCTATCCACCAAAGAAAAAGGTCCCGTAACCATCTTTGTAATATCGACCTCATTTTTTACAATAGCATAATTATCTGCACTATATCCGTATTGCGCATAAATATATTTTTTACCTTCACCCTCCTCATGCATTTGTATTGCTGCTGCATTGAAGAATGGCATCCATTGATGTGTTTTCAGATCGGCTTCGCTAATCATACTAAACCTCATCGTCTGGATGTCTGCCACCTTGGATCAGGTCACACAGACATAAAATTCTGGAGGGCTTCCCCTGGTTTCCTGGATCTGGTTACAATTCTGATCTCCGATAAAAAATTGAAAATTATCGCTTCAGATGATAAATGGCTGGATACCCTCTGGTTGGAGGTAGGCGCTTGTTAGCATATATCATGAGATACTCACAAGGAGAAAACTGAATATCTTGACTAATCAAAAAAATCATGCAACACCCAAAAGATACTTCCTGTGGTGTTTTTTCGCATGTCTGTATACGTTGGTTCCGTGATAGTGTAGCTTTTCAAATACGGTCTCCATATACCAATAACGATGTAAACTCCCTTGTATAACACGAACCTATTTTGACCTACTTTCTTGCTTTGTTTTTCAGCAAAAACATCGTCATCAAAACATAGTTTTTATGGTTATTGTGGTGGTTATTTCAATGACATCAATATTGGACAAATTGCGTATTTTGGCTTATTTCTGTCGATATCGACAGATGATTTCTGAGAGGAACAAAAGCTCAGGTGGTTCCGAAAATATCTAAGGATATCGACATGTCGACACAAAATCCTGTCGAGGTAGTAAAATATTTCGACTTTACATAATGCCTTTTATATTCATAATATTGATATAGAATATGCTGATTATTTATTTTCCTCTTCTCATTTTTTTTCTATGTATAGTTGGCCATCGATATATTGCTTGAGCATTATGCTTTTGTATGATTCTTCATTATGTCGGCGACTTGACGAAGCTTGCAGATATGAGCTGATAGATAAAATACACGGCAATCATAGAATCTTTAGATCCGTTAATTTGCTGGTATATCGAAATTTATAGTTCCGCTGTACGTATCTGGTACGGTGAATGCTGGGATATTCACCTTCATCCATGGCTGGTTTCCATACGTTCCTACAGGACAGCTATATGGACTGCCTGATGGCTGCCTTACGATATATATTATAGCTCCAGGTGAGGTGACATAACCTATGACTCCTCCGTTCATATATGAGTCAGTAGATACACTGACCAATGGCGTCGCTGGCGTAGCAAACAATGGTGTAATGCCTCAGCTTGCTGAGAAGAAGATGTTGGCATTAGGTATCGCATTGGCTGGATAGGTGACTCCGCTCATCATCGCTGGTAATCGAATTTTTGCCGTCCATCCCGTCAATCCTGAGGTGTCCTGTATCTGGAAATATCCATTGAATTGGCCCGATAAGGTCTGCGCTCATCCTACAGTTACCTCTCCTAGATAGATTCAGGTTAATGTTCCTCAGATTGAGGTGTTTATAGTATAATTTCTTCCTGTGCTTCCGCTATTTACTAATGCATCTGATGCGTAGCCACTATAACTATAGGTTCCCGCAGCCATACACATCCTCATATCTGTGAAGAGGAACTGTCCGCTTGCAAACTCATTCAAGTTCGATCTATAGAGCAGATCTACTTGGCCTGATGATAATGCACGGTTGTAGATACGCACCTCATCTATCGATCCACTAAAGACATTGAACGTACTTACTAGGTCTGTATCGTTTCCTATTCTCAATGGCGTATCCTCACTTCATAGCGCACCTAAATTTGCTGCTCATGTCGCACATAATACCCCATTCTCATAGACATATAACAGTGATCCATCATAGACTCCTACTACAAAATCCCATTGGCCGTAATGCACTGGACATTTACCACCTCCTGCACCACCAGCTGCTGAATCATTTGCTGCCCAGAATTCATAACTATCAGTCGCTCCATCCCTATAATCCAGCTGGAATTCTCGATTTGGACTCGTCCGTGTACTCTTTAATTTACTGACGATTACCCTATATCCATCCGTAGCCATATTTGTCGTAGGAAATACTCGTGAGGCTACCGTTAGCTGTGTTAATCACGTGAATCTTGTGTTTTGTGCTACTTGTATGTAACCAGTTGATCAGGTGAAACTATATGCGCCATTCCATTTACCATTCGCTGTATATGCCCCTCATGTCATGACTCCGTCATTTGCATATATCGACATATCTTTCACCGTTGTAGCAGTATCTCCTAATGCGCCTATATTATCAAAATTATACATCAGCAAGAGTCATGAATCATAGATCGAATATGGTATACCAGCAAAGGTATAGATAAATTGATTGAGTCCTACTCCTGTCTCCACAATCTGGATTTGTCCTGTGAAACTATTTCCTGTACCCGTCGTTCCATTTCCTGGCGTAGCTCAGGTGAAGAGTATCACGGGAGGAGTAATATCAGTAATAATATTGATGTCTTTGTTGTTTCCCAGTGATCATGCGCCTCATGGAGTTGCTAAGGTGAGCGATGCTGGGATGCCTCACCAATCCATGATACTTCCTCCGTTGAGCTGGAGCGATGATGCATTGAGATAATCAAGGTCGAGTCTATAATCTCACTGATTGACTGTATATCTAAAGGTTGCCGTGTTGTCCGCTGGTGCGAGTCTGGTAATACGATTCTGGGTCGTGCCACTATAGTCCGTAAAGTATCCTCCAGCAAGGATCTTGCCGTCTGGCTGCAATGCTATTGTTTGGACCTTAACATAATTAAATCAGCTTCAAATATTGAAACCACCATCTCTGGTTCCTGTGCTCGTCAACCTTGTGATGTAATTTTGGGTTGTTCCACTATAACTCGTAAATTGTCATCCGACTATTATCTTGCCGTCTGCCTGCAATGCTATCGTATATGCAGCACCAATACCAAATCATCATCAGATTACGAAACTACTGTCTCTCGTTCCATCAGCATTCAATCTCGTAATCCCATTTTGGGTTGTTCCACTATAGTTGCTGAATGATCCTCCGACTATTATCTTGCCGTCTGCCTGCACGGCTATCGTATAGACAATACCATTAAATCAATCTCAGATAGTGAAACTACTATCTCTCGTTCCATCAGCATTCAATCTTGTGATGTAATTTTGGGTAGTTCAATTATAGCCTGTAAAATTTCCTCCCACGAGAATCTTGCCGTCTGCCTGCAATGCAATAACAGCAACACTACCAACAATTCAATCTCAGATAACGAAACTACTATCTTGCAATCATGTGCTTGTTAACCTCGTAATCTTATTTTGAGCAGTTCCACTATAACTCGTAAATAATCCTCCGACTACTATCTTGCCGTCTGCCTGCACGGCTATCGTATTGACATTACCAATAAATCATACTCAGATAACGAAACTACTATCTATTCTTCCTGTGCTCGTTAACCTCGTAATCTTATTTTGAGTAGTTCCACTATATAACGTGAATCATCCTCCGACTACTATCTTGCCGTCTGCCTGCAATGCTATCGCTAAGATATCAACATTACATCATCATCAGATTACGAAACCATTATCTCTTGTTCCATCCGCATTCAATCTTGTGATGTAATTTTGGGTTGTTCCACTATAGTTGCTGAATGATCCTCCGACTACTATCTTGCCGTCTGGCTGCAATGCTATCGCTAATACATTACTATTAAATCAACTTCAGATATTAAAACCACTATCTATAGCTGCGAATCATCATTGACTCAAGAAAGTTCCTGTCCTCAGTGGTGAAGTATTGAGGGCCAGCACGGGTGATCAACTTACTGCTATCGGTTTGGAGAATTGTGCCTTGATATCTACTATATCTCCGTATCTGTAGGTACCATTTGCATAGTCGGATGTTACATTGATAACCGATGCCGTAGCGGTGTCGAGGAGAATCGTATCTGTGTAATTGCTTGTTATATTGCCCAAGCTATCACGGAATGCCATATAGACAATCTTGGTACCATCACCGGCAGTCAGCGTGTGGGATAATGGCGTATCACATCCCTGCCAATTTGCATTTGGACTTGGCGTATTGCTGAAGGCCACTTCCTCTCATCCTATACCAGCGTCGGTAGGACAGTTTATGTCGAGTGTCACTGATGTTCATGTAGCAATAGCAGCTCCATTATTGATTTGGAACCATGCTCAAGCAGGCGCAGTTGCATCGTAGATATAGGTCGTAGCTGCTCATGTCGCGACGAAGTCGACGAAATCATGCACGCTAAATTGTATCGTGATATCTGAGGCAAAGGTAAATCCTGTCTTGATACAGACGCCTGCCGTAGCGGTTCCTGAGTAGGTTGCAGGAGCTCGGGTGATACCTGTGGTATATTGGCAGCTAGCTCCAGAGATACCGATAGCATCGCTCACTGCTGCACTGATATCGATAGTTCACTTATAGTAGAGTGAACCATTGCTTCCGGTAACTCCACTAGAGATATATGCCTTCTGGGTCTGCGGAGCTGTGGTATCCAAGGTAATGTTTCTTCATGTCCACATCGATGCATTGCCTAGCAGATCCACAGATTCCATATAGATTGTCTGGATGCCGTCGATGTCTATCAAGGTGTATGGTATCGTGAGATATGATGAACATCATGTCCGTGCCATTGATCCGGTAGTATTGCCATAGAGGATTCCTGATAAACCTATTCATATACCATCATCAGGACAATTTTGTCATAGTTGCAACATCACTGATGTTGTATCTGTATACAGCGCTCAGGTATTGATAGTGAAGGATGGTTGTGTTGGTGCGGTCCCATCATAGATATAGGATGCTATGGATCCTGTCGTCAGATTGGTTGCGATATCTTGGATACTAAATGCTATGTCTATATCAGCAGTATAGGTCAGTCCTGTCTTGTAGCAGTATCCAGCCGTAGCGGTTCCTGAATAGGATGCTGCAAGCCATGATGCACCCGTCGTATAGAGACAGGTTCCGGTACTGAGACTATTGGTATCGCTCACATCTGCACCGATATTTATAATTCCTTTGTAGTAATTGAATCATCAGTTGTACCCTGTTACTCCACTGGAGATATATGCCTGAGATACGGTAGGACTTCCGCTATCCAGGATGATGGTATCTGAGTAGTCGTTGGAGATGTTTCCGAGTGCATCTTCACTCCTCATCCAAACTGTTTTGGTACCTTCTCCTGCAGTCAAGGTCCATCACTTTACACTCGTACAGCTAACCCATGCGCCATAGCTTCCTGTCGTATGGCCGTAGGCAATCTTGACGCCACCTACTCCCGCATCCACTGGACAATTAATGGAGAGAACGGCATTAACGGTATCGGTATAGAGTGCTCAAGTATTGATGGTAAATAAGGTGCCGGTAAGGGTAGCAGCTAGTTTCGCTACGAAGACATCCTCAGATCCGCTATTGGCGAGTGTCGTTGATCAGAATTCTGACATATTAAGATACATTCCTGCCACGTATAGATTCAGTCATTGATCTATAGCTATATCATAGGACATCTCAGATCATGTACCTCATCATCTGACTGCCCGTTGAAATTCTCCTGATGGCGAAATTTTCGAGATAAATGCATCTCCTGCTCCGCCCACATCTGTCAGGGTCGTCGATCCAAAGGTTGCAGATCCCTGAAAATCACCTGCTATATATGCATTTCCTGCGACATCTAATGTTATTCACTGTACTTCATCCAAGCTCACTCCTCATCCTCTAATTACCCGCTGGTATGCTCATGTCGATAAGAGCTTAGCAATAAATATATCATCATTTCCGGTGCTGACCAGTGTCGTCGATCCAAAGGTCGCAGATCATGAGAACGTTCCCACGCTGTAGCTATTTCCTAGATTATCCACTGCTATATCATTTCCACCATCAGCTCCAACAGATCATCATCCTACTGCCCGCTGAAATCCTCAGGTCGATGAAATCTTGGTGATGAAAATATCGGTTATTCCATAATTCGTCAACGAAGTAGATCAAAAGACCGCAGTCGCATAATTATTTCCTATGATATAACTATTTCCATAGCTGTCTACCGATAGTGAGTTTACATAATCTGTATTGTTCGATCATCATCCTGCTGCCCGGAGATAGAGTCCTGTAGATGAAAGTTTAGCGACAAATATATCTTGAGATCCTCAGCTACTGACTAATGTTGTCGATCAAAAGCTTGCTGTCAATGCAAAATTTCACGCTACTAAAATATTGTCTTGAGCATCCAATCATATTCCTTTGATTTCACCATTTCCTGGTCCTGATCCCTCCTCAGCTCGGAGAAATACTCAAGTCGATGAAATCTTGGCAATGAAGGTATCACTACTTCCGCTGCTCGGTAAGGTGATGCTTCAGAAAACTCAGGTAGCGATATAACTTCCTCATACATAGACATTGCCCGCCTTATCTACAGTTATTGCGGATGCTACATCATTTCCTGTTCCTCATCATTTCACTGCCCGGAGATAGAGTCCTGTAGATGAAATCTTGACTACAAACATATCGCTATTCCCGGTACTTATCAATATCTTGGATCAGAAAGATGCCTTTCAAGAAAATACTCCTGCTATATATGTATTTCCTCAGCTATCCACTGCTATCCTGCTTGCATAATCCAATTCAGTTCCTCATCATTTCACTGCCCGTGCAAAACTCAATCATGTTCCTGGAATCGCGGGAGGTGTCGCATCATAGGTATATACTCCGAGATCTCAGGTACCAAGATAATTGGAGATATTTCTGATTCTGAACATAATATTGAGATCAGGACCTCCCGTCACGCTTGCATTACAATAGGTGGTATTGTACGTAGCCGTACTCCATGTTGTACCGTCGATAGTGTATTGGCAAGTATTTCCGCTGAGTCCGTAATTATCCATCACGGTCGCTGCAACCGTTACATTTCCTTTGTAGAATAATGCTGCTCCGTTGCTTCCGATGGTGCCTACAGAAATATATCATATACCTACCGTAGGTTCTGTCGATTCTACAATTCCGGTTATCATATTTGATAGTGCATAGCTCATATTGCCGGCTGTGTCATTTCCGCGATAACAAACATATTTTCCGTTATCCGTATTGGACATAAATATAGTGCTCGCATAGGTGATAAAATTTCTGCTTGCATCACACAATGTGCTTGTCGATCCGGTGGTCATAGTCAAGACAGGAGCTACATCGATATTATCGTTTATGGTCGATGTTATTGTCTTGGTCGGACTCACCGTCGTTGATGGATTATTGATAGTTATGCTAGGTGATTCGGTATCTACGACGATATCCCTATTATATCAAAGTGATCCTGCCATTCATGGAGCAAAGAGTGTGAGATTTGCATTGTTGCCTATAGAATCGGCGATTGTGGCCCCGAGCAATGCTAGTCCTGTCGTGGTAGTGTAATCCAGATCGTCGCTATTGTCTCCGGCATTGATGGTATATTCGAAAGTCAGGGTATCGGTTCCACTTCCAGATACATAGATTCCAAAGCTCGCTATCATGAGGGTAAAGGTCGCTCCGCTACTATTTCCTGCTTTATCATAGACGGTAAGTGTATAGATTCATGGTAGGGTCAGTGTCGATCAGCTTGCGAAGTTTCCGCTATAATAACTATTATTTACTCCACTCACTATCGCTCCGGAAAGATTGAGATCGGAAAATCTTATCGTCACATTTCCTGCGCTGATTCATGTATAGATACCACCTTTTACTACGCCGGTGAATGTAGGATATGTGGTATCCAAGATAATAGTATCGGTTGCATCAGATGTCGTATTGCCGAGTGCATCTCTGGCTCTCATATAGATTGCTCCGGTGCCGTCGCTTCCTGTCAGTAATGTCGTCATTATGGTAGTGCATGCCTGCCGATTTGTATTTGGACTCGGCGTATTGCCAAAGGCTACCTCTATTCATCCTACTCCTGCATCGCTAGGGCAGGTAGTATTTAACGTCACTCCGCTGGCATTGGCGAAGATTGCGTTGCTATTTATCGTGAATGATAATGCTGTTGGTGCAGATCCATCATAAGTATAGCTTGTAGATGTTCCTGTACCCAGATTACCTGCGATATCCCTTACACGGAAATTGACGGTGATATTTGAGGTGAAACTCAATCCAGCAGCATAACAGTAGGTACCGTCTCGGCTGGCAGCCAACCAAGAAGCTCCAGTCGTATATTGACAGGTCACTCATGAGACTGCATAATTATCCGTAGCGGTCGCTCTAAAATCTCCTGTGCCTCTGTAGTAGGTTGATTGGGTTACTCCTGCATATATAGCTGTCGTTCCGACAGACGGTGCTGCGGTATCGAGGATGATATCATCACTGATGGTCGTGCTACTGGTATTGCCGGCAGCATCGATATATACGACATATCCCGTTTTGATTCCATCACCCGCAGTGCATCAGGATCCATTCGTAACATTCCAGGTGAATGATGCTGCATAGCTATAGAATGGGCTCCATGTCGAATTATCACAGCTGAACTTCATAAGTGATATGCCGTTCGTATCGCTTGGAGACAAGGTCAGCGTTGTACTCGCACCACTCGTATATACCGCTCAGGCATTGATGGTCATAGTCCCGGTAGGTGCCGTAGTATCAAAGATTGTCGTTATGGTATTTGATACTGTATTAGGATTTGATGCTCCATCAGTCGCTACTCCTGCTGCGATATATCAGGTCACTATTCATTGACCTATAGGCGTCACTATCCATTGATATACCGTACCACTTATCGCTGTGAAACTTGAAATATTTCCATTTACTGTCGTCACATCTCAGCCAGTAAAATTACTTGTACTGCTACTAAACGTTCATGTTACTATAAAATTAGCTCAACTGAAATATGTTCCGATAGCGTCAGTCAATGTTACCGACATAGGCGCGGTATTTATGCTGAAGATAGGGACAACGCTCGCTGCGGATGTATTTATAAATCTATCGAAGGCATAGACTCTCCGATAATAGGTAGCATCTACCAATCATGTTATCGTCACTCCTGTTGCAAATCATGTTCATGATTTGGCTATAAGCGTAAATGCGGATCCCGTAGAGACTTGATAAAAATATCCACTGGTACCTATTCCTGTATCTAGACCTGATCACCGTTGTAGTACTACCGTTCATGTGTTCAAAAGTTGTCCCGTCGTCGGTAGTACTGGCGTAGGCACACTAGGAGCTGTAGTATCGGAGAGATATATTCAGGTCGCTCACGTCGTCGTATTGCCTGCCAGATCCTGGATACTAAATCTAAGATTCAAGGTCGTTGTAAAATTCAATCCTGTCGCATAGCAGTATCCTGTTGTCGCACTTCCTGAATATGCGCCTACTATCCGTGATGCTCATGTCGTGTACTTACATGTTCACGTAGCTAGAGCTAACTCATCACTCACGCTTCCGCTAATCTCTATTGGTCATTTGTAATATCAAGTACTACCATTAGTTCCCATCGTTCACGAATAGATATATCCTGTGGTCACTGTCGGCGCAGTAGTGTCTATATTGATGTTCTTATTGTATCCCAAGGATCATACAGCTCATGGACTCGCTAAGGTAAGTGTTGCATTACTACCTCACCAATCCCTGATGCTTCCTCCATTGAGCAGGAGCGCCGTAGTGTTCAGATAATCTAGATCGAGTTTATAATCTCATGCCTGGATAGGATATCTGAAGGTTATAGTATTGTCCGCTGGCACGAGTCTACTGATATTATTTTGGGTTACTCAACTATAATTTGTAAAACTTCATCATAAGAAAACCTTACCGTCCGCCTGCAACGCTATATCATTGACAGATGCACTATATCAACCTCAAATACTGAAAGTACTATCTAGTAGTCCTGTGCTCGTCAATCTCGTGATACGATTCTGTGTCGTCCCGCTATAACTCGTAAAATATCATCCGACGAGAATCTTGCCGTCCGGCTGTACCGTTAGTCCAACGACTTGAGCATCAAATCAACTTCAAATACTGAAAGTACTATCTAGTAGTCCTGTGCTCGTCAATCTCGTGATACGATTCTGTGTCGTCCCGCTATAACTCGTAAAATATCATCCGACGAGAATCTTGCCGTCCGGCTGTACTACTATCGGGTAGGTTGTATCATTAAATCAACTTCAAATATTGAAAC
>Ga0194044_10000176_pt1 | contig 28410 bp, 31 predicted proteins | sample JunL4417m_MetaG_FD_155460 | JGI IMG/M metagenome (GOLD analysis project Ga0194044, IMG submission 155460) | Anoxic zone freshwater microbial communities from boreal shield lake in IISD Experimental Lakes Area, Ontario, Canada - Jun2016-L442-17m | ecosystem: Environmental > Aquatic > Freshwater...
GTTGATTTCATTTATTTTGATATCTCTGTCGAATTTGGTGTCGCACAACATATCAACAATTGTGGTTGTTGGTCCATTCGACATTTTTATATATTTACTGTTATGTTCATCTTCGTCATTATCATCCATATTTTTCCCCATTATCTCAAACATCTTTTCAATGGTTGACATATTTCGAAATTCGGATGTGTTTTTATAGTTTTTTATTGGGGTTGTTAACCATCGTTCAATCGCAATCATTAATTCTGGTTTAGTTATCATTTTTATGGGATATACCAGGTCAATATTTTCCATTTTTTCATAATTAAATGCGGTTAATATAATTTGTCTGAGGATATTTTTACATAATTCAGAAGTTACATGCATATTTAAATTTTCAAAATATTCGATAATATTGGTCACTAGTTTTTTATACGTTTTTATAGGAATAGGAAAATCGCCGTGACTACTACTTGCCTCAATATCAAAACTACATATTTTATAAGGAACTCTATCTTCCTTATCATTTAAAGGAATAATGTCTTTATAATTAATAATTATTTCGAAATTACAGGTTGTTGTTTTGAAACACTCTTTGGTTATTAGTATTGATTTGTTATTTGGCAATGCAACCCATCCAGATGGACTTATATCACGAATATGAAAGAATCTTAATAATGGAGGAATGTTTGCTTCATACAATAGTGTATTTGTATCCATAAACGGATACCCGTGCTTTAACAAACTTCTACCAGAATCAGTATACTCACCATACCATAAATTTTTTGCTTTATTAAATGCGTTCATATTTGTGAATTCCAGTTTTATAAACTTATGTTGTTTTCCTCCATCAAACCCGTATAGTTTTTTTCGTTTTACGATAATACATTCAGTAATCGAATTTTCATAAAATTTACCCATTTTACGTTTTATTTCTGCCAAAAACAACAATTTAGTTGAGGTATTCCAGGTATCATTTACCATTACATAGAAAAACGGCTTGTAATTATTTACAATAATAGAACACGTTTCACCTTTAGTATTTAATCCAAAAATCTGGATTAAGAAAATATTTTCGTCCGTATAAGACGTTCTAGATTCATCATTTTCACTTGCGGTATCTTCATTACACTTTCCGTTATAAACGTTAAAATCAACGAGTTTAAACACTTTATCCATTTTTATAGTTGAATTAAAATACAATTGTATATTTAATTCAATTTTATTTGTTATATTTGTCGACATTATTTGTTAAGTACCATTATACCACAAATAATTAATAATATTCCACCAAGTCTTTTAGGAGTAATACCACTATTTTCTTTACTTGATAATGTTATTTTAGAACCTAAAAACCCGCCTAATACCATAGAAAGCGTTAACACATTTCCAGCATAAATATTTATATTTCCTAATTGGAAATTATTATATATACCAACTAATACTGGTAGTAATAAAGCATAGACTATTGTTCCCGCTATTTTAGAGGTTTCAATTAAATTAAAATAATAAATTAAAGTGAATAATACAAATGAATTTCCAACACCGGTTAATCTGGAAATAATACCTGAAAGTAATCCACAAATTATAAAAACTATATTACTAATCATATTATATGTAAATATTATTATCTGCTGTTGACATTTATTTTTTATTACTTAGAGTTCTTCCTTTGCTTCGTTTTGATTTGGTTCGTCTCTTGCTTAGAGCTCTTTTTTTACTTCGCGTCGATTTGGTTCGTTTACGCCGTTTTCCTCCTCCAAACATTTTTTGTTTAGATTCAATCCATTTTTTAAATGCATCTGAAGTTCTTTGACCTTCATACTCCTCAACTAATTTTCCGTTTTTTGAAACATAATGAATTGTAGGAAACCCGTTAATAGATATATTTTGTTTTGTTAAATACTTCGGTTTTAAATCTGAATTTTGTAAAATTTCTTGATTTATATCTGCTATAATAATATCAGTTTCTTTAATTTTATCACCTAATATATCCTCAATCTTTTTCCATTCTGGACGTGTCATTTCACACGGACCACACCCAACCATATAATAAAGAATAAACGCGTGATTATTATTTTTACTAATATCATTATTAAGGTCGTTAACGTTTTGCGTTGTAGGGTCAACGTGTAATATTTTCATTTATAAACTAACATTAGAAATTAAAATATAACTTAATTTTATCCTTATTAAATATATATGTCATTACTTATTTGTTGTGTTATAACCATATTTATATTAGGGTTCGTTTTTTATCTAAAAAGCGGAAATTCTAAATTTATGGAAGGGTTAACTAATAACGACGAGACACGGTGTCCGAATATGCTGATACAGCACGATAAAAATTTTTATTTATATAATTCTAAATTAGCAAAGATTCCAGGTGTAAATCCTGTAAAATTTAATAATTTAGAAGATTATGTTGAGTTTTTGACTTGGCAGAGAAGTCAAGGCATAAGATGTCCGGTATTATATTTACAAAAAACATATGACGCACAAGGTAATGAAGTTTATAAAGTTAGACCGAGTGTTAGTGAACCGCAAGGTGGATTACCTCCTGTTATTTCTCCGAACGTGATTCCAAAAAATCCAAATCCTACTCTACTTGTCGATGCAACCCAAAGCGACCACCCATATAATAAGAACTCTTATCCAGCATATGACGCATCCTCATATTATGTTGGAACCAGCACGCCTTTAGATACAATTCATCAACAAACCGAAAATATGCTTTATAGTCCGGACCCAATGGATGACAATTGGGGTGGTGCCGAATTTACCCAATCTTTAGTTGACCAAGGGGTTTATGCGGGTAACGAGGTTAAACTATATACACCTTAATTATTTTTGACTATCCACAAATTGCATAACTTGATTTAAAGACTTTTTGGATTCTGATAAAGTATTTAAGGTTTTAAAACTTTCCAAAACTTTATCTATTTTACCATTACTATCAATATTTAAGGTCGTCTGTAACATCAAATTATTAATTAAATCGTCTAAATTTAATATGACTGTTTCATAACTTTTACGATATTTACTAATTAAAAAAGTATCTTGTTGTTTAATAGTATTTGATTTTATTGTGGACGCATATGAATCTGCATTACCAGCAACCCCCCCTTCTCCAGATGATGTTTGTGTTAATGTTTCTAAGCCTTCTACTGTTGTCGTGAATTTTAAAATAATATAAATTATAAATAGTATGAATAAAATCCCTACAAAAATTTGAAAATGGGTTCCTTTCATGTTATATTATATTGTATTAAAATATTATTCATTTTTTTAACAAAAACTTTACTATATTTTCGGTTGAAGTTTTGTTTAATTTACGTATTTGGTTTTTGGAATTGGTATAAGTCAAGTTTTGTAAACACGTCGAGTCTTCATTTAATTTATTTAATAAATTCTGTAATGTCTCGAACTTATTCATGATAACTATTGCAATTGCTGAACTGACTCCTGGAATTTGCGACAACATAATTTCATCAATATTATTGATTGTGATATTATCTTTTTTAGTTTTTTTTATAACATTAATATAATTTTTAGGAGCGGTCTCATCAACCTCTTTTATTTCAGAAATGTTGGAATAATAGGGTGTTTTAGTTCCCTTAATATCTTCTTTAGTCATTTTATGTGTACTGTTACAAATAAAAAGTGCTGTTTCTTCAATAGATAATGTTCTTAAAACAGAGAATCCCTTATAATAATTTAAAGACAAAATCGCGGAATAAACCATTAACTTGTCGACATTATTATCTTGAAACTTATTAATTTTGTTTATATCTCCTTCTATTAAATATATTATGTTATGTTTATGATGCGTTAATCCGTCTAATCTGAATGATTGTTCTTCGTATCTACCATCTTTTATACTACTGATTAAATCACTTATACTTTTTCTCTCGATGATTAATAAATCCTCATCATTATTTGAAATAATAATATCGCCTAAATCCAAATTTTCGGTTTTTACTTGAATTTCCTTAAAACTTGGATTTGATGATATTAATAAATTAATCTTTGTTAATAATTCGTGTTCTCTATAATCGACTTTAATAAACATCTCGGTAATAATAATAATTTAATAAAATGTTATTAAATTATTTAATGATAATATATATTAACCCACATTAGCATATATTTCGAGTAGTTGAATAGTAATACAGGATAAATTCATAATAAATATACTATATTGTTTACATTCATTATGTGGATAAAAATAAGTATTTAAAGATATATGAAATACAAATATAATGTGCGATTATTTTATATTAACCAAAGAAATTACTTCAGATACTGGATGTGACAAAACAAATCAAGTTATTGCTTTAACAAATAAAAAGGTGTACATATTACCAAAAAATAACATAACTTATTATATAGACCACGGTCTATTTGAAAAAAACTTGATTGAATGGTGTAAGCAATTATGTGTAAAAGATAAAAATTTCTTAGATATAGGAGCACATTCAGGAACATACTCAATTAGTTTATCAGACCATTGTAAAACAGTATACGCATTCGAACCACAAAAAATGTCATTCTATTCACTATGTGGAAGCGTTGCGTTATCTAACATTAAAAACATTGAATGTATTAATATCGGGCTAGGGTCTGAAAACCAAGTTGGAAAACAAATATTAAATATATCTAGTTTAGATGGAGGAGGGTCCTCAATTGTCAACACATCCAATATTTTACAAACAGAAGAAATAACGATTAGAACTCTAGATAGTTTTAACATTGATAATATCGGGTTTATTAAGATAGATATTGAGGACAACGAATTAGACGCACTATTATTTTCTCAAAATACCCTTAAAAAATCAAATTATCCAAAGATATTATTTGAAATGAATAATATAAATACTGACCTAATAGATTTTCTAAAAGGATTAGGATATTCTGTTTTAAAGATTGCAGGGTTTAGTAATATGTTTTTGGCAGAACAACCATGATATTAATATCACCTAAATTAAATTTGTGTGATATTATTGTTTGATATTATATTAATACTGCTATAAATATTGGTTTATAATATTTAACCCATATTACCTCCATGAGTTGCGCGATAACCGTATTTTTGGGTTTGAATTGTCTTGCTAACAACACAAGTTTTAGGCAATGATTGAGGGGCTCCAATCAAATTTGGGTTAGATTGCATAAAAAGTCCAATTCTAGAAGCAATACCTGCTTTTTTGATTCCTCCACAAACGTTAGTTCTATTAATAATTGATGCGGAATATCTCGCGTTTTTACTACCAGACATATAAACCATATTATATAATATTAAAATATTATATTTTTGAAAAATTAAAATATCATTCTAAATCTAATAACTTAAATAATATAAAGAGTAAAACTGTAAATACTTAATGAGTAATTTAAATTATGAAGATGATATTATTAAATGTGATGATGGACTTATTTTTAATCCATATAACAATTTAAATGTCGAGATTACATTGAGCGAAGTTCAATCTATTCTTACTAAATACGGAGTTCCTCCAATTGTTAACAACCTTGCATTATATAAACGCGCATTTATTCATAGGTCTTACACTAAGCGTTCAAGTTTTGAAAATATACAACAAAATATTACTATCGTTGAGAAACCACCCGACTGTATGAAATTAAGCACTAAATCTAATGAACGACTCGAATTTTTGGGAGATGGTGTTTTAGAATTAATTACCAAATATTATCTTTATAGAAGGTTTCCTAAAGAAAATGAAGGGTTTATGACAGAGAAGAAAATAGCAATTGTTAAAAACGAAGCTATCGGGAAAATCGCAATGGAAATGCATTTAAATAAATGGTTAGTTTTATCAAAACATGCCGAAGAAAAAAAAATCAGAACTAACTTAAAAAAATTAGGGTGTTTATTTGAGTCATTTTTAGGTGCTCTGTTTTTGGATTTTAACAAAATAAATATTAAAGATGAAGATGCTTGGTTTACAAATGTATTCGTTACTGGTCCAGGGTTTCAAATAGCCCAAAAATTCGTAGAAAATATATTTGAAACACATATTGATTGGATATCATTAATTCAAAACGATGATAATTATAAAAATATTTTACAGGTTAAAATTCAAAAAGAGTTTAAAGTTACACCCCATTATCTTGAAATAAGCCACGACCCGGATGTTGGTTATAAAATGGGTGTTTATTTATGTTTAGGACAACCAGTTTATAATTTAAACTATACAGAAGCCATAAATATTAATCAAATCAAAACATTTAAACATATTCACGAGTATGTTAACACAAACGGCAAAATATTTTTATATATGGGAGAAGGGCAACACAAAATAAAAAGAAAAGCAGAGCAAATAGCGTGTAATGAAGCCCTTACATTTATTACCGAAAATTTAGAAGATAATATTGAATAATATATTTAGGGTTTTTAATGGATGTCAACACAATAGTATTATTAATTATCACTATTTATACATAATGATAATTAACCGAATTAAATGTTAAAAGGTGTTAAAAGTTTTATATGTGTGTTTTATATAAGGTATGATTAATTATTTAGAAACATTAAAAATTAAACCAAATATTAAAAAACATACTTTGGTCGACATAATTATTCCTGAACCCCCTTCCATAATAAACCAACCCGACGATACAATTCAACCCGCTATTGTGATGATTGACGCACGTGATAAAGGATTTAATATTGATTTATTTAAACAGAAGTTGGAGTCACAAAAGTTATTAAAGGTTCGAGCAAATCCTAATATTAAAGAAATTCAAAAACTTAATGAACCAATTAAACCAATTAAACCAATCAATCCTATAAAACAAAACCCATCTAAAAAACTAATATTAGAAGATGATGAGGATAATGAAGAAGATAAAAAAGATAAACCGATTCGAGTAACAAACCCGGTTGAAAAAGGAGTCGCAATTATAGGTCCTGAAATTAACGTTCAGATTGATAATAGACCAATCACGAAATTTTTACCCGAAAAACAGCCAAATATAATTGTAAAGGTTTCGAACTATTATATGAATAACCGAGAAAAATACATTAATAATATTAATTCTATTTTTCAACCTTATAAAAAGGAATTATCTGAAACAGAAAATATTACGTGTGACAATATAGGAAAATCATCCGGAAATGTTTCTCTATTACTACATCAAAAAATAACGAGAGATTATTTAAATTTATTTACTCCTTATCGTGGATTGTTGCTTTACCACGGACTTGGTTCTGGAAAAACGTGTACGTCAATCGCAATAGCCGAAGGTATGAAAGATAATAAAAAAATTATTATTATGACTCCTGCATCATTAAGAAAGAATTATATGGTTGAATTGAAAAAATGCGGAGATTTATTATTTCGTAGAAATCAATATTGGAAATGGGTAGATATAACTACAAATCCTGAGTTATTACCTGTTTTATCAAATGTATTAAACCTACCACTCGAATATATTCGCAAAAAAAATGGTGCTTGGTTTGTAAATGTAAGAGAACCAGCCAATTACGCAAAGTTATCGGGAGAATCAAAACAATCATTAGACGAACAATTGGATAAAATGATTGAAAGTAAATATACGTTTATAAATTATAATGGGTTGCGAAACACCGCATTAAGTGCATTAACCGATAATTATACAAAAAATTTATTTGATGGAGCCGTGGTTATTATTGATGAAGCCCACAATTTAATTAGTAGAATTGTCAACAAACTTGGAAAAGAAAAGGATATACCTATTTCCAATAAAGGAGAGAAAGAATACCAATCTAAATTTTTATCGATTAAATTATATGAATATTTAATGAGTGCTGTAGACACGCGTATCGTTTTACTAACAGGAACTCCCGTTATAAATTATCCTAATGAATTCGGTATTTTGTTTAATATTTTAAGAGGATATATAAAAACGTGGGAGTTTCCATTACAGGTAAACACATCTAAAAAGGTGGATAAATTCTTTTTTGAAGATATTTTTGTTAAAGAAAAAACATTAGATTATATTGATTACTCATCGTCCAGCAAAATATTAACAGTAACAAGAAATCCATTTGGCTTTAAAAATGTAATTAATAAATATGGATATCACGGAGTTACTGACGAGGTAAAAAACGAAGAAGGAGAATTAGTTTTAAATAAAGACTTTATAAGTGAGACAGATTTCGAGCGAAAAATCATTAGTATTTTGAGACAAAATGATATTGAAATTCTCCCTCAAGGAATTAAAATTCACAATTTTAAAGCATTACCTGATAAATTAGATTTGTTTTCTGGCGAATATATCGATGATGTAACCAAAGAATTAAAAAATGTTGATGGACTTAAAAGACGAATTCTCGGATTATCTTCATATTTTCGTAGCGCACAAGAAGATTTATTGCCAACATTTACAAAAACACTATCATTAGATTATTTTGTCGTTAATATTGAAATGAGCGATTTTCAATTTAAAATTTATGAAAAGGCAAGAGTTGAAGAACGAAAAACCGAAAAACCCAAAAAAGGTAAAGGTGCAGGAGACATTTATGAAGAAGCAACATCAACATACCGCATTTTTTCACGATTATATTGTAATTTCGTTATGCCTGACCGTCCTCTTCCTAGAAGACACAACGATGTAAAAGGAAGCGAAGAGGTTTCAAATATGGTTGACATATTAAAAGAAACTAAAAAAATAGAAAATAATATTGATGTTAACAATTTATATGAAGGAGAAGTTGAAGGTGATGAACTTATTAATAATTCATCTGATGTTACTTACCAAGATAGAATAGCACAAAAAATAGAATATATTAAAGATAACGCGCCAACGTTTTTATCTCCTGAAGGACTTCAAACCTATAGTCCGAAATTTTTACATATATTGGAAAATATTCAAGACCCAAATTATACTGGTTTACATTTAATATATAGTCAATTTAGAACCCTTGAAGGTGTTGGGTTATTTAGTTTAGTATTGGAGGCAAACGGATTTGCCAGATTTAAAATTAAAAAAACAGGATTAGATACTTGGGATTTAGATTTTAACGCTGATGAATTAACTAAACCCAAATACGCATTATATACTGGAACAGAAACACCAGAAGAAAAGGAAATTATCCGAAATATTTATAATAGTTCTTGGGATGATATTCCAACCAATATTTCAAACAAATTAAAAGAACTTTCGAAAAATAATAATTATGGTGAAATCATTAAGGTTTTAATGATAACGTCATCAGGTTCGGAAGGTATAAATTTACGAAATACACGATACGTTCATATCATGGAACCATATTGGCATCCAGTAAGAACAGAACAAGTTATTGGTCGTGCACGTCGTATATGTAGTCATACTGATTTACCAAAAGAACTACAAACCGTTGTTGTATTTGTGTATTTAATGGTTTTTTCAGAAAAACAATTAAAAAGCGATGATGCGATTGAACTTAAACGAAAAGACTTAAGCAAGCGGCTACCTGCGGTTCCAGTAACAAGTGACCAATTATTGTTTGAAACATCCACAATAAAAGAGAAATTAAGTAATCAATTAACTAAAATAATTAAAGAAACATCTTTTGATTGTTCGATTTATCCACACGGAAAAGAGAAAATCACTTGTATGAATTTTGCGGATCCAGGCAGTTCTAAATTTTCGTATGTTCCCGATTATTCGAAACAACAAAGTGATAATACATTAAGAACAAATAAAAAAGAGTTTGAATGGGTTGGTAAATCCATAAAAATTAATGGGGTTGAATATGTTTACCGTATAATAAATAAATATGTATGGTATATTTATGATTTAGCTAGTTATAAAGAGGCGTTAGAAAATAAGGGACTTAATCCAATACAAATAGGAACATATGAATTTAACGAAGACGGAACACAGGTATTTAAACAACTCGTAAATTAAGACCCGCATAATTTATCTGTAAGGAATTGAACCATATTTGTTAATATGTATATTTTGGTATTTAAGTGTTCGAGAGTTATACTTTCTGCTTTATCAACTATTTCGGGTGTTTTTATCTGTTTCAGTTTTAATAAAATATTATTATTCTGGATTGGGGTAATATCATCGATTTGTTCGTCATGCATATAATTTGTAACAGTTGTTGAACCCCAAGAAATGCGTTTATTAAAATCTGTTTGTGTAGGTTTTTTTAACGGAGGTAACTCAATCAAATTATTATTTATAATTGTATTACCCAACTCCTTATTATCTATTTTAATATATTTCAATTCGTTAGTTTTATTTAAGGTATCTTTTTCCTTTTTTATAGACGTTTCTTGGGACTTTAAAAATCCAGAATTCGAATTAGTTGAAATATCTTTATTAAATTGCTCAACGTCAAAATTACGTTTAGCAATCGTTTGTTTAATAATTAATTCCATATCTTCAAGCGGTTCGTCCAATTTATCATTAAATTTTGGTGCTGGTGGGACTTTGATTGTGTTATGACTTTCAAAATCGTTTTTTTGTTTCATAAATTCGGTATCAAACTTATTTATTCTTTCCGTTTTTATATCATTACTTGTAACTATTTCCTTTTCTTTGAAAAATTCACCTTTCAGTTTATTAATAATAACCGAAATAAACATCTTATTAAGTGTCATTAAATCTGCCGAATTGTTTTTTTCTCTATCATAAAAAATCGGTAGAATTGAATTAAATGTCTCTTTAATTTTTTCAATATAATTAAAATTCGTTTTTACGATATCTGTGTCAACAATTAATTCCCAAAGTAGTTCAATATTATCATTTAATATAAAATCAGATTTATTCATTTTATATTATCTATCACAAACATTATTTTATATACTTTTTAACACATTACAAATTATCGTTGAAATATAACTTTCTGAATTTCTCCATATATTCATCCTTTAAAATATGGGTTTTTAAATAATATTCGGAAACTTTATCTTCTAACATATGAACTATAAAATAAATTGAATAAACTCCGCATTCTGTATTACCATATTGATGTTCAACAGGATAATTTTGGTCAAATACCATGGATTTATTCAGTTTTCGTCCTTGTCGTATTATTCTGTCAACTAACTTTTTTATTTGTTTTGGGATTTTATTACCTGCACTATCAAAGAAAAAGATTGTTCCTTTTTTAATATTTACAAATAAAGATATCCAATGTTGCCCTGATTTGTTATGTGGGTCTGTATTAAAAATAAACCCTAACTTTGTTTTGCCTCTTTTTATTTGGTCTTCCAAATTGATATTACAAATTTCATCCCAAACACATTTGGTTTTGGATGTTTTTAAATCAAAATCGATTGGTGACGGTCCAAAGAACTCAAAACATTTATACGCCTTCTCGTATTGTTTCATTACGCTTATTATGTCAACGCTAGATAACCATTCGTTAGGATTTTTTTTCCATTCGGATGGAGATACCGGAGCAAACTCATCTATAAAATCATTAATCTTATTTGTTGCAACAAAGTTCTGTTTTAACCAACACGATTCTTTATTACACACGTTTCTCATATATTCACTTAATAATTCCCAAATTACTTTGGGTTCATTACTACTAATTAATTTATCTGGGTGTCTTTTATTCCACAAATCCCGCAATTCAAATAACGAAGATTCTGTATAACAAGTAAAATCATTAATCTCTTTGACATTAGTTTTTGGACTACATCTTAGTTTAACCATATTTTTTAAAGTTCCACCTTTATATTTCATTCGTCGTCTGATGGTCCTCTTTTTTCTCGTGTGATTCATCATAATTATTATCTATATTTTTCTTTTTACGAATACCTTTAATTCTTAAAACTGGGTCCTTTAGATTTATTTCTTTTTGAACTGGTATAAACGGTTCGTCTATTTTTATGATAGTTCTTTTTATAAATTTGTCTAATGTGCATCTTTCATCCTTAGTTTTTTTCATTATTAATTTATTTATTTGTTTCGTCGTATCATCAGGTGTGTCCGGAATATCTGGCGTATCTTCCGCCACAATATTCATTTCAGTATCGATATTTTTGTAATCTTCTTGTAAGATGTCTGATTTATCTAAAGTTTTAAAATATTCAACACAATTCTTTACATAAATATCAAACGCATATTTTATATCTGGAAATAATTCTTGTAAATTTTCGTCTGATGATAACAAATCCTTAGATAATTGTATTACTCTTTTTCTATAAAATTGTATATCCTTTTTACTTGCTTTTGATAAACTGGGTTTGGATTGTTCTCTACGTCTACAATAATCAATCGTCATTTGATTTATAAATGTGTTAGACATAATATACAATTATATATTAAACCAATAACATATTCCGTATTGGATTATAACCATAAATATATTCGGCGCCTAAATGAAACAACCCGTGGACACCGACGGCTAAAGAAAGCAATAAGAATAACATAATTGATTGATATGGGTCTATTCTTTTTATCTTTGAATAATTTATAAATAGTAAAAATAGCGAAACAAAAATCAAAAGTGCGTTTATTTGGTGTAAATAAAAAGATGGAAGGCTAAATTCATATTTCATACCATCATAAGTCATCTTGGATTTGATTTCTTGTTGCGGTATTAAAGAGAGATAGGTGAGTATTTTCAGGAATAGGATTAAATTCATTATATCTTTCTTCCTTAAATAATAAACTGTGGGGATTATATCTTGTTGACACAATCGATGGTTTAAAGGAATAATTGTATAAGTCACTATTACTATTTGGTACATAAACAGATTGGTCGCATTTTTGAAGCGCAAATATTTGTCCTTTTAAGTCGGATTCTACATTAATATTTGATGAATAACCAGACCATGGAGACGTGGTATTTCCCGGATTAAAAACTTTTTCTAAATTATAAGTTGGAATTATTTCCATTTTTACTGAATTTTGTTTTCTAGGGTCAACAATCGGTAAAATAGAATATTTTGTCATTACCGGTCTAACACTAATATAAGGCTGCATTATTTGAGATGGCAGATTTCTATCATACATTCGTGCATTTATTTCGTTATTTCGGTGTGATGCTGAAGTCATATATATATAAAATATATTATATATATTGGCCCTCAACAATATTAAAATCAAACATTTATGTTTAATAACTAATGTGCGGTATTTTTACTCTTCTTAATTATAGTGAAGTAAATTATGATAAATTTATTAAGTGTCAGTTTATGAAAGGGAAAAACAGAGGCCCCGAATTTTCAGATTTACAACATATTTCTATGAATGCTATTTTCGGATTTCATCGATTAGCAATTAATGGTCTTGACGACATTTCAAATCAACCAATTACGATTGATAACATTCATTTAATTTGTAATGGCGAAATATATAATTACAGAGAATTATATAAATTAATGGATGTTTCTCCAAAAACAAATTCAGATTGTGAAGTTATTATTCATCTTTATAAAAGATATGGTATAAAACAAACCTTAAAAATGTTAGATGGTGTTTTTGCGTTTGCTCTTTGTGATAACAATCATACAAATTTAGAATCCAATATATATATCGCACGAGACCCTTACGGAATCAGACCTCTATACTTTTTAAACAACACTAAAGAAACAGTTAAAGTTATTGGATTTGCTTCTGAATTAAAAATGTTATCTGATTTCTGTAATCAAAATCCGGAAGAACTTACAATTTCACAATTTAAACCAGGAACCTATAGCTCTTTTAATTTAAATAAATCGGCATTAGCAACTTGGATGAATATATCTAATGAGAGTTATCACGAACCAGTATTTTCTTTAAATAGTATGGATATGAGTTGGGTTAATGTGGGAATACAAACATACCTTATTCAATCTGTTGAAAAAAGATATTTAACAACTGAGAGACCAATCGCGTGTCTACTTTCGGGAGGGTTAGATAGTAGTTTAATAACTGCATTAATTAATGAACTCCACAAAAAAAATACGAATGAACCCTTAGAAACTTACAGTATTGGTTTATATGGTTCCGAAGATTTACGAAACGCCCAAATTGTTTCTAAATATATAGGAACCAAACATACTGAAATAATCGTTACCGAACAGGAAATGTTTGATATTATTCCTGAGTTAATTTACACAATTGAAAGTTATGATACAACAACCATAAGAGCAAGTATTGGAAATTACTTATTGGGGAAATATATTTCTAAAAATAGCAACGCAAAGGTAATATTTAATGGTGATGGTTCTGATGAATTGTGTGGCGGATATTTATATATGAATTATTGTGCCGATGTTATTGAATTTGATAAAGAAACTCGTCGATTATTGGCAGATATTTACAATTTTGATGTTTTAAGGTCGGATAAATGTATCTCTTCGAACGGACTTGAACCAAGAACCCCATTTTTAGATAGAAGTTTTGTAAATTTTTATTTATCTATACCCCCATCCATCAGATGTCACGCACACAATTCACAAGTTGAAAAATTCTTATTACGAAATGCATTTTCAATCGATAATTTTAAAAATAGCGATGGAAAACAAATATTGCCGGATGAAATCTTATGGAGAAGAAAAGAAGCATTTAGCGATGGTGTAAGTGGTAATTCACGGTCTTTGTATCAAATATTACAGGATTTTATTGTTCCAAAATACGAATCAAATATTAAACCTATTGACGCCGAAAAACAATACTATAAATCGTTATTTTATGAACATTACCCAAACTCGTTAAATATAATACCTTATTATTGGATGCCGAAATATACAAATACAGATGACCCTAGCGCAAGAACCTTAACTACCTATAATAAATAATAAAATATATATATTATTATATATGAAATTTACGTTTTCTTCATTACAGGAATATGCATTTTTAATATTTATTTTTTTATCATATTTATTAATAAGTTTATCTATATTGAAATTGTCGACACACGCCGACAAATATTTATTCATTTTAGATTATTACGCGAAAATATACATATGTTTATACTTAATAATTAGATTTAATCCGTTCGTAAAAACGGAATTTACAAATCATGACCGTAGAGTTGCGTTCAGTTCAGGCTTGTTTTTATTATCTACCACTGCGATTTATCAGTTATTAATCGATTTTTCGAAAATTAAATTATTTTTTTTTAAAAAAAGTCTGTAAATGAAAAATAATTTCTTTAGATATTATTTTATCAACATCATACTCGTTTTTATTTTTTAAGTCGAGTTTGTATTTACCCATATTTGTAATTATTTTTTCGTTAATATCTTCGTTTATACCGAACCCCAGATAAAAATCACTATGATTAAAGCGCTTTATAATATCGTCACTTTTCAAATTATAAATGTATGGTTTTATATTTAAATAATACACATTATTATTTTTCATTTTTTTGTGATAAGTATCATCTATAAAAAAAATCGGCGTATTCTTGTCAATATTACAACACTTTATAAAATCAGTTATTGTTTTTTCGTGAGTAGTTCTCCCATGTTCGATTTGTATACCATTAATTTTAAACGCATAAATTATCTTATCAAATAGTTTTACTTTTAATTTATATTCAAAATAAAACACAATATTAGTTACCCAAGTCTCGGGTCTTTGGTTATTCGTATAAATCATTACTTTATTACATATTTTCTTTTGTTTCTGATATTTTAAATAATTCAAAATAGTAATTATATTAGGTCTTATAAATTCGGGGAATAAATCTAATAATACAACGAAATCATTTTGGTTTAATGAATAGTTTTTATTCATTAATAAATAATTATTCAGACAATCATAAAAAATACTAAATTGTAAAAAATACCCTAGAGTTTCGTCTAAATCGAAAATTACAATCATCACTTAAATAAACCTATATTATAAAAAACAACAATAAAAAAATTTTAATCTGTATTTACATTAATAATGTCTACAAAACTAACCAATAAAGATTATATTAAAATTTTAAATTATTATAATATTTCTATTCCGACAAACAATAAATTATTACGCAAAAAAGCAACAAAAATACTTGCCAATAAACTTTGTAAATGTATAAAAAAAGTTACCCCAAAAAATGAAGCAAGGTCAATCGGGATATGTACAAAAACCATAATTAACAATAAAGGATACACACGAGGAGTATTTAAATGTAAAGGAAAACAAAACATAACTTTGAAGCGTAAATTATCAAAAAGTTAAATATCAATAGTATTTTAATATGGACAAAATAGACCGAATTTATTATATCAATTTAGAAAGAAGAAAAGATAGAAACGAACATTTCATAAATCAATGTCTTAAACATAACTTACCGTTTGATAAAATCGAACGATTTATTGCCTTAGACGCATTATCTTACCAGTTTTCAAATGCAGAAAATGAAATGTTCAAAGATGCAGATTTTAAAAATAGAAGTTTTGAAAAAAGTATTATGGGTAATCAACTTAGTCATTATTATATTTTGTGTGATATTATAAAACACAATTATAAAAATGTCATCATATTTCAAGATGATGTTATGCTAAAAGACAATTTTTTACTATATTTCGAAAGAATTATGGATAATATTCCAAAAGATGCCGAAATAGTTAATTTTGCTTTACACAAATATGCGGCCTATACTAAATTTGTTCCTTGGGATTTACAAAATAATACATATTATTCTGATGAAGATATTACTTTTCAAAGTGTCAACAATTATATTTGTAAAATGAATACCAAATATAATCCTTGTTCTCTGGCTTACGTTGTAACACTACAAGGGGCCATTAATTTTGTTAATTATTTTAATAATATTGGATTTCTAAGAGCAACTGATTATAACTACAATGTTTATTTATTAAGTAAAGATATTTATTACGCATCCAAAATAGTATTAGCAACCAGTAATATTAATTTTAAAAGTGATGTTTTTGAAAAGGGAGATAAAATGTTTGAAGACGAAATATTATTATACAACGAATAATTTAATAGCAAGGTTCGTTTGTTACTGGGAATAAATCTGGGAAATCTGGGGAATCTGATGTTACTTCTGGGGTTACTTCTGTGACTACTTCTGTGACGACTTCTGTGACGACTTCTGTGACGACTTCTGGCGTTAGTGTAAAACCTAATTTATTAGCAATAATAGTTCCAATATACTCGTCATCTCCTCCCCAATTATTATAATCATCCCCACGAAGTGTCATGGGAAACCCATCAATATAATTATTACTTGTATCAAATAACACAATACCTAAATTTGCAGAACAAAACAAAAGTATGTTATTTACATCGACTCTAAAGGATGCGACGGTTTGAACGGTAACGCGGTCTTGTGGAATAATGGAAAACGAACTACTCATATATTTTGATTATATATTTTAATTTTCTAAATAATCCATTGCGTTTAATAAAACAGTTTCTTGGTTTGTTAGTTTTTGGAAAATTAAGTATTCATCCATTTTTAATTGGAAATGCTTATTCGTAAAACCTTTACATATTAAATAAACTCCATTATCTGTTATTTTTATATTACAGAATACAGCGCCTCTAGATAATACTAAACTGTCTGGGTTATTTAAACATATCCATTTCAAATAAGTTCCATATTTCAAAACGTTTATTTCATCCACATAAATATACGTTTTTAATTTTATTAAGTATTCCTTCAATATATCTTTGCTCAAATTCAACTCTTTTAATATTTCTAAATTTATTCTATTTAATTTATTACTCGTATAATTAAATATCAATTCGTTTTGTTCGTTATCTAACGCCTTTAATAATTTATTTACGTCCATTATAATATAAATTATTAATTATTTATTTAAACCGTTTACCATGAACCAAAACTACTAAATGCTCCGCCTAACACATCACTTGCCGCCATAATATTTTCACCATTCGAAAAATTCTCATCATTAGGAGAAGAAGCCCCTACTAACGGGGTTTGTTCTTGCTTATACATATTATTATAATTTGGCATTTGAACAGCGTTGTCTTTATTTGGTGAATAGTTGGTGTTATTACTTGGTAATTGATTTATTGCGGTTCCATCATTATAAATTTGTTGTTTTTCTTGAGAGATAGGTTGTGAAACCTTTACTACAGGTTTACCCGCTTTTTGGTTATTATCTTTTTTACCTTCCCATAATTCAACCATTCTATCCGTTATAATACTTATCTTATCCCCCAATTTTGTCTGAAGACTCATAGTAATCATCAACACAGCTAAAACTATAAAAATAACATTAAATTCTGGATATAACATACCACTATATGTTGGAATATAAGTAACCATACGATGAACCAGTAATAATCCAATAAATATACAAATAATTTGAATTACGACTTCTGCTAAAATTTCAAAACTGCTCTTTTGTTCATCAGCTTCGGGAACATATTTCTGCATCGATTTATTTAAAATTACAATTGGGATAATTGAAATTATAGAGTATTGAATAACATTTAACATATCCGATTTTGAGTCTTCGTCGAAATTTAAAACGTGTTTAAAAAAACCTGTTGCCGATTTTGTTGTATTATCTAAACTTTCCATATGAAGTATAAAAAGAAATTAAATTAACATTTTAGCAAAACAAATAAATATGGCGTTGCGCGTAAGTTATTCAAAAACAATATATTTAATATAATTAATGAAAAGTAGAGCAGCATCAACATCAAGAAGACCTCCGGAAAATATGCAACGTCAACCACCGCAAAATATGCAACGACAACCACCACAAAATATGCAACGCCAGCAACAACAACGCCAACAGCAACCACAAATAACTGAAAAACCTAAAATATCTATTTCCGACGCGATCGGATTAACAACCATCCGAGTATCCAGAATAGAACAATTTATTAGTAAATTACAAGAAAACGGCGATTATTCAACCATAAGTCCATTTAGTGATAATCAGAACACCAATAACGCAAATTCAGACGTTTTTGAAATTATAAACACAAGATTGAATTCTCTAGAACAATTAAAAATACACGAAAGATTATTAAAGTGCGAAACCGATTTAACAGATACAAAGGATTTATTGATAAAGTTGGTTCTTAAACACGAAAAATTATCTTCCGATATAAATTCAAAATTAACGGACCTTATACAAATGGTAAACTCACACGATACCTACATTTTAGAACAACAAACCAACATTTTAGAACAACAACCCGAAGTGAATGAACATGAAGAACCAGAAGAACCCGAATCATTAAACCAAGAAATGAATGTTTTAGAAATTTAAACAAATAATGTGTAATATAATATAAAAATGAATATTATATTATTATAGAATGTCATCATATCATATACAACAAAATACAGAACAACCGTTGGACAAAAACGTATCATTTTTCAAAGTATTAAACGGGTTATGTTATATAAATTTAGATGAAGAAATAATATTAAATTATGACTGTTTTAAACATATAGGAAAATCAAGCACCTATTCTATTGTAATGAAACATATTATTGATGTTTTTGAAACGTGTTTAATGAAACGACAAACGTTAAACGTGCATCTATACATAAAATCAATTACTTTAACCGAATTGGATAAGCATTTAAATTTCATTAAATTTTTTGCCGAAACGTTAAAAAACAAATTCCCGGATAAATTAGAAAAATGTTTTATTTATGATGCTTCATTTATGTTCGCGCAACTTTACAACCTTATATCATGTTTTATAGACAAAAATACACAACAAAAAATCCAAATTATTAAAAACTCGTCATAGTTTTTAAATTTTAGTATTGTTTGTATTTAATACTCTAATGAAAATAATAATCAGTTTTTTCGTATTTTGTTTAATATTATTTGTTTATTTACACATACAATTCCATTTAAAAACATCGGATGATTTGGAAATGTATGAGTTTGACACGGCATCAAAGGATAAATTTGAAGAAATATGCGATATTAGACAACCCGTATTATTCGACTTTGAAAATAATAAAATAATGGAAACCACAAACAAAACATACCTACACGATAATTATAGCGCGTTTGAAATAAAAATACGCAATAATAACGACGCAGATACAAACACCGAATTATTTATACCACTTCATATTCGTTCCGCCGTTAAATTATTTGACGAAGATAAAACATCAGGTTATTACTCCGAGAATAATAACGAATTTTTACAAGAATCGGGAGTTATTAAAAATATGAGATATTACGACGAATATCTACGCCCTTATATGGTTTCTAATTGTGAATACGATATTATACTTGGAAGTAATAATTGTTTCACTCCATTTAGGTATGAAATCAATTATAGAAATTTTTTCTTGTTGACACAAGGTTCGGCAACCATTAAATTATCGCCTCCTAAAAGCACGAGATATTTATACCCAAAATACGACTATGATAATTTTGAATTTAATTCACCAATTAATCCTTGGAACGTTCAACCTCAATATACTGCCGATTTTGATAAGATTAAGTGCCTTGAAATAACGCTTCAACCAGGTAAAACAATATATATACCTGCTTTTTGGTGGTATAGTATCAAATTAGGAAATAATACAAGTATCTCTTGTTTTAGGTATCGCACCTATATGAATAATATCGCGATTTCTCCGTATTTTGGAATGCATCTTCTACAAATACAAAACGTAAAAAGAGACATGACCAAAAAAGTATCTATTAACATACCTCCTATAGAACCTGAAATTGAACCAGCCACTAATGAAAATACCGACGAACCACCCGTCGTAAAAGACCCGGAACCCTCAAACTTATTTAATTAAAATGTGTTAAATAGTTCGCCTTTAATTATTCATATAAATGTTGACATTTAAAGCTTCAATGGATGGAAGAACAATTCCAGGAATATTAATATTAAAAGATAACAAAACATACGGACGACACAAAACGAACGGAAAACTCATGTATAAATGTGTTCCGGATGATAAAACCCTACCTATATTTTTAGTTCATTATGAATTTAAAAATGTAGGATTTTCCAAAAGATTTAATAATTTATATGTCATATTCACATACTCAAATTGGGATAATAAACATCCATATGGAATTATTCAACATACCATAGGCGACGTTGACAACTTATCCAATTTTTACGAGTATCAAATTCATTGTAAACAATTGAACTTTTCTCTAAAAAATTTTACAAAAGATACAAAACACGCTAACAATGAAAACATCATTCACTCCATTATTCATAAATATCCAACTATAGAAAATAGAACTAAAGAATGGAATATTTTCACGATTGACCCCGAAAATTGCACGGATTTCGATGATGCGTTTAGTATTAAACAAATCACAAATGAAATCACACAATTAAGCGTTTATATATCTAATGTTTCTATTTTAATAGACACACTTGATTTATGGAATTCATTTTCAAGACGAATCTCAACGATTTATCTTCCAGATAAAAAAATACCGATGTTACCCTCAATATTATCGGATGGGTTGTGTAGTCTTAAAGAAAACGAAACCCGTGTATCTTTAGTTATGGATATATTTATTGAACACAACTCGGTAATTAACATTGCTTATAGTAATTGTCTCATTAAAGTAAGCAAAAATTACATTTATGAAGAACCCGCATTATTAAATAACCCGAATTATAAACACTTATTACAAATCACGCACATTTTATCAAACAATCATAAATATATTCATAAATTAACAGATAGTCACGAAATTGTATCTTATCTTATGATTCTTATGAATTACAATTGCGCGGTCGAAATGACCAAACATAACAACGGGATATTTAGAACCACTACCACAACCATTACAGAAACAAACCTTCCCGAAAATATTCGTAATATTGTTTATCCGTATAGCAACGTTTCAGGTAAATATAGTTGCGATAACATAAAACATCAAACCTTAGACTTAGACGCGTATATTCATATTACAAGTCCAATTAGAAGAATTGTGGATTTATTAAACAGTATTCAGTTTCAAAGAAATAATAATATTGTTTTATCTGACAACGCATACATTTTTTTAAATAAATGGATAAATGAATTGGAATATATTAATACAACTATGCGGTCTATTCGTAAAGTCCAAAACGAATGTTCCCTACTAAATTTATATATGAATACGCCGGAAATAACGAATAAACTCTATGATGGATATGTTTATGAACAAAAACATAAAAACGAAACATTATTCAAATTTATGGTATATTTACCAGAACTCAAACTTTACAGTAGTTTCAGTTTAAACGACGATTTGGAGATTTACACAAAACATACCTTTAAATTATATTTATTTAATGATGCGGAAACGTTCAAGCAAAAAATTAGACTACAACGCCAATCCGAGTGATATAACAATATGAAACTAATTTAAACATTAATGTGTATATTGTTTATCTCTGTTTATCTCTGTTTATTATTGTTATTGAATGGTAAAAGTTTGCTCGGTTAATTATCCAAAAACAAACGAAGAAATTTATAAACCACATTTTGAAAAATACTCATTTCCATTAAGTAATTTTCAAAAATACGCGATTGAGGGAATTGTTAACGGAAACCATACTTTAGTATGTGCTCCTACTGGAAGCGGAAAAACACTTGTAGCCGACTTTGCAATCGATTATTTTGTATCTTTAGGAAAAAAAGTTATTTATACCAGTCCTATTAAAGCGCTATCTAACCAAAAATTCTACGAATTTACACAGAAATATCCCAATATATCTTTCGGGATATTAACCGGAGATATTAAAACAAACCCTGAAGCCGATGTTCTTATTATGACTTCGGAAATATTATTAAACCAAATGTATTACAACAACTCCTTAAACAAAAATCCAGATACAATATCGTCAATGTCTTTTAATATTGATATCGAAAAAGAGGTCGGTTGCGTAATCATGGACGAAGTTCATTATATAAACGATAAGGATAGAGGACACGTATGGGAAGAAACTATTATGATATTACCTGAACAAATACAAATGGTTATGCTTTCAGCAACACTCGATAAACCCAAAAAATTCGCGTTATGGTGCGAAACAAGACATAATACAACCAAAGAGGTTTACTTAGCTACCGAAACGATACGAAATGTGCCTTTAACTCATTACAGTTTTATAACCACTAATAACGGAATTTTTAAAGCAATAAAGGATAAATCTCAACAAGATGAAATACGGTCACTCACGAATAAACCGTTTGTTATTCAATCAAGCAAGGGGGAATTTAATGAGACACATTATTTTAAAATGACGAAAATGCTTAAATTATTCAGTGATAAAAACATATATGTAAAACGCCAACACGTTCTAAATCAAGTAACACAACATATGGTTGAGAATAACATGTTACCCGCATTATGTTTCGTTTTATCGAGAAAAACGATTGAAATATGCGCCAAAGAAGTAACCACCGTTTTATTGGAAGACGATTCTAAAGTGCCCTATATCATTCAAAGAGAGTGCGAACAAATATTACGGAAACTCCCTAACTATAAAGAATATCTGGAATTACCCGAATATATAAATATGGTTTCCTTATTAGAAAAAGGAATTGCAATTCATCACGCGGGTGTTATGCCTATATTACGAGAAATGGTTGAGTTGCTTTATTCTAAAGGATACATTAAACTATTATTCGCGACCGAAACGTTCTCGATAGGACTAAATATGCCTACCAAAACTGTTATTTTCACAGACATTAATAAATATGACGGACATGTCTCTCGGTTTTTTCATTCTCACGAATATACTCAAATGGCAGGAAGAGCCGGACGTAGAGGAATTGATACTATCGGCCACGTCATACATCTTAATAACCTTTTTAAAAACGTAGATTTAGTAAACTATAAAATAATGATGAAGGGACAACCTCAAGTATTAGTTTCCAAATTTAAAATCTCGTATAATTTGTTGTTAAATTTGGTAGATTTACATAACAACGACACAAACAAAGAATTGTTTATTTTGGAATTTACCAAAAAAAGTATGATTCAACAAGATATCGACCAAGAATTAAATGAAATACAAGAACAAATAAATAATGTTAAACTCGAATTAAATAAGTTTGAAGAAGTCATCCACTGTTTAAAAACGCCGGTATCCACCATAAACGAATACTTAAGATTAAATTCGGAAATACCCAAGTTAATTAATAAAAAAAAAAGAGAACACGAAAAACAAATACAAAACATACTGAACGATTATAAATTCGTGGATTCCGACAAATTAACCGTTCAGAAATATAACGAAAAAACTCGCCAATACAATCAACTTGTGGATGACCTTGATAACCAAAAATATGTGATATATAACCAATTTAAATTTATCATCGATTTTTTAATTCAGGAGGGATTTATACTTCAAGATTATAAACTAACACCTAAAGGAATTATTGCTTCTCAAATAAAAGAAATACACTGTTTAACCTTCTCATCACTTATTCTAGAAAATAAAATGTCCGCATTATCACCCAAACAACTCATTTGTGTTTTTAGTTGTTTCACGAACGTTTTAGTTTCTGAAGACTTGAAAACATATAATCCAATTTCAAGTGATAAACTCGTTTTAAATATAATAACCGAAATCAACGCAAGTTATCAGTTTTATGTCGACACCGAATCCAAAAACCAAATAAATACCGGGACCGATTATAACATACATTTTGATTTACTTCAATATGTGGACAAGTGGTGTGATTGCGAAAATATCCAAGATTGTAAATTATTTATTCAAGTATTAAAGTCCGAAAAAGATATTAGCACCGGTGATTTTGTAAAGGCGTTGTTAAAAATAAACAATATTTCGGCAGAAATGGAACGGGTTGCAGAGCACAATAACGATATGGAGTTTTTACAGAATTTACGCGAAATACCCAAACTCACTTTAAAATATATAGCATCAAATCAATCCCTGTATATTTAATTAAAATATAAATATAAATATAAACTATATGAAAGAAATATTTAAGGTTTTTTTAGCTAATATCATACTTTATATTATTTTTGCGTGTATATATGTAAAAATCCAAAATCAGTTTCAACATAATAATAATAAAATAATTACAACTATGGATTGTTGGTTATTTAGTTCTTCAGTTCAATCCGGGTGTGGATTTACTTACATTACACCAACAACAGATTTATGTAAAGCTATCGCTATGGCTCAAACATTACTCGTCATTACTACTAACATTATTCCGGTAATTATTTATTTCGCATAATTTTGTAAAACATATTAAATAAATATAATTAAAATATCTAATGAACCCTATTTATTTATTCTGGACCGAAGACAACCCGTTATCCGAAAATAGACTTAATTGTTTAAGACAAATAAAAGAAGAAACCAAATGCGACATTAAATTAATTACACATCAAAACATGTCGCAATATATTTTAAAAGAACATCCTTTACACGAAGCATTCCAATATTTAAGTGCAACACATAAATCCGATTATTTAAGAACATACTTTATGCATTTTTATGGCGGGGGGTATGCCGACATAAAATTCCAATCTGGCTCATGGGTTGAATCTTTTGAATTACTTAAAAACAGTGATAAATGGATGGTTGGATATACCGAAATTGCCGGAGGAGTGGTGTATCCGCCATTAATTAACTCGTATAATGAATTACCCGGCAACTGCGCTTATATTTTTAAACCTCTAACCCTGTTAACTTTAGAATGGTATAGTGAAATGATTCATATATTGGATACTAAATTGGAAAACTTAAAATTACATCCCGCCAAATACGCAGGTGATTGTTCTGAAGACCCCAATAGTAATTACCCAATTGGATGGGTTGAAATGTTAGGTAATGTTTTTCATAAAATTTGCTATAAATATAAAGATAAACTAATTAAAACATTACCCATCCCCATTTTTATTAACTATAAATAGTATAATGAGTTTAGATTATCCATTTTATAAATCAATTTATAAAATTCGTAAACCACATATCCAAAAATTAGTAAAGGATTTTAAACCAACGATAATAAATACACAGTTTTTAGACGCACATAAATACGATGGTTCATATTTTATTATTGTTGATAACTGGAAAGATAATTACGAATTAAATTCACTTACCGATTATTTTACCGAACCGGTCCGAATAATGTGTAAATTCGGTAATCACCTATCTCCTTACGAATACTATCAAAGATACAAACACAAATATAAGAACGTTAAAATAATTAGTTTACGAGAACAGTTATTTGAAAAAATAAAATTTTGTAATAATTTTAGAGTTACGGTTGTTTTAGCCATATTATCAGCATTTAACGCCAAAAAATATTTAGATATTAGCGCTGGTTGGGGTGACCGATTATTAGCGTCGACACTTTATAATGTTGAACTGTATTGCGGCGTTGACCCAAATAAAGATTTACACCCATATTATAAACAAATTATTAATACCTTTGCCACAAATAAAAATAACTTTATTTTAATTGAAGACGGGTTTGAAACCGCCGTTTTGCCTGATACGAAATTTGATTTAGTTTTATCTTCACCTCCTTTTTTTGATTTGGAAAAATATTCAAGTTATGAAAACGATTCAATTACCAAATATAACTCAGAAAAAAAATGGTGTGATAACTTTTTAATGAAGAGTATTTATAAAGCATTCACTTATTTAGAAAAAAACGGACATATGATTTTATATATACATTCATCTCCATATGTTGATAAACAATTATTGAAAATACATAAAATTATGAAATATAAAGGATTAATTTATTTCTATGAATGTAAACTACGCGGTATGCATGTGTGGCAAAAAAATAAATGAAATCCCGTATTATTATTTAAACACACACAACATATTTATTGAGATGACTATTATTTTCAATAAATATAAACTACTCGATAAAATCGGACAGGGTTCTTACGGAGAAATATACAAAGGTATTAATATTCGAACACAAGAATACGTTGCAATTAAAATAGAAAATATAAAACACGGAAAACGACTTCTTAAAAATGAAGCAACCATTTATAAATATTTAAATAATTGTAAAGGAATACCCACTATTAAATGGTTCGGTGTTGACACACAACACAATTATATGATTATCAATTTATTGGGACATACTTTGGAATACTTAAAACAGCAACAACCCGGTAATACATTTAATATAACTTTAATACTTAAAATAGGCATACAAATACTCGAATTGTTACAATTGATACATACCAAAGGATTCATTCACCGAGATATTAAACCGGACAACCTTTTATTTGGATTAAACCAATCATCAAACACCATTTATATTATTGATTTCGGGTTCTGTAAAACATACCTAACCCATTTAAACACCCATATTGAAATGAAAAAACTATCGGGATTAATCGGAACTCCTAACTACGCAAGCATCAATTCACATAATTTTATGGAATTAAGTCGTAGAGATGACCTCGAATCATTAGGGTATATATTATTATATTTTTTATGGGGAAATTTACCTTGGTTTGCGGTTTCAGACAACGAAGTCATTAAACAAATGAAAATGGATACGATTGTTTCCGGAAATATTCCCACTTTTTTTAAGACATATTTTAATTATGTTACCAAATTACAATTTATAGAAACCCCTGATTATAAAATGCTATTGGAATTATTTATCCAAGAATTAAAAAATTGAACGCATTTTATCTGTAATTTCATATACAATAAAACTAACAAAACCAACAAAACTAACGAAATAAATGACGCAGTTTTACAACGATATTAAAAATATGTACTCTTTATGTGACTGGATTAACCCGGACCTATTAGATTGGGAAGCATTATCCGCGAACCCAAACGCAATAACAATGTTGGAACAAAATATTGAACTAATCGACTGGCGCGCATTATCTGGAAACCCGAACGCGGTGCATATACTAAAACAACACCAGGATAAAATTAACTGGATGGCTTTATCTGGAAACACCGATTCTCAAGCCATCGCGCTATTGGAACAAAACCCAGATAAAATAAACTGGTATATCTTATCCGGAAACAAATCATATAAAGCAGTCGAACTCTTAAAAAAAAATCCGAAACGTTGTAACACACATATGTTATCAGGAAACCCAATTGCTCGCGAGATGATTGCGTCCTCTAACAGAACCGACCCGACATCTGAGTTCTCGAAACTTTGGGGTAAATTAGAAAGTGATTTAGATGAGTTAGAAGCTGAATATTTTGAAAAGTTAGAAAAGTTAGAAGATTTAGATTTAGATTCTTTGAACTGGATGAAATTATCGGTAAACCCGAAAGCAATAAAATTATTAAATAGATATCCGGAACGAATAGATATGTTTTGGTTTGCATCAAACCCTTTGTGTGAAAGAGTGTGGTTGTGGTTGTCAATGTTGAATGAGAAAGTAGGTGAGAAAGTAGGTGAGAAAGTAGGTGAGAAAGTAGGTGAGAAAGTAGGTGAAAAAGAAGAAGACTCGATGTATTTAATGTCGTCGAATCAAAACGGAGTGGGTTTATTACGGTTGTTCCGAGAACAAATAGATTGGGAAAGTTTTTCGGCAAACCCGAGCATTTTCACGATAAATTACA
>Ga0194044_10000177_pt1 | contig 28398 bp, 22 predicted proteins | sample JunL4417m_MetaG_FD_155460 | JGI IMG/M metagenome (GOLD analysis project Ga0194044, IMG submission 155460) | Anoxic zone freshwater microbial communities from boreal shield lake in IISD Experimental Lakes Area, Ontario, Canada - Jun2016-L442-17m | ecosystem: Environmental > Aquatic > Freshwater...
CTGTTTAATAATCGCTGCCTCGGCACAATTATCGGCCGGAATAAAAATCCGTTTCGCGCCCCAATCTTTAGCCGCCATAATCATTGGTAATATCCCAGAAACCGCTCTCAACTCACCCGAAAGTGATAGTTCACCAATAAAAACGTCATTTTTGGAAATTTTATCTCGTCCGATCTGTTCGCCTGCCAAGAGAATTGAAACCGCAATCGGCAAATCGTAGGTCGGCCCCTCTTTTTTAATATCCGCCGGTGCCAAGTTCACCGTCAAGCGCTTATCGGGAAAAACCAAATTAGAGTTTTTGATAGCAGATCTAACTCGATCTTTTGACTCGTCAATTGCTTTGTCTGGCAACCCGACTATTGAAAAAGACGGGAGACCCCGTCCAATATCAACCTCGACTTCGACTGCATAAGCATCGAGCCCAAAAACCGCACAACTTTTAACCTTGGCAATTTTGGCCATTACTAAATGGTAATATTTTGTTTCTTTTCCGGTTTCCTATACCAAGCAAGAGTGATAACGGTATAGATTGCGACTGCGGCGATGGTAATGAAAGTATAACTTTGAAGAAAAATATTATTTTTGAGAACCAGCCAAAGGATAAAAAATACTGCGGCGCCGATAAAATCACTAGTTAGGCACGACTTCCAATTAAAACCTGAATTAATATTGTCCTGACGCATTATATAATCCCAAATGACATAAAGAGCAAAGATAATTGATAGCCAAAAATAAAAGATTGAATCGCCAGCAGTGGATGTACTTAAAAGCCGTGAAAATAAAAACAAAGTGACCAAGTCGAGAAACAAATAAGATTTTTTATAGTCCTGACCCTTGTAGGTGTGATGGGCATAAACCCAATCCATAAATAGAACGGCGTAGGCAAAAATAAAACGTATATAATCGGTTGGTGTTACAGCCTTGTCGATAAAATAAAACCCGTAACTCGCTACAACGCCGTACATTACGTTTACCAAATCCAAATTCAAATAGTTCTTTGTCCTGCTCTCTTGTTCCATAAAATAATTATAACAAGAAAAGCAAGAACTGCAACTAAAAGATTGCAAGTTAAGCGATCCAAAAGTAACATTCCGAGCAAAGCGAGAAATGAGTCACGGCGTTAAAAAATACCACGGCTTTAAGCTGATGGTATTTTATACCACTATTTCAAAAATTTCTTAATTTCTTTTTCGGCCGATTTTATGTCTTTGCACCAAACAATTTCCGAAAAGCGACGAAACCAAGTTAACTGACGGCGGGCATATGCATGGATAGCGAATTTCATTTTCTGTTTCATGTCCAAAAATTCCTTATCTTCGACGATCTCCCCCTTGTCATTCCGAACTTGTTTCGGAATCTCGTTTTTATTAGATCCTGAAATAAATTCAGGATGACAAATCAAAAAATCTGTCAAAATTCGATACTCTAACCCAATTTTCTCCAACCACTTTGGATCAACTCCAGCATCTAATAGAACTTTAATTTCTTCGATGAACCCTTCCTCGAACCACTCCTCCACTCCGTCATCAATTCGCTGATATAATTCTTCGCGTAGTCGATCAATAGCAATTTGCAAGACTTCAAAATCCGGTTTTTTCTTGGTGATAGCTTCTCCACTCTGCGCACGCTCAATAGCACGGATTAAACGATAAGGATTGCTGGTATCAAGTTGCAAGTTACAAGTATCAAGTTTCAAGAAAATTTTTTGTAATTGTTTTAATGTTTTTGATTCCAATTCTCCTCTGGAATATTTTGTGACTTGTGACTTGTGACTTGCTACTTCGAGGGCAAAGCCCTCGACAAGTGCTTGGATATACAATCCTGTCCCTCCGACAACAATTGGAGTTTTCCCACGAGAAAAAATCTCTTCGATGGTAGTTCTGGCACGATCCAACCAATCAAACATAGAAAATTGCTCACCTGCGTCACAAATATCAATTAAGTGATAAGGAATTTCGCCATAATCCTTTGCGTCTTTGCTGGTTCCAATGTCGAGACCTTTGTAAACTTGGCGAGAGTCAGCAGAGATAATTTCACCATTAAATTTTTTGGCAATCGGAACTCCCCAGCTGGTTTTTCCGCTGGCTGTCGGCCCAACAATTGCTATGATTCTGCGTCTTGTTTTCATTTCGGCTAAAGTTTATCACACTAACGATGATTAAAAAAGTGCCTTTGAAACTAAAAAATTGTCATATTGTTTCATTGTTATATGGTTGAAACCCAACAATACAGCAATTTAGCAATACAACAATTGTGTTTAGTCTTCCGAATTATCTTCTGCCCGTTTCCGTTTTAGTCGTTCAATCTCAAAAACACTCTTACCGGAAACTGGCATATCCTTATGATCCGACTTGTCCGCTTCTTCGAGCAATTCTTCTTCTAACTTCTCGAAGTAGTCCTCTGGAAGCTCATCGGGGTCATTATCAGTTAAAATGTGATCATCCATAAACTTATTATATACATCTAGCAATTTTAATCAATTTAAGCTACAATTCTTGTGTATTTGGGCGAGTGGTGAAATTGGTATACACGCTAGTCTTAGGAACTAGTGGAGTAAAATCCGTGGAGGTTCGAGTCCTCTCTCGCCCACCAAAATAGAAGCTTCGGCTTCTTTTTTATTTCAAGATATAATAGCTAGCCGCTAGGCTACACAAAGCGAAACAGTTCCAATAAATTGAAGCTATACTGTTATTAAATCCTTAAATTTAGCAAAAGTTTTTTCACCGATGCCTTTAACATTCTGAATTTTATCGATTGAAGAAAACGGCCCGTTTGTGTTTCTGTAATCAACAATTCGCTGCGAATAGGTTGGCCCAATGCCAGGCAGTGAATCCAACTGCGCTGCTGTTGCGGTGTTGATGTTAATTTTCCCACTTGGCGTCGCAGATTTTGTAGCTGAAGATGGGGAAGTTGTATTCTCTGAAACTGGCGTAACAACAACAGATTTTGAATCCGCAATTTGCTTCTCTAAATCCGATATCTTACTCTTGAGATCAGAGATTTCTTTGTCTTTATTATCCGTCGGCTGATTTTGCGCCTCCCCGCTCGCCCAGGCCCCTTTTTTTACCATCAACAAAACACCGCCGACCAGTGCAATGATAATTAGGCCGACGCCGATCCAAGTACTATACCTTTCAATGATAGTTTTCATTGAAACAATTTCTAATTTCTAAATCCTAATTTCTAAACAAATTTTCAATTTCTAATTTTCAAAATCCAAAACTTTTGACATTTAGTTATTTGAATTTTGATATTGTTTAGAATTTAGAGCTTCGAATTTAGAATTTTATTCAAGGTGTTTAGCCTTCTCACCCACTTTTTCCAATAGTTCGGGATATTTGTCGATCTGAGCCACAACATCTTTGGCTGCCTCCGTTGCTTTCTCTATCATAATTCTATCACCAATATCAGCGAAACGAAAATCCCAAAAGCCCGACTGGACGTAACCGTACATTTGCCCTGGGCCGCGCAACTCCAAGTCCTTTTCTGCTAGTTCGAAACCAGAAGAAATTGATTCCATATAGGATAACCGTTTCTGTGCATTTTCTGAATTCGATGACGAGAAAAGCAGGCAATAAGATTGCATATCATTGCGGCCAACACGTCCGCGAAATTGGTGCAGTTGTGCCAGTCCAAAACTCTCGGCATTTTCAATCATCATTACCGTCGCACCCGGAATATCGACTCCAACCTCGACCACCGAGGTAGAGACTAAAATATCAAACTTTTTAGCTTTGAAATCGGCCATTATCACCTCTTTTTCCTTTGATTTTAGTTTGCCATGCAACATAGCAATCTTGAGATCAGGAAAAACGTCTTTTTGTAACCTCTTGGTTTCTTTTATAACTGCTTTTTTCTCTTCTTCAAAGAAGCTATTAGCTATCAGCTGCAAGCTATCAGCTTGATCGCCCTCAGCGATCAGTGGACAAATGACAAAAACTTGATGACCACTACCCACCTCTTTTCGAATAAACTCGTAAGCCTCGTCCCTGCCAGCTGGCTCTACAGTCCGCGTGATAATCTTTTTTCTGTCGGCCGGCATTTCATCAATTACCGAAACATTCAGGTTGGCAAAAACCACCAGTGACATTGTACGCGGTATTGGCGTGGCAGTCATTGAAAGAAAATGTGGTCGGAGTCCATTTCGAACTTCAAGCAATTTATTACGCTGATTAACGCCGAACCGATGTTGCTCATCGATGATGACCAAGCCGATGTTATCCAGTTCGACTTTTTCTTGAATTAAGGCATGAGTGCCAACGATAATGTCTGGCAAGTTGTGATCACTTTTATTTGCCGAGGTTAAAAGCCCAACCGAAATCCCGTGTGGTTCTAGGATTTTTGTCAATGTTTGGTAATGCTGATTAGCTAAAATTTCTGTCGGCGCCATTAGCACAACGCGCTTTCCATTTTTGATAACCACAGCCGCAGCGAAGGCGGCAACCACAGTTTTTCCACTGCCAACATCACCATTTAGCAACCTATTCATTGGCTGATTTGATTCCAAATCTTTAATAATTCTCCAAGATGCCTTTCTCTGCGCGTCTGTTAATTTAAATGGCAACGACTCAACGAAATCCTTCAAAAACTGTTCATCAATCTCCATTTTAGGAGCTTTATGAATTAAAACTTCCTGCTTGATCAGCTGCTTTTGCAACGAGAATAAAAATAATTCATCAAATGCCATCCGCTCTCTGGCTTTTTCTACTGATGCTGAATTATCTGGCTGATGTAGCGCTAATATCGCCTGCTGTATTCCAATTAGATTATTTTTTCCAATGATTTCTTCCGGAATATATTCACCGATATTTGCTACTTGGGGCTTAATGCTTGCGACTAATTTCGAGATGTAACCACTCGAAATTCCAACTGTTTCTGGATAAATTGGCACAATTCGCGGAAAGTTTGTTCGGGTTGGCGACTCCATTTGAATTTGCCCAGAGAAATTATCGTATGATATTTTGCCATTTAGAATAACCTCCGAACCGGATTTAAGCATCTTCTCCAAATACGGCTGATTGAACCAAACGACTTTAATTGAGCCAGTGTCATCAGCAACAACTGCTTCCGTGACGACAAATCTTCGCCTCGATGTTCTGCGATTTGCAATGTTAATGATTTTTGCCTTGATGGTTTTGGTTTCCCCCATAATTCCTGATTCATAATTCATAATTCCAAGATCACCGATCTTGACTATCTTCGTGTAGTCGGCATAATCACGCGGAAAATAGTAAATCAAATCACGCACAATTTTAATGCCGAGCTTGTCGAGGCGCTCGGCCATCTTCGGCCCGACTCCGTGTAAAAATTGTATCTCCGTGTTTAGTTCCATAAATCCTTTATTTTCCTTTTCTGTCATTCCTGTGAAAACAGGAATCTTTTTACTTTTTTGGATCCCCGCCTTCGCGAGGACGACTGCGTCGATTGTACTTCGGTAGATAAATCCATACTAAAAGTATACCAGATACAAAAATATTGACTTTGTAGATCTTTTATGATATTGTATTTGCACATTCAGATCACATACCGGAGGCTGGACAACGGAATGTCACGAGAGCATTGGCATTAAGTCAGAGCGTGAACGCATCGAACAGGAATTGATTCCGCGCCTCATCGCCAAGATGATCGAACTGCAAAAGAAAGTACAGAAGACAGAAACCAGATTGGTGTTCGCCGATGCAGACATCCACAAGAGTATCGGCGGTCACTGCTACCTAATAGGCAATCTGGATGATTTGAAGCTGGTCTTCAAACACACCAGAACCGGCGCACCAGCGCCTGATGGCATCAGTGAGCTCGAGATTTGGGACAGGCTCGACGATCTGGCAACCGAAGCCCTGGCGGAGATCGGAGTCCCGCAGATTGAAGGGCTAACCGTTGTCAACTTCGCCAGCGTCGTGAAAGAGACAGCGTTCGTCTGTCTCGAAAACGAGAAGGAAGCTCTTCGCAAAGCGATCGGCTGACTCCATCCGTCAGTTCCCCAACTCAACACCCACGGCCATTCGATCCAATCGGATGAGCCGTTTTTTTATTCAAAAAATATTGACGTCAAGGAAAATAATGTGTAGAATTTACTGCAAGAACTGGATAGGTCGATTGGGATTTCCTTGCATCCCAGATCGATACTTTATCCAAGGAGGATAGCACATAAGAATAATAGAGCAAGGAATTGGGTTCGTATCTCTGGCCAAAGAGACGAAGACGTATCAACGAGTGGTACCAAATCGCAGGTTAGGAGGTGCAACGACCATGAAGAAACTTCTTCTGGCCGCTGTACTGGCAGGCGTATGGCTTCTCGCAGTCGCAGCATTTGCCGCCCCGTTGACGATGGCCGCCCCGAATGCAGCGTGGAGTACCCCGACAATCGTGAGCGCTCCCGGCGCCGCGATCCAGGTCGCTCTGAAGGCCGAACCGAAGATGATGGGCGCCAAGCTGAGCGCGCTGAAGGCCGTACCACTGCATGAGACCGCACAGCGAATGAGCAGCACCGAGACGACAGTGGCCGCCGCACGTGACGTCGGGACCGAGATCAGCCGCACCGCCGCGCAGGCAATGCTGGCCACCACGAGACCGGCCGGCGAGACGACTTTCACCACGCAGGCTACCACGACGGCCCCGGTCGAACCGCAATGGGCATGTGGCGCCTACACTTTCACCCAGGGCACTGACGTCGCTGACGTCGGTAGGACGATGGCTATCGCCACAACGGCGCCGCCTACGACGGGCGGGCAGTACATTGGCGATCACGTGGCGTCGGCTGCTGTTGGCAGCCTCTGCTAAGACTCTCGCTGAGGGAAGCAGATGCTCCAGCAGAACCCCGTAGTACCCGCGACCGCGCCCCCGAACTTGGGGGGCCGGTCGTATTTTTTTTCTCAATCTAAAATATATTTAGCTCTCAATTATTCCACCACCAATAACTTCATCTCCAACATAGAACACCGCGGATTGTCCTGGAGTCACCGCTCGTTGCGGTTTTTTAAATAGTACTTTTACATTGTCAGATTGATTCGCTTCACTCGCAATGACGCACGGAAAATCAGGGTGACGATAACGGATCTTTACAGACAAGCTTTTAGCTTTTAGCTGCTGGCTTATAGCTTTGGGATTGATCCAGCGCAAATCCGACACAATCATTTCTTTTTTATAAACTTCTTCGTCGCTACCAACTATCAAACGATTTTTATTTGAGTCAAATCCTATAACATACAACGGTTTTTTGTCTCCTTGTGACTTGTTACTTGTTACTTGATCTACTAGCCTTCGCTGTCCAATTGTGTAGTTTAGCAAACCATCGTGTTTTCCGATCACCTTGCCATCGACATCAACAATATCGCCTGATTGAAAAAAACTCTCATCTAAATATCGACGCAAAAATGCACGGTAATCGCGGTCGGCAAAAAAACAGATCTCCTGGCTTTCCGGCTTCTCTTTGACTGGCAGATTCCACTTAACTGCCAATTCTCTGACATCTTTTTTTTCCATTTCACCAATTGGAAACATTACTTTTGATAATTGATTCTGATTCAACCTATATAACATATAAGACTGATCCTTAGTTTCGTCAATTCCCTTTGATAAAGAAAAATTCGAAGCACTAAACTCTAAATTCGAGACAATATCTAAATTAGAATGTTCCAAATTCAAAACTTTAGAATTTAGAATTTCGGATTTAGGATTTGTGCGCGTTATGCGCGCGTAGTGTCCTGTTGCCAACTTTTCGCAACCAATAGACAACGCTTTTTTCAAAAGTAGATCAAATTTAATAGTTTCATTGCAAACAATACACGGGTTTGGCGTCCGCAGATTTTTGTATTCTTCAAGAAAATAATCAACCACTTCTTTTTTAAACTCAACCTTGGCATCAATAACATAGAATGGAATATCCAATTTGGCTGCCACCATCCGCGCATCTTCAAGTGCCTCATAATCGCAACAGCGATTTTCTTTTCGGCATGATGCACCAGAAGTCGGGTCACTCCACAACTTCAAAAAGAGTCCAACGCAGTCATAACCCTGATCCTTCAAAATTTTAGCAACAACTGAACTGTCTACGCCTCCCGACATCGCAACTGCAATTTTTTTTCTCATAATTTTTGAATCAAATTTCTAAACAGCATCACCACCGTCACCGGCCCAATACCACCAGGCACAGGAGTATAAAAACTAGCTTTCTCATACGCAGCTGAGTCAATGTCACCTCTTAATTTTCCACCCAATTCGGTTGTTCCAGCGTCAATTAAAACAGCATCATTCTTAATCATATTGGGTTTAATCAACCCTGATTTTCCGACAGCAGATATTATAATATCTGCATCAGTCGTCAAGGTACCCAAGTGCGATGTATTTTCATCTGCAACTCGAAGATCGGTATCTCCCTGCAAATGTTTTGCAAGCGGCGATCCAACCAAAAACCCTTTTCCAATAATTGCAACTTTTTTACCGCGATGATCAACTCCCGATGCCTTAATTGCTTCCATGATCGAAAGAATAACCGGCGGCCTGAACTTACAGTTAAGTTTTTGGCAAAATCGCAGCCCATCGACATCTTTCTCTGCTGAAATTGAATTGATTAGTTTTTCACGGTTAAAGTTTGCAGGGACCGGGAGCTGAACCATTAATCCATCAATTTTATCATCATTACTTAATTGATAAATTTTCTCCAAGATACTTGCTTCTGATGCTGATTCGGGGAATTTGATAATATCAAAATGGACACCCAAAAACTCCGCAGCCCGCTGTTTTTGCTCAACATATCTAGCAGAAACTGGGTCGTCGCCAATCCAAATTACGGCCAAAGATGGCTTTACGGGCAAATCAGCGAGCTTCACTTTTAGCTCACTCAATATTTGGTCTCTAATTTTTCTGCCATCAAATCTTACTGTCATTTTAAATCCTGAATTATGAATACCGAATTATGAATCATGGATTTTAAACCATAATTCTTAATTCATGATTCCTTATTCTTTCTCGACTGGAAGTCGAGAATCGCCTTCTTAATTCCCTCTTCAGCCAAAATTGAACAGTGGTATTTTGCTGGCGGAAATTTTCCCATTTGCTCAGCGATTTGCTTTGATGTTAACTTCAGCGCGTCGTCGATACTTTTTCCTTTGACCAATTCCGTCGCGATCGATGATGAAGCAATGGCCGCGCCGCAACCCAAAGTTTGAAACTTGATGTCTTCGATGAATTCTTCGTTAATTTTTAGCTTATCGCTTTTCGCTTTTCGCTTGCGGATTTTAATAAAAATCCGCATCACGTCGCCACAACTCGGGTTACCAACAGTGCCAACACCATCGGCATCTTCAATTTCCCCAAGGTTTCTTGGGTTTTTGAAGTGATCCATGACTTTTTCTGAATATAAATTATCCATAAAACTCCTTATTTGAACGGGCTCATTTTTCTTAATTTTTCGATTATACCCGGCATTACTTCTAAAACCCTGTCAATTTCCTCTTTGGTTGTTTCACGACCCAAAGTAAAACGGATTGATCCGTGACATTGCTCTGGCTTTAAACCAAGTGACAAAAGAACATGCGAGGGTGACAAAGAACCTGAGGTGCAAGCGGAACCGGTTGAAGCGGCAATTCCTTCCATATCTAAGTTTAGCAAAATTGCTTCACCTTCAGCGTTAATGAAAGAAATATTAACATTGGCTGGTGATCGAAATTCTCGACTGCCATTTAGAAAGGAATTTGGAATTTGCAAAAGTCCATCTACTAACTTGTCGCGAAGCACTTTTATTTTGTCATTCCTGACTTGATCCGGAATCTCGTTTTTATTAGATCCTGTAACAAGTTCAGGATGACATATCAACTCTACCGCTTTTGCCATTCCAATTATGCCAGTAACATTCTCGGTGCCGGCGCGTTTTTTGTATTCCTGGCCGCCGCCAATAATTTGATGCTTAATCGGCACGCCGGATCGAATATAGAGCAACCCGACTCCCTTTGGACCATAAATTTTGTGAGCCGACATTGTCAATAAGTCAACGTGAAGTGTGTCGACATTCATATCAAAGTATTCCGCTGCTTGCACCGCATCGGTGTGGAAAAAAATGCGGGCCGCATTTTTTCGTGAATTATGAAGTTTGAATTCTGAATTATGGGTTTCATTCATAACTCCTGATTCATTATTCATAATTCTTGTCTTATTGATTCTTTCAATTGCCTGCCCAATCGCCCGAATTGGTTGGACTGTTCCTATTTCATTATTTACATACATTATAGAAACCAAAATTGTATTTGGTTTGATGGCGGCTTCAATATCAGCAACCTCAACTAAACCATCTTTATTTGGTTTGATAAAAGTAGCTTCGATTCTCCCGTCAGATTCGAGTTCTTTAACGGTTTCCAGAATTGCATGATGTTCGAAAGCTGAGGTGATGATATGCGGAACAACAGTTGTCCGTTGTCCGTTGTCGGTTGCCGGTTTTTGACTGAATACTGAAAACTGATTACTGATAACGGCGTCAACGACGCCTCGTATCGCCAAGTTGTCAGCCTCAGACCCACCAGAGGTAAAAATAATCTCAGTTGATTTACAGTTCAAAAACGCGGCAATTTCGTGCCTTGAATTATCAACTGCACCTCTCGCCTCTTGGCCAAACGCATGGACGGAGGAAGCATTGCCAAACTTTTCAGAAAAATATGGCAGCATCGTTTCAAATACTTGCGCATCAACCGCTGTCGTAGCAGCGTGATCCAAATAGATTTTTTTGTCTGTATTCATTGGCTAATTTCTAAATCCTAATTTCTAATTTCTAAAAAATATCAAAAGTTTTAAATCCTAATTTTAAATTTAGACATTTGGACTTCATTTGTCATTTGGATTTTGAATTTTGACATTGGTCATCCTGCGTAAGTCTTCCACGCACTTCTTGCATCCTTCACCCGAAACCGACTCCTTGTACTCTTTTTCAGGCACAAGAAAAGCCACCGGCTTGGAGTACCGACTAACTTGATAAACTTCTCCGGCTTCAACTTCCCGCATTACTTGAGAGATTTTATTTTGTAATTCATTGACGTTGATACTTTTCATATTTTTTAAATAAAAAATTACCTTATAACTAAGGTAACATCCTATATAACATAAGTCAATATTAGCTTATACCAAAAAGCGTTGCTGCCTTCTTTGATGTCTGTTTTTCGACTTCGGCAAGAGAGACATTTTTTATTCGAGCGATCTCTTCCGCCACGCCAACGACCATTGCTGGCTCACAACGCTTACCACGATACGGCTCCGGTGCTAAATACGGACAATCAGTTTCAATCATCATGCTGCCAAGTGGGATTTCAGCAATAATGCGCTGAATTTCCGAGCCTTGTTTGGCGTAAGTAATATTACCAGTAAATGATATTGCCAACCCCATTTCTAATATTTTTTTAGCAAAATCCCAGTCGCCAGAAAAACAGTGAACCACACCGCGAATGTCTTTTTGATAGCTTTTCAGAATGGCGTAAATATCAGCGTCGGCTTCTCGCGAGTGGATTATAACCGGTTTGCGCAGCTCAATGGAGAGATCCAGCATTTGCTCCAAACAAAAAATCTGTTTTTCCCGTGTTGGATACTTTGAGAACTGAGAAGACCGCTTCAAATAATAATAATCCAAGCCAATTTCCCCCACAGCAACAACCTTCGGGTGCGATGCCAGTGAAAAAAGCCGCTGCTTGGTTTCAATGTCTAAATCATTGGCCGAATGCGGATGGATACCAATAGAAGCAAAAACCTCCGGATATTTTCGGGCCAAATCGACTGATTTTTTCGAAGAATCAAAATCAACGCCAACATTAATAATTCGCCGGACACCATGCTCTATTGCCCGACCCAAAACCTGGTGAACCTCGTTCTTAAACTCAGGAAAATCTAAATGTGCATGAGTATCTATAAACATATTTCAAATTAACTTATAACTAATAGTGAATAACGAATAACCTATCAACCTTTATTCTTCATGGTCAACAAACTTTTCGCTAATATTCGACAAATTTCTTGTAATTCAGCTAATAAAATATTTAATTTAACTTTATCGACTGTCAGCTCAGAATCAATCAAAAGCCCTATCCAATACTCACTTTCATTGGCACTTTTCAAAGCAATTTGAAAGAATCTGGCAAAGTCTTTTTTTGAAGATGACGATTGGCCTTCGATAATATTAGCACCAATTGATGTAGATGATCGGAGTAATTGATCAGAGATTATCCAGAAAACTCTTTCTTTTGGGAGATTTTGGCAAAAGGCAATAATATCAAGCGAAAACTTATAGGATTTTTTTACAAGAATTGATTTTTCGTTTTTCATTTCCGTTAATTAGTTGAGTAATTGTGGTTATTCGTTATGCGTTATTAACTATTCGTTATTTAAAGAAAGACACGTAAATAATGGCAGCAACCACAACAATTGTGGCGATAACATCGCGCTTTTTGATGTTTTCCTTAAAATAGAAGGCGCTAAAAAAGTATACCAGAAATGGGCCAAGGACTAGAAACATTGTTGTTTCCGCCACGCCAAGTTTGGCAAAACCATAGAATTTTAAAACCATTTGGAGCACGCCAAAGGCTGCCGAGATAATAGTGTAGGCAAAACATTTTGCCGGCATTGCTAGGAGTTTCGGCCGCCACATAATGAGGAAAATTACTGCCATTAGTGCCGTTCGGGCGAAATATAGAGACACAGGTGACATGGAATCAAGCAAAAGCTTAATAATAATTGACTCTGCAGATGACAGTAGCATGGCAAAAACAATAACACTGGTGTTTTTAGAGATTTGCAAATGATTGTGGCGAAATCTGGAAGCGATTAGGGCAGTAGAGGCCACCATACCAGCGATGAAGATTGATAAATTCCGCTCGCCCGGTAGAAAAATCTCCGACAGAATAATTGTCGTGATCGGCGTCAGCATCATAATAAATTCCAACTCATGAACTTCACCATCTTGAATGCCGCGGTAGTAGAGCGAGTTCCAAGTCAAAGCGACAACAATCATCAAAACAAAAAGTCCAATATATTTGTAACTCTCAAACAACGGCAGGTTGATGTGGCCAAAAACCGGCAACAAAATTGCTGTAATCGCTGCCAACCATATAAAAAGCAACGGTATGAAACGTTTTACCGGCAATCTATAGCGAGAGAGAACGACCTTATCGACAACGACCCCTCCAGCATATCCAATTGAAGCCAAAAATGCTTCGAGCACAACCCTCCTCTGGGAAAGTTTCTAATATCTAATCCCTAATTTCTAAACAAATATCAAATATCCAATGACTAAATTCTGGGGAATAAAGGGCTAGGAACTAAAGTTTCAAGTTGTTTTTTCATTTTATCAGCGGTCTCTGGCATGAATGGCGCAATTTGTGGGGCAATATCGACTAACCCGGCATGGACGTGTGATAGAACCTCTGCCAGTTTAGCTTGATCGGTTTTCGCCAACTCCCACGGTTTATTTTCTTCAATATATTGATTTAATTTGGTAATTCCACTGGCGATTTCTTGAAGCGCTTGATCGAATTTAAGTTCTTCAATTAATTTGCTTATTTTGTCATTGTTTTCTGTCATTCCGGACTCCGATCCGGAATCTCGTTTTTCTTCCGGGATCCCGAAACAAGTTCGGGATGACAAATCTATTTCGTATTTATTGATCATCGACAAAGTTCTCTGCAACAAATTCCCAAGTCCGTTTGATAATTCCGATTGATAACGAGCAGCGATTTTTTCTTCAGAAATGTCACCATCTTCACCGAAGGGAAATTCACGTAAAAGCGCATAGCGAACAGCATCGGCACCGAATTTCTCCACCAATGCGTTTGGATCGAGAACATTTCCTCTGGTTTTGCTCATTTTTTGTCCGCCAACGGTGAAAAAGCCGTGTGCAAAAACTTTTTTCGGCAAAGGCAGATCGAGTGCCATTAGCATTGCTGGCCAAATTATGGCATGAAACCAAAGAATGTCCTTGGCCATCAGATGGATGTTTGGAGGCCAAACATCCAAGTTAACAGCGAATAGCGAAGAGTTGTCAGCAGTTTCTGAGTTACTATTCGTTATTAGTTTTTCGTTATTAGTTTGATAAATTTTGGTCGCCGACCAATAATTTATCAAAGCATCAATCCAAACGTAAATTGTTTGATTCTCGTCACTAGGGAACGGAATCCCCCATTCAACTTTCTCCCGAGAAATCGAAACATCTTCCAAGCCATTTTTTATTTTGCCAAGGACTTCGTTTTTTCGTGACTCTGGCAGAATTTCATAGTCGCCGGCCTCAATTGCACGAGACAATTTATCACCGAATTTTGACAATAGAAAGAAATAGTTTTCCTCGGAATGCTCCTCTGGCTTGGTTCCATGATCGGGGCAACAACCGTCAACTAATTCGTCTGGTTGCAGAAACTTCTCACAAGCTGTGCAATATAGACCAGAGTATTTTTTCTTCTCGACAAAGCCCTTGTCTTTAAGTTCTAAAATCAAATCCTGAACAATTTTTTCATGGATTGGATTTGTTGTCCTAAAAAACTCGGAATAGTTGATATTTAAATTCTTCCAGGCTTCCTGAAATCGTGGTACTAAACTATCGGCAAATGCTTTCGGCTCAAGTCCAGCTTTTTTTGCCGCTTCAGCAATTTTAGCACCATGTTCGTCTACGCCAGTTAAAAAGAAAACATCCTCGCCCTTTGACTGATAATAGCGAGATAACACATCAGCCGCAATTGTAGTGTAGGCGTGCCCGACATGCGGCACGTCATTAATGTAATAGATTGGAGTTGTAATGTAGAATTTTTTATTCATTTGTTTTGATTTTATCAGATCGTGCTCACTTTCTCAATGATTGATTTAATCGGATTAAACTGATATAAAAAATATATTCCGCAGACGAAAGGCAACAGTCATGACTCGCAGAGAAATCATCACTAAGGCTCTGGCCGTAGCATACTCACACATCGGCAATGGTGATCGCTATCCAGCCACACAAGTGCGGATCATTGTCGGGTTCACGCCTCATGACAAACGGGCTCAAGACGATACCGTGCTCGATGTCCCGAACGGTGATCTGGAACCGCTTGTCGACAGAATCGAGCAGTCACATGCCGCTGGCGTCATCTCTGGCATCGGTCTGAGATCGTATCGAGCAGATACCAGAGGCGGGGCAGAACACATAGTCTGGCTCAATGAGCCGATTTAGCCGCACAATGTGGCTACAAACCACAACGTCCCGATGTTCGTCGGGGCGCTTTTTTTAGTTCAATTTTATTCGTACCTTAGTGCGTCTAATGGATCGAGCCTGGCAGCGCGACGTGACGGGTAGATACCGGCTAAGATACCGACGACGATCGAGAAAGCAAAAATTATTACTTCAAATAATACCGGCGGCTGAAAAATACTACAACAAGAGAGACAAAAAGTACGCCCAAAATCAAAAGTCCGTACTCATCATAGAAATCACGTAATCTGCTTGAGCCTTCTGCTGAAGTCGAATCTTTGGTAGACCTGGCCATCTCCTCACTCTCATTCGCAGCATTATCGCCAGATTCACTTGTTGATCCACCAGAATTCACTGCCGAAGAATCACCGCTGGAAATGCTGCCTCTACTAACCGTTCCTCCGACAGAAGTAGTCGGCGTTGCACTTGAAGTCGAAGTATTGTCTCCAGTGGTCGTTGGGGTATTTGTAGTCGCCGGAGGAGTCACAACAGCAACTGCTTCTCGAGTAGCAGTGAATGTAGCGAGCGTTACATTCCCAGCCTTATCATAAGTGCCAATTTCAATACTATTAGGCCCTACTTCCAAGTCAACATTTATAGTATAACTGGTTTCAGCCGCATAAACTTTTGATTTTGAAGGTTTCAATGTTTCACTTGCTAACTCCAACGAGGAAATTTCATGCCTTACGCCGCCAACTGTAACATAATCAACACCAGAAAGGCTGTCATCAATTGTAAATATTGCCGGGGCTTGTGAGCTAGTCGTAGTCGTATCATTATTCAAAATTGTCAGAGACGGGTTAGTTGTGTCTAGCGTAATAGTAGCGCTACCAACTGAACTAGAGATTAGCTCATTACCATCCTTAAACCAAGCTCGAACAGTCTTCGATCCCTCGGTCGCACCAACATCTTTTCCGTCCGCAACGTTTGCCCACCCATCTGCATAGAAAGTTGGGACGAGCTCGCTTACCGAAGCCGCATCTTTATATTTCTCCACAGCTCCGTCAGCCGGCACAATCTCAACGTTAGTGGTATTTGTAAATTCAGTAGAATCATTATTTGGGTTTTTCAGGGCGAAAGTAGCGGTTGGCAAAATTCTTTGCGTAATGTTAACTGAGCCCTCTGCGCCGTCACGAGTCGGGGTGGCAGCAGCAGTTCCACCTGTAGCCGAAATATTGGCTAGAGGGATTGTGCGAGCCGTAGTGTAGACAAGGGAGAGTCTTCCTCCACCACCAGCACCAGGAGACCAGTCAGCAAAACCAGGAGCATCTCCACCGTCAGCAGAGATAGTTCCACCGCCAGAGATAGTATCGCCGATGAGAAATAAACTTCCCCCGGAACCAGCGCCCGGTTTCCAACCTGAGATTCCACCGGTGCCACTAGCACCATCAACAGATACAGAACCGTTAATCACCACGTCTCCCAAAACTCTGAGTGTTACTGCTCCGCCACCAGCACCACCGATGCCACTAGCACCTGCGCCGCCGCCCGAGCCAAGCATGTGCGGATAGTTAGCTTCTGTTGCTCCATAAATTGGCCCGGCAGATATAAGATTATAGTTTGAGCCTCCGACACCACCATAGCTTCCACCCGAGCCAGATGTTGAACTTCCTCCAGCACCTTTACCTGGACCGTTCGTTCCAGTGTAGCCTTGACCGGTAGCAGTGATTTTGGCCCCAGCATCCACCGTCAGAGTTCCATCTAAATTAATCGTCACGCCACGACCGTCAGAGTCATTTGTAAATGTGCCACCGACTGTGACAGTTGCGTTATTGGTAACCGTTAAATTGTTGAAATAAAACACTCCATCGCTCCTGGCTGTACCATCTCTGCTTACACCCTGTGTAGCTTCAAAAGTTACATCGCTAGAAGCCGTAACATTGCCAGAAACTGTGTCATAAAGGAAAACCGTGCCCGCTGTTCCATCTGTGCAGGCACCAGCCCCACCCTTTAAACCTTTTATTGCAGTAATATTTGATGCTGTAAATGCAGAAGTATCAGCATAGATTGCAACTCTTCCTCCACCGCCTCCACCACTATAGCCAACAGCATTACCACCGTTTGCCAAGATTGTTCCCGCCCCAGATACCGAAGTTGCTTTTATATAAACGGTGCCTCCACCGCCGCCTGAAGCTGTCTTGGGAGCTCTAACAATCGCTGCATTGGCTGAGGCATCCAGAGAGCCGTCGACAAGAATCTGGTTGGCAGAAATTTTAATAATTCCTCCGCCACTACCACCACCATCAATAATTCCCCCGCTACCAAGTTTTGCTGGGAAAAGAGTTGAATCGTATTTAGTTCCCCCCAAAGATCCGCCCTCTGAAACACCACCACTACCTCCATGAGATCCACCTCCGCCGTACAGAGTGCCGATCGCAGCTCCTTTACCTTCGCCATATCCAATCGCATAGCCTTGACCCTTGGCATCAATTTTAGCGCCTGTGTTAACTGTTAAATTACCTGTTAATCTAAAATCAATTCCGCTGCCGTCCGTGTCGGTTGTGTACTTTGACCCAACCGTTAAAGTTGAACTATTTGTTACAGTTAAATTTCTTAAGTTAAAAACGCCATCAGTTGTCGGATTGCCATTTAAATCCAAGCCTTCTGTAGCATTCAACTTGATATTTTTAGAAACAGTCAAATCCTTATTTGTCTTATCAAAAACAAAGACTGAACCATCCGTTGCAGCTCCGCCATTTGATGCTAAAACTTTTGTTGGGTCTAGCGAATAAGCTCCAGTATAGTACAAAGCAATTCTACCCCCACCACCATCTGCGTTGCCAGAAACCGATCCACCATTGGCAGATATAGTACCGGCTCCAGACATATCGGTTGCTACAATATAGATAGAGCCACCACTTCCGCAGCCACTCCAACCACCAACATTATTGCCATTTGCGCTGATAGTTCCGCCGAGCACAAGATTACCTGTCAAATTAAGGTTTATGGCACCTCCACCAGCACCTCCGCCACCAGAGTTGCCGCCGCCACTTCCTAGATCCAATGGCTTAATAGCTGATCCATAAACGATACCACCGGCAGTTCCAGTATCCCCGCTTCCTCCAGCGCCACCATAACCAGCACCTGAACCAAAGTTTCCAGTTGGTGCACCTTTGCCAGTTCCAGCTGAGGCAGCGTACCCTTTACCGTTCGCGGAAATGAAGGAACCTGAATTTACAGTCACGGTCCGAGCGTTAATGATTACACCCGCCCCATTTGTATCCGTCGTATAACTGCCATTTAAAGTGAGAGTTGCGTTATTTGTAACAATAATATCGCGATAAGTGTAAGTGCCTGCATTCCACGTGGTATTAGACGAAATCGTGATATCCTCACCTTCTGCCGCACGAGACATCAAAACATACGCTGAACAGGCAGCAACAACCAAAATCGATGCCAATATGTAAAAATATTTCTTGAACATTCTCTCCCTCACTTTTAACAAAACAATAAAACTATTTTACCAGTCTACTCAGAAACTCGCCAGAAGATAATCCCTCACATCTTATAAACTTATATGTTATTCGTACCTCAGTGCATCCAGCGGATCGAGCCTGGCGGCCCGACGAGACGGATAGAGACCAGTTAGGATACCGACGACGATTGAGAAAGCAAAAATTATAACTACAAATAATACTGGCGGCTGGAAAATTGCCACTTTGTCACCGCCAGCCCGTACGGCTAGCGCTGAAAGGAAAACATTGGTGGCGACGCCCAAAATCATCGCCAGCACAACGCCAACTAAGCCACCTGCAAAAGAAATGATCGTTGATTCAGCCAAGAAGATGGCGTAAATAGATTTATCAGTGGCGCCCAATGCTTTCATAATTCCGATGTCCTTCGTACGCTCAAGCAATGAAATCGTTAAAGTGTTAAACATTCCAATGGAAGCCACAATTAGAGCAATGGCGCCAAAGATTAAGAGAACAATTTGGGCAATATTGAAGATTTTATTCATTTGATCAATTTTTTCACCAATTGAGGCAGTTTTGAAACCAAGTTTGATCAGCTGCTCCTTGACACTCTGCATATTTTTCGACGCATCAACCCGGACCTTAACACTGTTGAAATTAATACCAACCGGAATGGCCAAGCCATCAGTCGGCATGTAGGCGTACGATGCAGACGTATCGTTGATAACACCGACAACTGTAAATTCTTTTGTAATCTCAGTTGGTTTTTGCTTGTCGGCCGGATTAGGCATGTAAAAATTGGCTGTGATTTTTTTGTTTATTATGTCAGCTGCTTTAATATTTAGCGCGTTAGCAGTCACTTGAGTCACAACAATATTCGCATCGCTGTCATTCTTGTATTTATCACCTGCAACCATTTTTGGATCATCCAAATCAAGATACTCGACTGAAGCGTTGTTAAACAAAGCATCAGTTTTTTTACCGTCGAGCGCAACTTGACCTGACATAGATAGAAGCGAATTAACAGAAGCAACATTATTTATTTTCTTAAAACTCTCTGCTGCGTTTTTATCTAAGGCCAAAATTTCTGAATTACCAGTTGTCACGTCAAAAGTCGTCAATGCTTTAATCGATTGAATATCGCCTATTGTAATTTGTTGCAGGCCATAACCAATCGAGACTAAAAAAACAATCGATGAAATACCAATTGCCACTCCAAGAATCGTCAGCAACGTTCGCATCCGGTTGTTGGTGAAAGTTGAGAAGGCTATTCGTAAAATATCAATCGGCTTCATTCTTAATTCAATTACTATTCGTTATTCGTTTTTAGTTATTCGTTAAATTTTCACTTCTCCTGGTTCGTCATCAGACGCATGCTCAACTGACTTCTTTTTTTCTTCCTTGATAATTGCGCCATCTTTCATGTAAAAAATTCTGTGTGCGTATTTTAACTGTTCTGGATTGTGAGTGACTAAAATCACCGTTCTCTTAGAAACTGAGTTAAGTCTGGCGATTAAATCCATGACTTCCACTGAAGCCTTAGAATCCAGCGACCCGGTTGGTTCATCAACAATTAGAATCCATGGGTTGTTAACCAATGCTCTAGCAATTGCTACACGTTGTTGCTGACCACCAGAAATTTCGGTCGGCAAACGCTTGGCGATTTTTCCTAGGTCAAACATTTGCAACAAGTGCTGTGCCCTAGTCATCCGCCGTTTGTATGGCACGCCAGAAAAAGACTGCGGCAAAGCTATATTGTTCAAAACATTAAAAGATTTCAAAACGTTAAATTGCTGAAAAATCATACCTATTTTCTTGCTTCGATAAATTGCTAACTGCGTTTTGTCCATTTTGGAAAGATCTTCCCCCCGAACGACAACTCAGCCGGAATCTGGCTTCTCCAAGCCGGCGATGCAGTTTAGTAATGTCGATTTACCACAACCAGAAGGACCAAAAAAGATAATGTATTCACCAGAGTGAATTTCTAAATCAATTCCATTCAAAACCTGAACTTTGGCGTCATCTTTGCCAAAGCCCTTGGTTAGTTTTTCAATTTTAATTAACGGCGTTGTAATATCCCCTCCGATTTATTGGAACAGCCCAATGTTGCTGATCCACGAGAATCTATTTTGAAGTATCTGCACTATATATTCTAGCAAAGTCTTTTGCTGATTCAAAGTAATAACTGAATAATCATCCGATGTTACCAAGTTAGCTGAAGAATCTTTGGACAACAATCGCATATGATAGGTCGCCGAAGGCTGCAAACTTGAAATAATAACAACATGAGAAGTCGTCAGCCCGACCTCTTCCTGGGTTTTTAACGGATAATCATCGGCAGGAGAAACACCTAAAGAATACTTTACCAAACTTGTTGCCGGCTCATCAGTTGCCCATGAAACGATGGCCTGGGCCTTGGAGTTACCGTCAGAGTCGGAGATGATGGAGACTTCAGACTTCATGTTGGTGATTTTAGGAGCAGTCGTATCAATGATAGTTTGAAAAGAATTCACACTTGAGCTTGCAGTATTTCCATAGGAGTCAGTAGCCCTAATTAGAAAATTGTACTTAGTGGCAGGCAGTAGTGATCTTAGAGTAATCACATGCTCCTTGGAAGCAACCGCATCTCCCTGAGATTGATCAATGGAATTAGTGCCATATACAACACTAGAAGTAATCTCGATGTTTGTATTCCAGGTAACCGTCGCTTGAGTTGAAGAGATATCTTTAACAGAAATGTTAGATATTTCCGGCATTGAAACAGTCGAAAAGACGTAATCATCCGAAGCTACCCATCTCTGATCTGTGCCCTGGCCTAGAACCCTAAAGTGATATTCTTTACCGCTTTCTAAATCAGCCAACCTAATGACGTGTTTGGTCGTTGATCCTAGCGATTTGTCTTCTACATGCTTGGAGTAAACACCGCCTTCTGTACCAACTTCTACTACACTTGTAGCCACAGTGGTTGTCTCCCAGGAAACGATTGCCGAATTCAAAGTCAGATCAGTTGCCTTAACAGACATAATAGTCGGGGTAGAAAGACCGCTTTGGGCGGTTACAAAGTACTTAGATTCTCCCCAAACTTCATTACCATAAGTGTCTTTGGAATAAGCTTTGTAGTAGTACTTAGTGTTTGGATTTAAGTGAGCAATTGCCACATAGTGAGTTTTGTTTAAGCTTCCATCTGCAGTAGTTGTCATATCTAAGTTATTTTCGCTAGTTCCATAGTAAACTTGACTAGTGGAGTAACGGTCGGTAGTCCAAATAATAGTTACTTCTTCAGGATCAGCTCCAGGCTTCTGAGCAGTAGCTCCAGTAATACTAACTCCAGCCGCAGCTTCCGCTGGTAATGTGGTTGTAAAGCTTGAGTTAGTAGAAACTGCACGGTTTCCTGAAACATCACGAGATTTAATGCGGAATTGATAGGTGGTAGTTGGGTTAAGGCCTACTAGGTTAACCGCATGGTTAACTACTAGCTCATCTGAGCCTTGGATGCTTCCATAGTCAGTAGTAGTACCGTACTCAACATATGAGTCACTTGGTTTATCTGTAATCCAGGTAACGGTAGCGATAGTATCCCCAGCGGTAGCCGAAGCTCCATCACCAGTAATCTGAGGTGGAATGGTATCTACTCCGGCTGGCATAAGTGACTTAATGTCAGTGTAAGCGGAGTTATTGGAGTGAATATCTTTGCTTCTTAAACGATATGAATAAGTCTTAGTGTTGTCCAGTCCTTTGTCTGAGTAAACATCACTTGAAATATTGTTAAATGTTGCAAGCTCTGCCCATTCAGTGCTTTCAGTCTTACGCTCTAGTGAATAGGTCAAAAAGTCGCTTGGGTTGTTGATCTGGTTCCAAGAAACTACTATTTGATAAGTTCCAAGCTGCATGTCTGAGGTGTCAAAAAGAGTAAAATGAGCTGGCATAGCAGGAGCAGTAGTGTCCAGGAGCACATTGGCACTTGCATCTGCCGTGTTGCCCATAGCATCGTAGAAACGAACATGAGCTGTTTTGTTGCCATCGTTAATAGAGAGAGGCCATCCAATCTTTGGTGTTGCATAAACTTCTCTAGTTCCAGTAAAGTTTGCATCGTTTCTAACTTCTATGTACTTAGCGGTGTCATCTGTTGCTGAGAAAGCTAGGTCAACACTTGCGCTGTTAGTCCAGCTGGTTCCATCATTTACCTTAATACCAACTCCCCCACCAGACATCGCTCCAGCTAAGGGGTTAATAGTATCTAGAACAAAAGTTGCAGATGCCAGCTCGGCGGTGTTGTGAGCTTGTTCGTTGTCGTTAGCTAAGACCTTAACTTTAACAGTGTTGTTGAAGAATTGATTTGGTAGATCGGTACCAATATTCCAAGCTGCAGTTTCACTAGTCCAAGAACCGTCTGCATTTACTGCTTGTAATCCACTATTTGTAACTGTGGTGCAATTTAACCAATCCTGACCACTGTTAACTGAATACTGATAACTAAAACTTACCTGGTCTTGGTTGTAAGGGTTTGAATGAGTATCTGGGTCTTTAACTTGGTAAGCAATGTTTACAATCTTAGAGCCGTCTATAGCCTGAGAGGCAGTTAGGGTTTGAAGCTGTGGAGCCTCATTTATGACATACTGTTCAGTAACATCAGAAAGCGTAGGAGTGGAAAGCCCATCAGTGGTAGAGAGTGTAGCGTAGACTTCTGTAAACTGGTTATCCGGAACACCAGTTATGCCACCAACATTGATAGTTTTTAGGTTTATTGGAGAGTTAGCTAGAGTTTTAATGTCACTCCAGGTAGCAGCAGCAAGACCACCAGAAGTCGAGGCGGTTCTGACTTTCGTAGTCAGCGCGGTATTTGTCGGCGTAGTTCCGCTTAAAGTCAGTAGTGTTGGCGTGACAGCTTGAGTAGCATCATAGACCAAAGACATGGTGCCGGTATTAGATGAGAAGTATTTGTAGGAGAGAGCTATCGCTGTTATCTCAGGGGTTACCGCAGCGTCGGTTGTGGTTAAGTTTGCCTTCCACCGCAGGTCTGATGTTGCAGTGGCAAATGTATACTCCACACCGGAAGAAACTGCATTCCAAGTACTGCCGCCATTGTTTGATAAATAATATGTGATGCCGGTATTTGTAGGAGTCAAGGCGGTAGCGGTGAGGGTTGCTTTGTAGATGTTTTGTGAAGTGGCATCGAGAGTGTTTGAGATGCCGTTTTTGTTGGTAGAGTAGCCGATCAAGAAAGAAGCAAATCGACCAGTTGACCCCGCAAGATAAAGCATAGTAGAAGAAGTTGCCACAATTGTAGAAACTGTATTTGTTGACCAAAAACCATTAATACCGGCAGATAAGTTTGTCCAACTGCCCAAGTTTGGATTACTGCCGCAATTGAAATATCCAAAATGATTAGTACCAGAATTGCCGGCAAATATTTTGCCACCCACAAAAACTATACTATTAATGCTTAATTCGCTCAGCATTGAAGGCAACAGAGTCCATGTGCCATTCGCCGGATCAGCCAGCCCAGTAAAAAAAGCAAGATTAGTTGCTCCGTTCCAACCCCCGACATATAACCTGCCTGAGCTGGCATCGAGAGCAAAAGCATTAATATTGAACCCAGCATTTTTTAAGTTAAGATTTACCCAAGAACCGCTTGATGGGGAAGCCCCCCCGGTAAAAGCTCCAAATTTACCAGTGGAATAGCCACCTAGAAAAATTCTTCCATCAGCAAGGTCAAACACAAGCGCTTTGATATCGATTGAACTCCAATCGGTTGAAAAACTACCGACAGTAGTTAAATATATCCAAGTGTCGTTGGTCGGCGTCGCATTAACGGCGAAAGCACCAAACTTTCCGTTACCGCCACCCAAATACATAAAACCGTTGGTCGAATCGAAAGCCAAGGAATAAACAGTTTGTGTCGACCAATTTGTTGCAAAAGTCCCGATGGTTCTCAAATAATAAAATGTTCCGCTTCCCGGGCTGGCGCCACCTTTAAATGCACCTATCTTACCATTGGTGCCTCCTAAATATACGATTCCGCTAGCCGAATCTAGGGTTAAAGCCATAATTGTGTCTGTGGACCAGCTACTTGATATTTTTAAAGTTAAATTTGTTGTAGTGCCGTCAGAAATCTTATGTGACATAAAGTTGCCGTTGGCGCCGCCGAGATACAAAAATCCATTGGTCAAATCATACGCCGACGACTTTATGTCATGCCCGACAAAAGCCGCAGCAATATTCGTAGCCAAATTTGTCCAAGTACCGTTGGCCGGGTCAGCGCCACCAGTGAAGGCCCCAAACTTCCCGGAACCACCACCTAAATATACTTTGCCGCTTATCGGATCAAAGCAAAGATTATTTATTGAATTTGTTGACCAATCAGCAGAGATTTTTGCAGTTAAATACACCCATGTCCCGTTTGCCGGGTCGGAACCACCAGTAAATGCACCGAATTTTCCACTACTGCTGCCTAAATATATCTTGCCGTTAGTTGAATCGAAAATTGAAGAGTAAATGGCATTCGTTGACCAATCAGCAGAGATTTTTGCAGTTAAATACACCCATGTCCCGTTGGCCGGGTCGGCACCGCCAGTAAACACACCGAATTTCCCTGAGCCGCCGCCCAAATATATTTTTCCGTTAGTTGAGTCGAAGGCAAATGAACCGACATCGCTTGCTGACCAATCAGCAGAGATTTTTGCAGTTAAATACACCCATGTTCCGTTTGCAGGATCAACCCCGCCAGTAAATACACCAAACCTTCCTGTCCCTCCCAAATAAATCTTCCCGTTAGTCGAGTCAAAAGTCATTGCCATTATGTAGGCGAAACCCCAGTCAGTGCTGATTTTAGAAGTCAAAGTAATCCATGTCCCATTGGCCGGGTCGGCACCGCCAGTAAATACACCGAATTTTCCCAAACCGCCCAAATAAACTTTGCCGTTGGTTGAATCGAATGCTAATGACCGGACAGGGTCGCCTCCCCAGATAGCTGAGATTTTTGAAGTAAGTGAAGTAAATGTCCCGGCTGATGGGCTAGCACCACCAGAGAATGCACCGAGGGCACCATTCCACCAACCCAAATAAACTTTGCCGTTGGTTGAATCAAAAGTGAGGGACCACAAACTATTTGTCCCATTGGCGGGGAGTTTTGAGGTCAAATCGATTAGCGTATTATCGGATGTTTTCAACGCTGCGAAAGACCCGAGCGAGCCACCAAGATAAACAAAATGATTGGTGCTGTCGTAAGTAGATGATTTAATCTCCTCGCTCATACCTACTGCCGCTTTCCACTTCGCTTGGAGGTCAGTAGCAGTTCCGTTGGTTGGGTCGCCGGGCAGGGTAAGTTTATGAGCAACGGTGTCCCAGTTGGCGTCGGAGGTGGCGTCTTTGTTAGTGGTGTTTGTAAAGCCTTCGTTAAAAGCCGTGGTAGTGGTAGCTAGCTGTGCCTGATCACCAGCGGTATCAATGTTACTGTTCGTCCCAGTATTAAAATCATCGGTAGTTGACCAGGTTTTATTGTAGTTCTGAGCTCTAAGGTCATACTTTGGTGATTGAAATAGAACTATCGAAATCATAAGCAGAATAACAACAGTAACCAACCCATAGCGGGTTAGAGACTTTTTGTGGTTGCTTATCCTTTTCGTCATTGCGAGCCATTTGCCGTGGGCAAAGGCGTAGCAATCTTTTATTAGTCCTCTAAACAGATTCTTCACTCCGTTCAGAATGACAGAAGGGAGATTCAAAACAACAAAAAAAGATTGCTTCGTCGTTCCTCCTCGCAATGACAAGGCACGGAACACAAAACTCCTCAACTTGGTTATCCAACTCGAAAATCTTGACATTAGTTGTCGGATTCTTTTCCCCATTCCCCTCGTCACGATTAGTTGAGAAGCGGTGTTAATGCTATTATATCAAGAAAAAAGACGAATTATTACTGCAAAAATCCTAAGTTAGATAACCAAGAGAATCTGTTTTGGAGAATTTGAATAATGTACTCTAGTAATGTTTTTTGCTGATTCAAGGTAATAACCGAATAATCATCAGAAGTCGCTAGGTTATCAGAAGAATCCTTAGACAATAACTTCATATGATAAGTTGCAGACGTTGATAGATTGGCGATGATTACTATGTGCGATGTGGTCAGGTTTTTATCCTCAACAGTTGATAGCGGATAATCATCTGCCGCGGCAACGCCGAGCGCATATTTAACCTGGCTGGTTGCTGGCTCATCTGTGCTCCAAGAAACTATGACTTGAGCTTTTGAATTGCCATCTTGATCGGTAACAATTGACACTTCTGACTTCATATCTTTGATCTTTGGTGGGGTCGAATCAACAATTGTTTGGAAACTTTGGCTACCAGAAGTCACCGAATTGCCGAAGTTATCTCGAACTCTAATAGTATAGGAATATGTCGTCGCTGGCTTGAGAGCAAATAGCGATACCTCGTGGTCCGTAGTTATCGTTCCGCTGCCTTGGGATAGGTTGCTATCTGCGGCAAAAAAATCAATATTGGCATCAGTTGGAACATTAGTTTTGAATGTCACTTTAGCGCCAATTGAGCTAATTTCTGAAACGCTAACCGCGGAAATTTCTGGCAAAGAAATCGTGGCAAATTTATAATCATCAGAAGCAACATACCTTTGATCGCTGCCTTGGCCTAACACCCTAAAGTGATACTGCGTTCCCTGAGTCAAATTCGGCAAACGAACTACATGTTGGGTTGTGGCACCCGATGACTGGTCCTCAACTCGATCGCTATAACTGTCGCCTATCCCATACTCAACAATTGAAGTCGCAACGGTCGTCGTTTCCCAAGAAATAATTGCGGAGGTCATTGTCAAATCTGATGCCGCAACGTTTTTCATTGTCGGGCTAGAAAGACCAGACTGAGCAGTAACAAAATACTTTAGTTCGCCCAAAACAGTGTTGCCGTAGGTATCAACTGATTTTGCTTGATAATAGTATTTTGTGTTCGGATTTAAATGTGCAATTGAAACGTAGTGAGTTTTGTTTAATGCAGTGTCTTCGGTCGTTGCCATATCAAGATTAACGATGTCCGTGCCATAAAGCACTTGGCTGGTTGAATATTTATCAGTTGTCCAAATAATAGTTACTTCCTCCGGATCAGCGCCAGGCTTTTGAGCAGTTGCTCCAGTTATAGTAACACCAGCGGCGGCTTCGGCCGGCAAAGTGGTGGTAAATGATTGGTTCGAAGAAACAACTCTGTTTCCAGAAGCATCTCGGCACTTTACGCGAAATTGATAAGTTGTGGTTGGATTCAAACCAACTAAGTTGACCGTGTGGTTAACAACTAATCCGTCAGTGCCTTGAAGTTGGCCATAATTAGTAGTAGTCCCATATTCAACATACGAATCAGATGGCTTATCTGTCGTCCAGCTGATAATGGCTGTAACGTCCTGAGCTTCTGGAGTTGGACCAGTACCTGTAATTGTTGGCGGGACAGTATCAACACCAGCAGGTTTTAGTGACTTGGTGTCAGAATAAGCAGAATAGTTTGTGTGCGTGTCAAGCGATCGCATTCTATATGCGTAAGTTATTGCATTTGACAGCCCCATATCAGAGTAGGCGTTGGTAGCGATATTGGTGAATGTTGCTAACCCCGTCCAGTTGGCACCGGCGTCTATTGATCGCTCAATAACATATTGTGAAAAATCGCCAGGATTATTTACTGGATTCCAAACCACCACCGAAGAAAAGGGCTTAATAGACAAAAAGTGTTGGTAAATTAGGTTGTTTAACAAGTCCTGTGCTATGTTATTCAAGTACAAAATAAATCAGAAATATTATTGAGGTT
>Ga0194044_10000183_pt1 | contig 28083 bp, 22 predicted proteins | sample JunL4417m_MetaG_FD_155460 | JGI IMG/M metagenome (GOLD analysis project Ga0194044, IMG submission 155460) | Anoxic zone freshwater microbial communities from boreal shield lake in IISD Experimental Lakes Area, Ontario, Canada - Jun2016-L442-17m | ecosystem: Environmental > Aquatic > Freshwater...
CACGATCCGATAAGCACCCAGCTATACTCGCAACACAAGCCAAGAAACAACAACATAGTGCATTGGGTAGTAGTGGTGTATCGGGTAAGGGGTGATGGTGATGATGGTAGCCTATCCAACAGACGTGATTTTCCGCTCGGTGGTTAGGCATGGGTTAGGCGGTACTGTTTTTCAATGCCGTGAGGATGTCTAAGTTGTTGATTTCATGGTACGCCCGACTGGACTTGAACCAGCGACCTCAACATCCGGAGTGTTGCGCTCTATCCACTGAGCTACGGGCGCATGCAATGACTCTACTGTATGGATTTTCAGGTGTCAATCTCCGCCGGCAGCCTGATGGTAAATTTTGTTCCTACCCCTTCTTTGCCGGCAACCAGTATGTCGCCGTTATGATTCTTGACTATTCCGTAGCTGATCGCCAGCCCAAGTCCCATTCCCATGCCTTCGGTGGAATCTTTGGTAGTAAAGAAGGGGTCAAAAATTTTATCCAGGATGGCTTCAGGCATACCGGAGCCGGTGTCTTCGAAGTCGATTTCCACCCACTCGTTGTCCATGCGTGTCCTGACGGTCAGTGTGCCTGATCCGTGCATGGCGTCCAGGGCATTGAGTATGATGTTCATGAACACCTGTTCCATGAGGTTCGAATCAACGACAACTTCCGGGGCATCCGGACTGTAATCTTTAACCATTTTGATACCAAAAAAACGTTGCTGATGAACGATGATCTCAAGGGTCTGTTCCAGTACCTCTTCAATTCGCCGTGATTTTTTCTGCATAGGCATCTCGCGGGCGAAATCGAGGATCCCCTGGACAATTCCACGGATACGAGTAGTTTCTCGTACAATAATCTCAAGGTCTTTACGGGTCTTTTCATCATCTTTGAATTTTTTCAGGAGAAGGTGAGCGAAAGTGAGCACCCCTGTGAGGGGTTGATTAATCTCGTGAGCAATACCGGCAGACAATTTTCCCAGTGAAGAGAGTTTTTCCGACCGGAGGAGCTGCTTCTCCAATTTGATTTTCTCCCTTAGATCGGTGAAGATCCCGACAGAACCTGCTTCAACACCATCTTCATAAAGAATAGCCGCGGATATGTAGACCGGAATCTCATTGCCATCGCTATCAACAACCAGGACCTCCCTTTTCTGCAGGGTTCCGGGACCTCCGAAATCATCGGATTTTAAATCCTTCATGATTTTTTTTGCAATTCCAGTGGGATATATTCTTGCAATGTTCATCTTCCCGATAACATCTTGCTTATTGTAACTAAGAAGCTTTTCCGCGGCAGAATTGAAAATTATGATCTCTCCGCCCTTGCGAATACAAACCATGGCATCAGGTGAATTTTCAATAATGTTTTCTCTGAATTGGTATGCCCTTTCGAGTTCCACATTGGCTTCCCGAACGAGGGTTTCGAGATTGCGAGTGTACTGCTTGATCTTTTTCTTGAGGGCCAGTTTCTCGAGGGACCTTTTCAGAGACAGGGAGAGAAGTTCCTCCCCCACAGGTTTGGTTAAGAAGTTGGAAGCTTCTTTTCGGAGGCATTCCACTGCCATATCCATGTCTCCGTGACCGGAAATGATGATGACTTCCGCGTCACGGTTCATTTCCTTGATGCGACTCAAGACCTCGACCCCATCCATTCCCGGCATTCTCACATCCAGCAACACGATTTCAGGAGATTCTCTTTTAAAGACATCCAGTGCCGTGGGGCCGTCTTCGGCCATCAAGACGTGAAAACCGTCAAGTTCAAGGGTCATGCGCATCATATTACGGATGCTCTCTTCATCATCGACGAGAAGAATCTTTGTCATTCTCGGACTCCGTCGGCCAAAGCGGGGAATGTCAGCCTGAAAGATGCGCCCCTTTCAGCACGTGTATCGACTTCAATTGTTCCTTGGTGATCTTTGACAATACCATAGCTTATGGAAAGACCCAATCCTGTTCCTTCGCCGGTTTTTTTAGTTGTGTAAAACGGGTCGAAAATCTTGGAAACGATTGATTCGGGAATACCGGGCCCTGAGTCCGTAACGGTAACAACGACACGCTCATTTTTCAAAAACGATCTGATTATGACGGTCTTGGGGGCACTGTCAGCGGTCTGACTGGAGACATCTTTTTCTGATAGCATGGCATGACGCGCATTCAGAACCAGGTTTATGAAAACCTGTTCCAAGCGGTTGGCGTCCCCCATAATGTTCGGTAGATCATGGTCGAGGGCAAGTTCCCAGCGGATATTGTGAGCTTCAAGCTGAGTCCCCATAAGTCCAAAAACATTTAGAATAGGCGTGTTGATATCCACAGGGATCATTGTCTCGTCGGCCTGACGCCCGAATTGCCGGAGATGATTAATGATGCGGGAGGCTCGCTGCACGCTGCCGGTAAATTCGGACGTCACGTGTTGCAGGTCGTCGGGTGTCACATTCAGCCCGGTCTTGAGCTTTTTTGTCAAGTAGTCGCATCCCAGCATGATTACATTGAGAGGCTGGTTCAGTTCGTGAGCTATCCCTGTGGCCATTTCCCCCAGAGTTGCCATCTTGCCCGCTTGGATCAGTTTGGCATGTTTTTGTAATCTTTCGGTAACATCCCAAACGGCTGCAATTATTGCGGGACGATTCTGGTATCGACAGATACGAGCCTGAAAGTTCACCATAAAAGGTGATCCATCCTTGCGTTTGTGCTGGACAACCGGCAGGAGAGCGACTTCTGTTAAAAAGATCTTCTTGAGCTGGGCGCTGGTCTCATCTCTATCCCTGTCAAGTCCCAGGTCCGCGAAACTCATGCCGAGGATTTCTTCTCTCTCGTACTGGTATTCCTCTTCCGCCCTGGCATTTACATCCAGGATCTTCATGTTGTCGGCATCGATTACGAAAATAGGCGAGGGCCCATTGTCGAACAGGAAACGATATTTCTCTTCCGATTCTCTCAGACGCGCTTCGGAAGCCTTGAGATGAATGAGCATCCTGTCGAAAGAACAGGTGAGACGGCTGATTTCGTCTCTTGAGGACATGTCGTCATGTTCCCCGTCGATGTCCTTGTCAGATCCTTCGTATGCTGCTTGGGAGTTCGAAGCAATTCGTTCACCGGCCTCGCGGCTTATCTGGTCGGCCCTATTGGTAAGTTCAAGCAGGGGAAAGGTAATGGTCTTGGAAATCCGTTCTATGAAAAACCAGCTCATGGCAATGACAACCAGGCCGGCCAAGAAATGGATTGCCTTAAGATCATTTATGATTGCTGAATCTCCTTCAAGTTTGGGAAAAACGGCAACCCGAAGCGTGATTCCTATTATGACCACCACTCCGGCGACAACAAGCAGAGTGCTGACCAAGATTCTGTTCTTGAAGCCTGCAAGAAACCTTATTTTGGGCTTCAGTCGATTCGGCAGCAACCTTTCAATCTTAATGAGTCCATTTAATATCGAAAAAGGTGTCCGAGCCGGATTCGGATCAGCATTCCCGGGTTTTAAAGGATCCGCCGGACCTTTCAAGCCAGGCCGTCCTTGTCAAAATAATCCCAAAGGTCATCGCGAAGGGCCTCGTATTCATCTTTGACGTCTTCATACGACCGAGCGTTCTCTATGGCAAGCGCGACCTGCTCGGCGAATCCGAAAAGGAAGGTTGCTTCTTCTTCGGAGAACTTCCGAGGTTCGGAAGTGTAAACTCTGAGGGCACCGATGACTTTGTTTCGAACTATCAAAGGAACGCTGAGGATAGAAGCTACCCCCTCACGCATAGCCTCGGCGGGATATTGGACCCGCGTATCTTGTGACGCGTTCTCTATCCAGACTTGTTTTCCGCTCAGGGTTGTGTCGGACAGGCTTTTTGAGGCATCCAGGGGGCCTTTGTCCACGTAGTTGCGGCTTAGACCATGGTATGCGAAAATTCGGAGCTTTTCCCTATTCTTGTCGAGCAAGCTCAAAGTGCTCCCTTTTACCTTCATAACCTTGACCACGCCCTGTACGATCAACTCTAATACTTCTTTGAGGATCAATGTGGAGGATATGGCACTCTTGATCTCAGCAAAGGTATCCTCACGGTAGCGCTTCTCAAGCCTAGTTTTGCGATCCGACATGACTTTTTGTACAAGCCCTGTGAGCTGATCCGGAGTAAAAGGCTTTCTGATATAGTCTACAGCGCCGAGTTTCATGGCCTTTACCGCCGAATCGACCGTAGAATATGCTGTAAACATAATTACGGACAGATCCGGGTCAATCTCAAGCATTGCTTCCATGGCTTGAAGTCCGTCCATTCCGGGCATCTTAAGGTCGGTGATCAGGATATCGAATCCGCCTTCCTTGAGAATCTCCAGGGCATCTTGACCTTTCCGGCAGGTCTTAACAAGGCAGCCCTCATCCTCTAGAATACGGGAAACGCTTTCCAGTACGATTTTCTCATCATCCAACACCAGAATTTTCCCTTTTTTATTGTCCATTTTGATCTACTCCAAACAAAGAATGTGTCTTGCTACGATTAAGCAGCCTCAAAATTCGACCATGATCGAATCGGTGGACGTCAATCCTTTTCCTCCATCTTCCTGGCAATAGGCCCGGGAATACCCTTTTTCAGCCCCTCGATGTCTCTCCTGACGCCTTCATAGGCCATTGCATTCTCTAAGGCGCGTGCGGCCTGATCCGCGAATTTCATCAGCAGACCCATCTCTTCATCATCGAACGACCGCCTGTCTGCGCTGTAGATTCTTAGCACGCCGAGTATCGTATTGTTGAGCTTCAGAGGAATGGAGAGTATCGATGCTATGCCTTCTCTACGCGCTTCTCCAGGGTAGTGGAGGCTGGCGTCAAAAGAGGGTTCCTCGATGAGCACGGGATTTTCAGATTGAAAGATCTCGGAAACGCTTTTTGAACTGTGTAATACGCCCTTTTGAACATACCCTTCACTCAACCCGCAATGAGAGGCAAGTTCCAGAACCTGGTTCTTCTTTCGATGTATCAGAAGTGATGCGCCTTTTACCTTGAACAAGCCTACAACGCTGGTGCAGATCAACTTCAGCACCTCTTGCAAGTTCAGACTCGATTTCAGGGCCTTTTCCGCATCGCTGAACAGACTCTCAATTTCCCTGTCCTGCCGATTCTTCCGAACCTTATCGAGTGCTCGCAGGGTAACTTCGACAAGTTCTTCAGGAGTAAACGGCTTGGGGAGGTAGTCCAATGCACCCAGTTTGATTGATTCCACTGCCGAATCAACGGTGGCAAAACCCGTGAACATAACCACCCCTGTATCGGGATGATCCCTTGCGACGGCTTGTATTGCCTCCATTCCGCTCCGGTCCGGCATCATCAGGTCCGTGAGCACGAGATCGTAGGATTGATTTGATAACCGGTCGAGTGCCTGATCCACACGCAACGCTCCATCCACCAGGTATCCCTCTTCTTCTAGGATCCTGCGGACGCTTTCATGGACGATTTGTTCGTCGTCGATGACCAATATGGTTGCCTTCGGTTTCCCGGTGGCGTTCATTTTGACCTCCTTATTTATAACATCCTATTAAAAGTCATGTAAAATCCGGCACCCTCACTATCGATTGGACCACCGTGCAAGTTTTATAACCAGCTTGTGCTCGACCAGTGGGCGACATTCCCTGGGGATCATGCCAAAGAAGCTTTACCGGGAGCGGTCAATTTAACCCTGCAAACAGTAGTGTTTTCGTCGAAAAGCCTGTACACACCGAGACCGGGAAAATTGACCGGCACGAAAACCAGCCCCTGACTGATCTTGTCGGACATCTTGGCCGGGGCAACAAAAGCACCGAGCGGGGAAGCGACTTCAACGGGTTCCCCTTCTGCGAAACCCAAGTCGGCAGCATCATGAATATTGATCTCAACGTATCCCTGGGGACAGAGGTTGCGGAGATTCCTCGATCGGGTAGAAATTGACCCGAAGTGGTACATTGAGCGTCCCACCATCATTTCAAAAGGATATGCGTCAGCATTTTTATCCGGGGCCTCCCAGGTTCGAACCGGTGCGAACGAGTAGGACCGGCCGGATCGTAAACGTTCATGGCCGTCCGCGAAGGGATGCACAATTTTACCGTCACCTTGGAGATCCTGAAGTTTCAGGGTCTTATAAAAGGGAATAGTCAAGGTCATGTCCCGGAACACATCGGCTGTCCGGAAAAAACCCATAGAGTGTCCCATTGCCTTGGCTACTTCTTCGAGAATGGTCCAATCCGGCATGGCAGGCCCTAGAGGAGGTATTGCCTGATTAAGCCTCTGAACCCGATGTTCGATGTTGGTCATGGTCCCATCCTTTTCGGCAAAAGAGGCTGCCGGCAATACACAATGAGCCAGCGCGGCAGTCGGACTGTAAAATATATCCTGCACAATGAGCAATTCCGCTTTCTTCAGAGCGGAAGCCCAGCGCGTAGCATTCGGATAATCTGTGAGAGGGTCTGCACCTGCAATGTAGAGAGCCCGAACTTCACCGGTTTCCAAGCCCAGAGCAATCTCAGAAGCTGTTTTTCCCTTGCTGTAAGGAAGTTTGGTCTTCCAAGTTTTCTCGAAAAGGTCTCTTACTGAAGCCGCATCCTGATATCCCGGCAGATATTCAGGCATAACTCCCATGTCGCAGAGGCCCAGCATGTTGCCTTTTTCGAAAATGGGATAAATTCCGGTGTACGAATGTCCCATGTTGCCGGTAAGAAGAGCCAGGTTCACCAGGTTCATGACGCACTGGAGCCCATTTTCCTGGAGAATGACATCTCCTCCGAAAATGATCGCGGCTTTCGGGGCTTCAGCCAGTATTCTCGCAGCCTCTTCGAGTGCTTCCCCGGACACCCCGGTTCTTTTCAGAATGCCTTTAAGAGAAATCTTGTCAAGAAGGTTTTTCATGGGCAGGAAATTCGTCGTCTGGTCTCTTACAAACTTTCTGTCCCAGAGATCCAGATCCAGGATAATCTTCATGAGCCCAAGGGCCAACTCGCTTTCTGAATAAGGCCTGATCGCAAGTCGAACACGGGCGAACTCATCCAAGCTCGTCTTGCGGGAATTGGCCACGATGACGTTGCTATCATATCGTCGTGAAGCAATCTTGATTTTCCATCCAAGGGCTGGTGTCTCTTCGATAGGGTCTATTCCTATAACGAGAATAGCTCCTGTTTCTAGGAGTTCTTCCAGCGTATTGGCCGTACCCTTGACACCGCATGTCAGTTCCAGGGCTCGCTGCACTCTCAGAAAACTGAAACGGGCCTCGCTGTCTATATTGTTGGTCCCTATTACCCCCCGGAAAAACTTCTGGAAAGCATAGCAATCTTCATTGGTAAGCCTCGGCGAAGCCAACCCGGCCACACTGTCGGGGCCGGACTCCTCAATGATTTGCCGCAGCTTATCAGAAACATGCGACAGCGCTGTTTCCCAGAATACTGGACGCAGTTCTCCAGCCTTCCTCAATAGCGGAGATACAAGCCTGTCTTCGTGGTGAACCAGGTCGTAACCGAAGCGTCCTCCAACGCAAAGAGTTCCTTTGTTGTGTGAGCCTGGATCAGTTGTGATTCTGAAGATCCGGTCGTCTTTCACATTCATTTCCATGCGGCATCCGGCAGAACACAACGGGCAAACTGTCGGAGTCTTTCTCAATTCCCACGAGCGTATCGAGGTTTTGGACTCCTTATAGGACATGGCGCCCGTCGGGCAAGCCTCGACACATTCCCCACAAAAGTCACAGTTCAGGACACCACCGTCCCGAGTATTGATATGAGCGCTGTAACCTAAATCTTCCAGGGCGAGTGCTCCGGCCCCTATCACTTCGTGACAGACCTTTACACATCTGAGGCAAGTTATACACAGATTCGGATTATATTGGATCAGAGGCCAGTTCCTGATTGTCGGGCTGTTGCGCCTCTCCATGATATAGGCCGAACCTCCGATTCCGAGCCGGTATGTGAGGGTCTGAATCTCGCATTCTCCGGCTGCAGGGCAAACAGGGCATTCCAAAGGATGGTCCATGAGCACGAGTTTCATTACTTGTTCTCGGATGCTCCTAAGCCTCGGAGTGTCGGAATGAACCCGCATCCCATCAGCGGCAATGGTGTTACATGATGTAACGGGGCGCTGTATGCCTTCTATCTCCACCACACACATGCGACAGGAATCCGAGGGGCTAGTTTTGGGGTAATAACAAAGGGTGGGGATCCAGATTCCGGCTTTCGTAGCTGCTTCGAGGATTGTCATCCCCTCGTCGGCAGTTACCTCAAGGTCATCGATAGTAAGAAGAGGCATTTTCCCGTCCTTATTTGTTGCAAATGAATTGTCGTCCAGGATGTGGCTCGTCTCCGGAAATCCGGCAAATGCTCAAGACTCTTCCGTATCCACCGCAGCCAAGATGAGGTGAAAACATCTCAGGCAACGGCTTGCTTCGATAAAGGAACTCCGTTGGGTGAGCCCGGAATCAACTTCTCGAAAACTAGATATCCTGTCCCGGGCGTCGAGTTTTGTTTTCGTGACCCGTCCCCCTTCTCGTACCGGTGTCCTCGCGGTAACGAGGACTCCGTGATCCTTTTCAATGTTGGCCACCAAATCTTCCATCCATTGACTCTCAGAAGGAACGCATTTTCCGTAGGCAGCATATTCATGGATCATTCTTGCGGCCCGCTTACCACCCGCGAGAGCATGAACTACCGTGAGCGGACCGCTGACAGCGTCTCCAGCAGCAAACACACCCGGCCGCGACGTCATCATGGTCACGGGGTCTACCCTGATGGTACCCCAGCGCGTGATTTCTATCCGATCGTCAGGAGTAAGGAATTCGATATCGGATTTTTGGCCGATAGCCGGAATGAGAGTGTCGGCTTCCAGTTCGAATTCAGATCCTGGTACCGGCACCGGCCTCCTCCTCCCCGACTTGTCGGATTCCCCCAGTTCCATCCGAATACATTTCAGCCCTGTCATTTTTCGGTCCAGTTCCATGATTTCCACAGGCTGCGTGAGAAAATGAAAAATTATTCCCTCTTCCATTGCGTCTTCAACTTCTTCCGGATCAGCAGGCATTTCCGCTTCTGTCCTACGGTAGACTATCGAAACCTTTGCCGAGCCCATTCTAACGCACGTCCTTGCACAGTCGATGGCTGTATTACCCCCTCCGACTACAACGACGTTTTCGCCGACGTGGAGTTCCTTGCCAAGGTTTATGTCTCTCAGAAGATCTATGCCGCCGCTGAATACCCCATCAAATCCGTCGTGCTCGCCCTTGAGTCCGAGAGGTATGGATTTGTGACTTCCAATACCCAGAAATATCGCTCGAAAACCTTCAGTGAACAGGGCTTGGATATTGAAATCCACTCCCAGTCTTGATCCTTGCCTTATGGTTACTCCCAGATCGCAAATAATACCTATTTCTCTCTGGAGAACATCCCTGGGCTGGCGATACGGTGGTATTCCAACCGCGACCATACCCCCGGTCATCGGGAACCCTTCAAAAATGGTCACAGGATGCCCGAGCCGGTTTAAATAGAATGCAGCAGATAATCCGGCCGGGCCTGCTCCAATTACGGCTATGGGAGCACCGGGCAGTTCAAGCTTTTCAATGGGCGGTTGCAAATGGTGGATCATCTCATAATCAGCAGCAACTCTCTTGAGTGTTTTTATTGGTATGGCCACATCACCCATATTGGCAACGCTGCAAGCCTTTTCGCACGGCGCGGGACAGATTCGGCCGGTGATTCCCGGTAGAGGCATTTCCTGGCGTATTATCTCGAGGGACTCGGAGTATCGTAGTTCCTGCAACATTTCTATGTAAGCCGGTATATTGATCCGGCACGGGCAGGCATTCATGCAGGGGGCTGAAATAGTTCCCAGGTAACGGATGGAATCTGGGGCAACCCCGTACTTGAGAGCTTTCAAAAAATGTTCCCTAAAATGAGTGAGGCCATCTTTGAGCAACTCCCCGGCACTTTGACAAACAGAACACTTAGCCGCATCGTTGAGGACATCGGCCATACCGGCCAGAAGATCCAGATCCGATTCTTCTCCTTCACCTCGCATGATGCGCTCAAGGGTAACGAGTATCAGCTTGGATCCTTTTATACCGGTGATACACTTCCCACAGCAGTATTTGTCCTGAATCCGACTGACGTATTGTTGTATCATCCGAACAAAATTGAACTCTTCTTTGAACTGCAAGAAACCCTTCCCGCTCATTACAGCTACGACATTTTCGGGAAAACTTTTTTCGGAGGGGAAATCGTCCGACCGGTTGCATTCAGTGACGTTCTCTCCTGTTCGTCGGTTCCTGAAGATGTTTCCCCAGCGTCCAAAAATGATTGAGTTCATTTGGTCCTCCGATTCTACAGAAGCTCGTGGTGAATTCTCTAGTGAATAATTTAAGAGTCCCGTCCAAACTGATGAGTGTCGACGAGAAAACCTTGGCCTAAAGATATCTTACGGATGTTGCTTGCGGATAGTGATCGACTGACTAGAGTATATTCCAACATTCTTTACAACAGAAGGCAAGAAAAAATAGAGGCGCATTCAATAAATTAATCAGCCGAAATCGTCGTATAAGCTTAATCGATTGAAATTTAGTAACTGTCGGGGGTTCAACCCGGTCGCTTTGGCCTTTCTTGACTTTCCAACACCACGCTGTTAGATTTTCACCAAAATGACAAGCTATTTTCTGCATTAACTACTTGTATCTCATAGGTATTTTTTAGGAGTTGCCGTAGTGTGGCCGGTGAAAACATGATAAGTGACGGTAAGACCCACGAAACAGACCAGGTAGTTCTTATTGATTCCCATGCCCACCTAGAACTCTCACCACTGGTCGATGATATTGTACAGGTAATTACACGTGCTTCCAGGGCCGGAGTAGCTGCAATAGTAACTGTGGGAGTGGATCTGGAAGACGTCAAGCTGGCACTGGACATAGCCGATCGATTTGACCAGGTGTACGCCTGTGTCGGCTTCCATCCGCATAATGCCAAAGAAGTTCAGGAAGGTAGCCTGGCCGAGATGGAACGATTGGCACATCACCCCAAGGTAGTCGGATATGGAGAGATCGGGCTTGATTTCTTCAGAAATCACTCCCCTAAGGACATCCAGAAGAAGGTGTTTCAAGACCAGATATCTTTGGCAAAAAGCCTAGGAAAACCAGTTGTGGTTCATCTGAGAAACGCTTACGAAGAAGGGCTGCACATGCTGGAACAGGCGGCTCCGTTCTTGGAGGGCGGGGTAATTCACTGTTTCTCCGGTAATACAGACGATGCCCTACGCACGCTGAATCTCGGCTTTCACATCTCCATACCGGGCACAATTACTTACAAGAAAAATGATATGCTCCGGACTATTGTGAAAAACTTGCCGGAAAACAGAATCCTTCTCGAGACCGATTGTCCTTACCTCTCGCCGGAGCCCTTTCGAGGGAAGGACAATGAGCCGGCTCACATAATCCATACTGCCAGACAAGTCGCGCAGGTTCGAGGGGTTTCCCTCGAAGCAATTGCCCGTACCACGAGCGCTAACGCCTTGAGTCTTTTCAAGTTGCCGACGATGGAAATGAGTTCTTGCTTGAGGGAAAATTGCATAGTGACCACAATTCTCGGGACAACAGACTCGACCAAACTTTAAGATCCACAAATGTTGAAACTGAATCTTAGCAAGCCCAACATGGTGCACTGACGAATGCCTTGCACCGATGTACGACACAAAGATTCATTCCAAGCTATTTCTTGCTGAACGTTTCCCGCTAAAGATTTGCTACCCCATTGTGTTCGCAGATCTCACCGTTAGAACAGGACAATCAGCAGTCCTCACCACGTTCTCCGAAGTGCTCCCCAGAATCAGATGTTTGAAGCCGGTCCAGCCATGAGTTCCCATTACAATCAATTCTATTGCATTATCTTTAGCGAAACGGGCTATCTCGTAAGCTGGAACACCGATTCTAGAAGTGGTGTGCACGTTGCTCACAGACGCGGAACACTTCTCTGCAAGCAATTCTAAAGCCTTATCAACAGACTCTTGAATGGCTTCCAGGGCTGTTCTTATGTCCAGCGGTACGCCCCTTTCAAGTGAGGGGTACCCGATAGTAGAAGAATTTATCACGTGGATGATAAATATCTCTGCGTTGAAGGCTTTAGCATAATCTATGGCACATTGGCGCGCCTTTAAAGAATTTTCCGAGAAGTCAGTGGCAAACAATATCTTTTTCGGTATCATCCTTTTTCTTCCTCCCGTGGAAACATTTCCGGCATCTTGTATTCTATTGAGTACTCTAAGGTTAGACTTTCTTTTGTGACAGATCAAGAAAAGATCCTGAGGTCAAAATAGTTTTCACGGTGTTGAGGTTACCTTCTTCAGGAGCTTTTTCTGGTATAATTCTGTTATGAACACGGCTCATTCCAAGAGATCTCTCCTGAACGCAGTCAGAACAACGGTCCAGGAGTATCGCATGATCGAAGGGGGGACCGGAGTAATAGTCGGCGTTTCAGGCGGTCCTGATTCAGTCGCTCTGCTTCATATATTACATCTGTTGTCCTCTGAAATGAAGTTTTGGATGGTAGTGGCGCATGTGGATCACGGCCTTAGACCGGAATCGCAGGATGATGCAAACTTTGTGAAGGGCATTGCGGAAAAACTTGGTGTTGAATTCCGCATTAAGACCGCTGACGTTAGAGCGCTTGCTTCAGGACACGGCGTAAGTTTGGAGGAGGCTGGTCGTCGTTGTCGGTATACGTTTTTTGAGGAACTCCGATCTTCAGTCAGTGCAGAGAAAATAGCAACTGCCCATCATATGGACGACGAGTTAGAAACTTTTTTTCTCAGGGTTTGTCGCGGGTCGTCTTTAAAAGGGCTTTGCGGTATTTCAGCAGCAAGAGGAAGGATAATTCGGCCAATGATAAAGACGGGACGGCCAGAAATCCTCCGCTTCCTGGAAGACGCAGGAATACCTTTCAGGATAGACCCTACTAATCTCCAAACGAACACTGATAGGAACTTCATAAGAAATAGGCTTTTTCCGGTGATTACCGAGCGTTTTCCAGGTTTTAGAAAAACCCTTGGACGCACTATCAACACTCTTCGGGGGGAAGAAGGATTCGCAGAAGAAGTTTCGTCAAACCTTTATTCCAAGGCGATAGCTCATACCGATGATGAATTGATCATAGACGTTAAGGCTCTTCAAAAAGCATCTGTTATTCCGGCATCACGTGCAATAATGTCGGCTCTTTACGATTTTTCAGGGTCCGATGTGAGATGGGGCCAATCGCATCTTAATTTAATTATGAAGGTTCTCCGGAGTCGAAATCCTTCGAGTATGGCGGTCCTGCCGGATGGCATACTGCTTCTTCGTGAATATGATGTCTTGAGACTGTCCCGGAATAAGCCTGATGTGGCTGTGGGGAACTTTAAGATGAGTTTGGCCGGTCCCTGCATGGTGGAAATCCCTGGAGGCTTGATGACTCTCAGTTTCCGGTTGCTGGAAGAAGGCACCCAATCTCTCAGCTATCCGCAAGACCCAAACGAGGTCTACTTCGATGCGGACCAAGCCCCGTTTCCTATCACATTACGCTTCCCAACGCCCGGAGACAGGTTTCGCCCGTGGGGACTCAAAGGAACCCGCAAACTCAAAAAGGTATTGATAGACATGAAAGTGCCTCTTGGTGTTCGCAGGAAACTGCCTCTGGTCATAAAGGGAGAAGAGATCATGTGGATTCCGGGAATTCGGCGCGGCCAGACAGCCCCTGTCGACCGACACACCAGGAGAGTGCTACAGGTGAGTTTAGTGCGCGGTTTTCCTCCCATTCATGTAAACACAGGGTTCCACAGTGAATCGAGGCATGAACCAGGAAACCAGCCATTTGGCTTTGGGACCTTTTTTTTTCTCGACTCCTTTGAAATTCCAGAGGTAGTATGACCGAGGAAGGCCATAAAATATCAACAACTTTTGTGGTTTTTTGATGTTGTTATCTTTGGACACAATTTCTCTATTGTCATTATGGTCATTGACGGAATTCGTTTAATAAGAGTGATTGCATTGTGAAAAAATCAAAGATGTTGACTGAGTTGTTACGATATTTCTTTTCATTTCTAACCATTCTCTTTTTCCTGTTCACACAGGGTAGTGCAATTGCACAGACCTCGGTCGAGGAAGAAGGCCGGACGACTGAAGATTTTCGTCCGGCAGAGGAACAGAAAACAGAACCTCCCGGGCGATTGTACGAACCAGGTTTAAGGCAGGATATTAAGCCCGGCATTGGATCCAAAATCTTTAACGCCTCCATGGAATTGATAAAGTCATATCATGTCAATACTTTATCAGACAGAGACCTGTTCCGGCAAATCATTGATAAACTTAGTCTCGTTCTCCTGCCTCATTGCTTGGAAAACGTGGAGCCTTCAGAGGATTGTGCCGGATCATACGAGACATGCTTCGAAGAAGCCATCCAAGCTATTTCTGAGCGATGCAAACTGGATAAGGACCGCCTTCTCCTGAAAGCCCTGAACATAATTCTGCGTGACCTTGATCCTAATTCAACCCTGCTGGATTCCAGCATGATTAATGAACTCAAGATCAGTACAGCAGGCAAATTCGGCGGCGTGGGAATGGTGGTGACAGCCAGAAACAACGGTTATGTTGTGATAGCTTCGTTTGACGGTTCCCCTGCTCAACGGGCAGGTATCGGCGCAGGAGATACCATTTTGGAGATAGATGGGAAGCCGTTGCAAGGGCTGCCTCTACAGGAAGTTCTCGGTATGGTGAGGGGGCCTGCCGGATCCATGATGTCGGTTGTGGTCAAGAACAGTAAAACGACCGCAATAAGTAGCGTGCGGCTCCGACGAAAGATGATTCGTATAGCCCCGGTACGAAGCTTGATGTTCGAAGAGGGCATTGGATACCTACGGATTGTGAATTTTCAGGAGAATACGGGCCGTGAGGTTGAAAAAGCCCTATTGAAAATGCTCGATTCATCTCGATATGGACTAAAAGGGCTGATTCTGGATCTCCGAGACAATCCGGGGGGTCTCTTTGAGGAAGCAATCAAAGTGGCCGGCCTGTTTCGACCGGGCTCCGCCATAACTTCTCTCAGAGGCCGTAACGCTCAATTTAACCGCGAATTCATCGCCGCTTCTCGGAAAACGCTGCCCCAGATACCTATAGTGGTCCTCATAAACAAGGGAACTGCCAGCGCTTCTGAGATTTTGGCCGGGGCACTTCAGGGGGGATCAAATGTTCTTGTCTTGGGCGAGAGAAGCTTCGGAAAAGCTTCTGTGCAAGTGGTATTTCCTCTGAGCGACGGGATGGCGTTGCGCCTCACCACGGCTCACTATTACACAGCCGACGGACGGGATATTGAGGGAAAAGGCCTTGAACCGGACATTTCAATTGATTCGCCGGAGGGCCTCACATTGCACAAAATAGGCTTTTCAAAACCATCTGAACTGGAAAACGACCATGAAATCAAGATAGCTCTTGAGTATTTGCTTTACGACCGTTTACCTTCTCGTTCACCATTCCCTACCTGGTACTGATAGCGTATTTCCTTCTCTTTTCAAGAATATTAGTGCCTTCTCAGTTTCATCCTTGATTTTGGATGGGTTTTTGTGTATAGTTGCTTTGCCTTTCCTTGGGAGGGCCTGATTTTTTTGCTTATGTTGCTGAGGCGAAGGAGGTTGGATGAGGATGAGCTTGCCATCCGGCCATGCTAGACGGCTTTTTCTCGGATTTACCTTCTCTATCATGTTTCTCGTAGTGTTAGGGTTGCTGATTGCCCACAATACCGAGGCCGAGTCTTCAAATTTCCCTGCGAAGTCTTCTCTTGACAATTATCCACTCACCATCGGAATTCCTACTGCCGACCCCGAATTGACCATCAATTTTTACACTAAACTCGGTTTCAGAGCGACTGAAGGATTTTCTGGAGGGCTGGACAAGGTTTGCATGGAAAAAGAGGGAACCCCTTACAAACTCGAGATTTGCCATAATCGGTTTTCTGAAGCCGGTCCACTGAGTGGGGGCGTTTCCGGGATGAGCTTCCGGGTCAAGAACGTGCCCACATCAGTAGAAGATCTCACCAGAAAAGGGCTGAGGTTTATCGAAACCAATGGTACTAGAGACGGGGTAGTCTATGCTTCTCTTAACGACCCGAATGGTATCAGCATTAAACTGTTTGAACATTGAAAAGAAATGAAGGTTAGAGCCCATTGATCGGGGCTCTAACCGACCCGCTCAAACCTTCCGGATACCCGTATTTTATTCCAATCTATTGTAGCTGCCGCTAATATTGATTTAACTCTTCCAAGATCCTTTTCAAATCTTCTTGTTCCGGCGGAAACGGAAAGTTTCGTATGGCCTCGCCGGGCTTTTCGTTTCCGTAGGGCCTATTGCAGGCAACTCTTCCATCAGGGCCCGGACATCCGGAGGTTTCGAAAGGAGCGCCACTGCGAATGATCTGTGAGAGGTCGCTCTCCGATAAGCCAAATCCCCTCACTCTTCCCTCCGGATCGAATTCCATAAGTTCAAAGCGAGTCCTGTCGTTATCAATAAGCCATCGAGTCAACTGTATGCGCCTGTAAGATCCTATGGGGGGGGAGGAGTGGAATTCCATGACAGAGCCTCTTTCAGGGAAGAAGGAAAACAAGTGAGTGAATCCGCCCATAATTCTCACACGAGATAGTGCTTCCGTCATTTCTCTCTCTGTCTCTCCCAGGCCGCAAATCAGGTGAACCCCGGCCATACCTTCTCCGAATACCCGGATACTTTCCTCATAGATTCTCCAGTATCGATTCCATTGGTGGGGTCCATGGACAGGCTTTCCACGCAGCCGTTCGAATATTTCTCTCGTAGCCCCATCCACGGCTACACCGATACGGTCGGCGCCGGCATCCTTCATCGCTTGCAAGTCGTCCCGATGAATAAGCGAAGGAGATATGAGGAGTGAGACAGCCTTACCAGTCTCCTTGGTCACTCTACGGCAAATACGGAGCACGTCATCCCTGCAACGGGGATGAGTGATCATTGAGATACAGACCCTTCCGACATAATCAGGGGCGGTTTTTATGGCTTCGATAATTTCTTCCGTCGGAAACGTCTTCCATGGCACCCGTATGAAATTCTTACCAGTACTATTCTTTTCACCTGCCAGACCACAAAAAGAGCAGTTTGCACGACAACCGCCCGAATAAGTCAGGAGGAGATTTATACAACCCAGGCGGGCATTCCTATAAAACCAGCCTTTGGTGAACCCGAGTGTCATGGCGGCGGCTAAGGACAGTCTCACATAATCGGGGCTTTCCCTTTCATGAAATCGATCAAGTCTCGTCTCTTGGAGCGCCATTAATCATTTCCCTCCGTCTATCCCAGTGAACAGCAAGTTTCTTCATAACAAACCTCAAGGCCTCTGTCAGTTGCCTCTACCAAGGCTCGATCCGAAGGCAAAGCCAAAGAATTTATGCCTGCCTTAACAGCCAGAACATCCAGGTCCCTCCTGTATTTACCACGTGGCCTGGCGCATCCCAGAGAAGCCTTGAGTTTCGGGAGTTGGAGCCTGGCTTTTGCCATGAATCCTGCGACCCGATCAGGAGCGGGCGGCCTCACATCAGCCATTGCAGTCCCCTTTGTAGGCATCAACACCACCACCACGTATTTTTTGAGAGGAAACCCTTTCAAAATTTCAAGTGCCGCCATTTCACCTTTTTCTTGGCCGTAATGTAAACCAAATAGTATATGAGGCACAGTCTCAAGACCGGCCAGGGCAAGCGATTCCATGGAGCGTCGGATGGATGTCACCCCATCACGAAGATGATAGACTTCCTTTGCGGTTACTTCGTCTCCGATGACATCCACGAGGGCCTGATCTACTCCCGCCTCCTTGAGGAGAACAGCAGTCTCCGGATCTACAAGACCTGAATGGATAGTTATTTTCAGGGCAGTCTTGTCCTTTATCAGTCTGATTGCGGGAATAAATTCTTTCCAGGGCAGCCTGCCCGCCCGATCACACCCCCCGGAAACGAGTATACCATGATCTCCCCGAGCATCGGCCTCCAGCCCGAACTCGATGAGCCTTTGAGGAGCCTGGGCATGGGGCATGGTTCTGAGAAGCGTACCCTTGCAATGCTCGCAGTCCAGATCGCACCTCTCAGCGGTAATCGATACAGCCCGGTATCTACCACGCCTGCCATTCACGACAAACATACCCGGAACATGAACCGAAAGACGGTTGCCATGAAGTGCCCGAGACAGTTCCCAGGCTTCTTGGAACAGAGAGGAGATTGGTTTATGAGTCACGACTTGAAACTCTTATGTTTCTTCATCTGTTACCTTGAAGCGTTTGCGGTAACCCTTAAAAGCAATCCAAGAATTCATACACGTTGCAGCAAAATCAGGGTCGTTCCAGCGCCTCATCATGACGGTTCTTTTTGACAAGGCATGGCCGATTATCCCAGCATATCCAGCTCTGATTTCTCTATTATAGTCTGAAAGATGTTGTGTACTCCCCGTCTTGATGGCAAGCGCGACTGCGCGACCCGCCAAGTCTCCTGATGCGACAGCCTGCGGGATTCCAGAACCAGTTATGGGATGGGTTAAGCCTGCAGAATCACCGCAAAAAATTACGTTCCCTTCCACTAAAGTTTCTCTCAGGCCCGATACGGGGATTTGACCGCCGGAAATGGCCAGTCTGCCAGGTCTAATCATCCTCTGTCGTAAAAGGGATTCGAGAAATTTGATCAAAATCCGCTTGGGATGAATTTCTTTTCCCCGAACAACTCCTATGCCCACATTTGCAGCCTTTCCCTTTGGGAAAAGCCAGCCATATCCGCCCACAAAACTTCTATGCAGGAAAACAAATGTCCTGTCCAATGAATCGATAAGAGGGACTTCTACCTGCAAACCAGTAAGAAGTTCGTGGCCTCGGAGTCCAAGGGATCTTGCAACAGTCGAGATGGCGCCGTCTGCTGCGATAATATATTTAGGCCGCAGGATCGTTTCCTCTGACCCACATTTTACAACCCAGTTCTCATTTTCACGACGCAGCAGTCGGGTTGAACAGAAAACTGTAACACCCAGACCGGCAGCTTCACGACAGAGATCCCGGTCAAACCTCACGCGATCCACAAGGAAACCGATGGAGGGTATCGTGCTAGACACGTAAGTTTCCATCGTGTCCGGCCTGGCCGAGGAGCAGGTGGTGCCGAACTCTTGTTCTTGAGATGGGCTCGCCTGTTCCGTCAGTTCATGGGAACTCAAGATGCGAGTCTCCATAAGACTGACGCTCTGGATGATAGAAGCCTTGTCCAGTGCAAATTCAGAGAAAAGTCTTGCGGGGACAAACTCTCCGCAGTGGGGTTGTTCCCCTATGCGAGGTTTGGCATCGATCAGGACTGTCCTGACCTTTTCCTTGGCTGCTATTGCGGCTGCCCGTGAACCTGCGGGACCTGCTCCAACAACCAGTAAGTCAATTGGTTCTTCATGAAGATGCATTCAGAAGCCTGAGAGTTTTTTCTATCAGTTTCAAATTAAGTGAGGTCTTGTTATCAAACCGGCCCTTGTAAGCAGCGCTGCCTTTGCCGAGATCATAACAGGTCGCGCAATCCAGGTTTACAAGAACTCCACGTGCTTGGACTCCCTCCATCTCCATTTGATGCTTTGAATAAAAGGCTTCACAACACGATCCCACGTAAATACCTTCACGATCAGCACATTTATTCTGCAAGACCTCCATGAGGTGGTCGAAACTCTGAATGGTGATCGGGTCCAAATCAAAGGAACGGGCAAGGGAAAAACATTCTCCGATCTCGCATCCGCCACATTCGTCACACCCTGGTATTCTACGAAGAGGGCAATCGAGATTCTTGGAACAGTAAGGCAAGAGGAGCCATTTAGGTTTGTGACGACGCAATTCGTGAGGGCGAATGTTCATTAAAAAAAGATCGTTTACCTCCGCCTGGGTGAAGTTTCCGGTGATTAGAGCCAGTCGCTCGCCGGCAGCAGCAACTGCTCCTGCAACCTTTTGGGTGTCAATCCCAAGAATTTTCCCCTCATAGCTGCGAAGAAATGACGACACCGCGGTTTGTAAAGCGACTTTTTCAGCAGGCATGCCCACCAGTGCTGCTTCCAGATCATGTATAAGACGCACTGGAACTGCGAAAAAGTCACCTGAAATGAGAGCCTGCCTGACTCTCCTACCGCCAGGAGCAAGCCATAAATGCACCCTAAGGGTCCCAGCGTCTGTCTGGGTGATGGAACGAACCGGATCTCCTTCTGCTGAAGGACGGGACCGCGATGAAACCCAACCGGGGCTTTCAAAATACCCTATTTCATTTTTCAGGCGCCTTTCTTCCTCTTCAGTCAGGCTCCCATGCTCAAGGTGTATTCCAAGGCATGTTTCGAATTCGGCAGCCATGATAGACTTAATAGATGCCAAGGAAGGAGTGGGACGAACAAGGTCGGAAAGGAAACATATCCTTTCCATGAGGGATTCGATTTCACGCTTCTTCAGCTTCTCAACAGGAACCCGGAGTGCCTTCAGAAAAAGCTCTACCTCGTTCTCGATCAGTACGGTCCCTTGAAACATGAAACCACCGGAAATGGTTACCCCTCCAGTGCCGGAAATTTTCCTCCCGTCCACTTCTATGTCATTTCGCGGCCTGAAGTTCGCCGTCACGCCTAAACGAGATATACCCCCCGCCGCGATAGAACAAATAGTGTTGAGAATGTTTTCGTATGAACCGCGAAAAGGCTCAAGACCGGGCATACCAAAAAGCTCCCAGCCTAGAGCTGATTCCTGAAACAGAATGCTTCCTCCCCCGGTCAGCCGCCGATTAATGTCTATTTTGTTCGCCCGGCAGTAATCAATGCGGATTTCCAAATCCACGTCCTGATGATAGCCCACCAGGGCCGCTGCGGGCTTGAATTGCAAGAAGCGAAGTGTAGGAGGGCTCCTGAGTTCAGCTACTTCATCCAGGATGATTTTGTCCAGCGCCATGTTGGCCGCAGCAGAGATGGGCCCTGTATCTAAGAGTCTGAAAGTATTCAATCCCATCACCATTAATTCAATCAAAAAACTTGAGCGCCATGATACGAGTATTTAATCGAAAATTACCAGTGCCCTTGAGATTCTTAGTAAAGCCATTCCGCCTGGTTTTCAGTAAGTAGACGTCACTATCATAAATGGGGCCTGAAAAATATCTGTACCGTTTTCTGAGGATCATAATCCTTTAGAGACCAAGCTAGTCCTCAGCCTATAAAAATCTTCCGCCTGGAAGCTGCATGTATGGGGCCGTCCAGAAATCCCAAAGCAGCCTCCCTCATGGCTTCCGACAGAGTAGGATGAGGATGGATCGTGTCGGCAATATCCGATGCAGACAAGCCTTTTCTAATCGCAAGGGCTGCTTCCCCGATAAGTTCAGATACATGGGGTCCCATGAAGTGGGCGCCGATGAGCCTTCCAGTACCAGTATCCTCAATGAGTTTTATCAGACCACGGGGTTCTCCTACGGCCTGAGCTTTACCGCTGGAGGATAATGAGAAAGAGCTGGTGCGGAAGGGCCGCCCGGATTCCTTCGCCTGTTCTTCTGTAAGGCCGGCCCAGGCCATTTGGGGAGTCGTAAAAATGCAACCGGGAACGACTTCATCTTCGCAGGGCCTATTATGGCCGTATATATTCTCAGCGACGATTTCTCCATGATATGATGCAACGTGAGCGAGCATCTTTCTACCTAAAACGTCACCCACTGCGTAAACCCCATTCACCGAGGTCTGCAGAAATTGATCCACTTCTATGGCCCCGTTGTTTAAACGGACGCCCAACTCCAGAATTCCTGATCCCTCAAGGTTGGGACGGCGGCCAGTGGCGATCAAGATGAGATCCGCTGTTGCAACCTTTTCTTTTGATCCTTTTTCGTAAGGCACTTTCAGACCGGTTTGCGATCTCTCTATGCCTTTTACCTGGACGCCGACTTCAGTGGTAATTCCTCGTGAAGACAGTAAACTGGAGTACCTTCGAGCGATCTCTTGGTCAACCTCGTTCAGAATTCGGTCAAGGGCCTCGAGGATAGTAACCTGACTGCCCAGCGAGGAAAATATTGCAGCAAACTCCTGACCGATTACTCCACCTCCGATTATGACCAACTTGCCAGGTACTTTTTCCAGTTCAAGAATCTGCCGGGTGGTCAGGACGCCAGGCAAATCAGCTCCGATGATGGGCGGAATCCAGGAACGGGAGCCTGTCGCAATCACTATATTTGCTGACCTAACAATTCTTCCCGTGTCGGTAATCAATATTCCTGGTTCAAGAATCTTCGCGGATCCGTTGATTAAGGTGACTCCCGAGCTGGTAAGGAGCTTTTCGAGGTTAGATACGAGCTTACTGACCACATCGGCTTTCCTTTTCATAATAACGTTAAAATTTATTACAGGCTTCCTGTCCAGGAGCCCCTCTCGTGCACCTCGGATGGCCCATTGAAGACCCTCTACGTCTGAGAGCAGGGCCTTCGTGGGAATACACCCCCTGTTGAGGCACGTGCCTCCCAGTTGTTCCTTTTCCACGAGGAGGACGCTAAGTCCTAGTTGCCTGCCCCGAAGGGCGGCCACATATCCGCCGGGACCACCTCCCAAAACTGCCATGTCATAGTTTTCAGCCATCTCTGTCAGCTATGCTGTACGCTCATGAATATCCAAAAAACCGGGTTGAAGGCGAATTGGTATTTTGATCTTTCTCCGTGTCTGAGATAATCTTGATCTATCACATGGGCACCCAAACCGCTTACACAATTCGCTGAAAATCGATCAATTTTTAGAGGTGCCCTTATGTGATAAAGCAGAGGACCCTAACCTGCAAACCTTGGCTTCGGAAAAACGCTTGATTACTGATGTCACCAACTGTAAGCTCTTTTTTCACTCTTGTGGGATCACATGGTGTGGCTCGTGCAGTGGTTCCGAAAAAAGTGGTGCCAATGAACGCAAAGGGGGGAGTCTGGCCTGTAGAAAAACCGACTCCTCATCCAACAACATAAATTCGGCGCTTAGGAAACTCCCGGGGAAAGCACGATCCTCTTAGCAAATATCAGCGATCACTAGGCGTCTGGAAGGGGCCAATGATCGGCGGTTGAAATAAATACGTTCCACCAGGCTTATTTTGCGAGGAGATCTGTGATGTCGAGGGCACTCGCCGACGAGGTAATGGAAAGTATCGGTCGCGCAGCCCAACTTTACCACCGCCTTGTAATCCTTGTCGCCCCGGCCGGTGCGGGCAAGACCGCTGCTCTTCAGGATGTTCACGAGCGCATGGATTTCCGTGATCTGGTGAATACCATCGCAGGCATCTGCCTCGGGGCCCATTTCCAGGATCAGGCCCCAGAATATCCCTTCTTCTCGGTGCTCATTACAGGAAAGAACAGGGTTCAGGCTGCGCAGGACGCCCTGCGCTCCATCGCAGGCCAGAGCCGAACCAAGCAGGCCACTGCAGTACTGGACACCCTGGAGCTGCTCGACGACGAGCGGCTCAAGGTCCTGCAGAAGCTCTCCACCATCGACCTGATGTCGCGGCAGCACCTCTCGGACTTCCAGAACCGCCTCGCTGGATTGAAGAGCTGCTTCGCGCTCATTGAGCAGGAACTGGAAGCATCGCCGGTCTGCCCGCACTGCGGCTTCCGCCCGGCGGCGGAAGCGGTTTCTGGTTTTGGGTTTCTGGTTCAAACTTGTTGGTCCAGATGGATGAACAGTTGGACCAGATGCTTGAGCAATGGAAGAACCTTCTCTTGAATAATCTAGAGGACCCCACGACGAGAAGCAGCATGAAAGAGTTGTTGCCGGAAGACGATCGAAGAGTGCTCCAGTCGTTCATCAAATCAAAACAGTTCCCAGAGCCTATAGATACCCACTTTCTGCAGATTGTCGGGACTGTCTTAGCCGGATTGCAGAAAGTAGTTGTAGACAAGGACATCCTGCTTGCCAAGCTGAAGGAGATTGGCCCAGCCACTTCAGACGGCTTCAAGAAGGTCGTGAGCGATTACCTGGACGACCTGACCAAAGGGAAAGATCCGCGCAAAGTCAGAATCGTCATCGAATAGCCAACAACCAATAACCAGAAACCCGACCAGGAACCAGAAACTCAAAAAGCGGCTCACCAGCCACCCCGGCGGAGATGAGGAAGCGATTCGAGGAATTCCTGGATCACCTCACCAAAGGTAAGGAACCCGGCAAGGTGCGGATTGTGTTGGAGTGCGATATGGATACAAACGGACTTACCCCGATGCGCCCTGAAGGCGACGATCTATTTGCTCGCGTAGTTTCTATTCTTGAGCAAGCGCGTGGCAATGTTGTTCGGTCCGTCAACAACAACATGGTCATCGCCTATTGGCTCATCGGGCGTGAAATCGTTCTGGAAATTCAGGGCGGAGAGGAGCGCGCCGAATACGGAAAGCAGGTTATCGAACAGCTTTCCGCGAAGTTGACCCATAAGTACCGGCGCGGTTTTTCCACCACCAATCTGCGCTACTTCCGGACCTTTTACACAGTCTATTCCGGCCGTATTCCTGAGATTCGCCACATCGCAGGTGGCGAATTCGAAACCTCCGGGAAACGCCACACTCAAAGTGGCGTATTGGATGCCATGGCCTTGGCCGTCGGTCAAGCCGGCGCCGATCAAGGATTCTCGCCCAATTTGGGCTGGTCACATTATCGGGCTCTGATGAATGTCGAAAATCGCAATGAACGTCTTTTCTATGAAATTGAAGCAGAGAAGGAAGCCTGGGATGTCGAACACCTTAAGCGCCAGGTACATACCTTCCTCTTTGCAAGGCTTCTCAAAAGCTGTGATAAAACGGGTGTTATGGAACTTGCCTGTCAGGGACAGAAAATAGGCACTCCATCCGATACCATTAAAAATCCTTATATTCTTGATTTTCTTGGGCTGCCGGATTCTGAAGCTCTGCATGAGTCGGAAATCGAAAAGGCGATTATTGATAACCTCCAGTCATTTCTACTTGAACTCGGCAAGGGCTTCGCTTTCGTAGGTCGTCAGAAACGCATGCAGTTCGATGACGACCATTTTTATATTGATCTGGTTTTCTACAACTGTATTCTGAAATGCTACATGTTGATCGACCTCAAGATCGGCGAGTTGACTCATCAGGATGTCGGACAGATGGACAGCTATGTCCGAATGTTCGATGACAAGTACCTCACTGAAGGCGACAACCCGACCATCGGCCTTATTCTCTGCTCAAAGAAGAACGAAACCATTGCCAGATACTCCGTACTCAATGACAGCAAACAGCTTTTTGCATCCAAGTACATGCTCTATCTACCTACCGAGGAAGAGCTTAAGCGCGAGCTTGAACGGGAACGACGGTTGATTGAATATAGGCAGAACACAGTGGACGACAGTCACCAAGATAGTGACTAAGTCAGCCCCGCCCAATCTTGAACTTGGTCAGTCGAAAAGTGACCAAGTTGATGGTCTTGGATTCGGTGGTCCAGATCATGGGTTTCATAATAACGGCAAACAACACCGGCGCTTATTCGATTTTCGGGTTAGGAGATAGGAATGGAACAGAAGGATCTTTTCAACTCAGAACTTGGGACCCAGAATTCAGAACCGCAATCCGTCGAGTGCTTGGGAATGACCTTTGAAAACGATGACGCCCGCCGTGCCTACTTCCTCGACAAGTTACGCGAGCGGTTGAGCGACCTCGAATTCCGCAAGATTGAGGGATTCCCCATCGGCTCGGACGAGCACTTCCTGTCATCTCTTCCATCCGCCAGGTCACACACTGGCGAGCATGAGTGCCGCCAAGATCATCACGAAGCTGTTGAAATTTCTACATGGGAGTAGGCTTATGAAAATTAATCACATGATCATAAGAAATTTTCGCGGTATTGGTGAGCTTGAATTGCCGCTCGATCATCAGTTAACTGTTCTGGTCGGCGTCAACGGTTCCGGTAAGTCGTCGGTGTTGGATGCCCTTGCTATCCTGTTGTCATGGGTGGTGGCGCGTATTCGCCATCCGGGTGGCTCTGGTCGTTCCATTCGCGAACTGGATATTCACAACCAAGCCAATCAAACCATGATCAGTGCCATTGCCAGTCAGCCTTCCCGAATCAACTGGCAACTAGGTAAGACCCGCCAAGGTTACTCGCGGACATCCTCTAGTTCCGAGTTGGGCTCAATCTCTCAATATGCTAAGGATATTCAGCGAGAAATCGAAGTAACCAAAGAGCGATGCAATATTCCACTGTTCGCATATTATCCGGTCAATCGAGCTGTGTTGGATATTCCTCTACGTATTAGTAAGTCACATAAGTTCAGCTTACTCGAAGCCTGGGACGACTCTCTCACGAGCGCAGCCAACTTTCGGAGTTTTTTTGAGTGGTTTCGTAACCGAGAGGATTTGGAAAACGAAAACAGGAAGTACGTGGATCACCCGACAAAACCCAATGACTGGCTCTTTCCAGACCCCCAATTAGAAGCGGTACGTAGGGCTCTGGAAGCCTTTCTCCCTGAATTCAAGCAGTTTTCTGTGCGCCGCAACCCTCTACGGATGACCGTGCTCAAGCATGGTGAGGAAATCCGAGTGGATCAGCTTTCTGATGGCGAAAAGTGCCTGATTGCGCTTATTGGCGACTTGGCGCGCCGCCTGGCAATCTGCAACCCCGCCGGCGAAAATCCACTAGACGGTGAAGGCGTGGTACTAATCGACGAAATTGACCTACACTTGCACCCAGCCTGGGAGCGCATAGTGATTCCACGACTCATCCATACGTTTCCACTATGTCAGTTTGTGATTTCTACACATTCACCTCAGGTCATAGGGGAAGTGTCGGCACAGCAGGTGGGCCTTCTCATACAGGATGATGCGAATCGGATCACCCACTTGATTCCGAAACAATCCAGAGGGCTGACCACTAACGATATTCTGGATGAATTGATGCGTCCAGCGGGCGCTACGGAGACGTTGACGCGCAACAGCGAGGTAGAGAGTCAGCTAGCCAACATGTTCCGGCTGATAGATCAAGAGCACTTCATTGAAGCGAGAGCGGAAATCGATCGGCTGAAGGAGCAATTGCAGGGAGATATCCCAGAACTGGTACACGCCCAGTCTCTGCTCGCCATGCTGGATGTAAAACCCGAGGAGTGAGAAGGGAATGCGAACGATCGACAAACGGCAGGAGCCACCCGAACTTCAACAGTACCGTCTGAAGCCCGATGCCTGTTATGATGGGCCTTCGTTCACTCAGATCAAAAACAAGATCCGAGAACAACTGCTTCAGGAGCAGGGCCATTTGTGCGCTTACTGCATGCAGCGCATTCGTTCACAAACCATGACGGTGGAGCACTGGCATTGTCAGCGGTATCACCCAGATGAACAACTGGATTATCGTAACTTGATTGCTGTCTGCCGAGGGAACCAGGGGCAGCCCGCTCCGGAGCAAACGTGTGGCACCCGGAAAGGCGACAAGAATCTCCATTACAACCCGGCTGACCCTAGCCACGACCTTGGGAGCCGAGTACAGTATCTTGGCGACGGCACAATAGAGTCAAGGGAAAAGGATTTTGACCATCAACTGGATCAATTACTTAACCTGAACTGGGCGAGGCTGAAGCAAAATCGGAAGGCCGTGATCGAAGCGGTTATCAAAGGGCTCAAAAAACGCCCCGGAGCCCGCAGCCAGGCTGAGATTCAACGGTTACAAAATAAGTGGGCGACACCCAATGTAGATGGAGAACTCTGTGAATACTGTGGGGTTGCGGTTTATTTATTGAAAAAACGCCTGAAACGTCAATTACCTGCCAAGAGATAGGGAAAACAGAATGACTCAGGATTCATTCGAATTTGAACTCGAAGGGCCCGAGAATGGTCCTGTCACATGCCTTGGCATGACCTTCCCGAACGATGATGAGCGGAGGAAGCATTTCCTTGGCGTTCTACGAGACAAGCTGAAAGACCAGGAGTTCCGCAAGATCGAGGGATTCCCCATCGGCTCGGACGAGGACATCCTGACGCTATCCGACCCGCCGTACTACACCGCCTGCCCAAACCCATTCATCGCGGACTTCATCAAACACTACTGTAAGCAGTATGACCCCAGTGAGCCCTACAGCCGGGAGCCTTTCGCTGCGGATGTGAGCGAGGGCAAACACGAT
>Ga0194044_10000186_pt1 | contig 27999 bp, 15 predicted proteins | sample JunL4417m_MetaG_FD_155460 | JGI IMG/M metagenome (GOLD analysis project Ga0194044, IMG submission 155460) | Anoxic zone freshwater microbial communities from boreal shield lake in IISD Experimental Lakes Area, Ontario, Canada - Jun2016-L442-17m | ecosystem: Environmental > Aquatic > Freshwater...
CTATCTAATGGAACTAATACTGCTTCTATTTTAAAGGTAGAAAACGATAATGGAGCTTTTGCTGAGCTAGATACTGCAGGGTCAGGTTCAAATATTTATGGTTTGGCTCCTGGAGATAGTATTTTATATGCAAAGAATAATTTACAATTTGGAGCAGGTGGGGCACGTGATGCAAAGTTGTCTATAAGTTCTAATGGTAATATCAGGGTTAGTAATGGAGCAAATTATGCTAATAAAGTAGTTTGCTATATGGCTACTGGTATTCTTGGACATTGTGATCCAGGAGTAACTTGCACTTGCGTAGCTAATTAAATAAATCAACTTTTAAATTTATAAATAATTTTTTATGCTAAGTAAAAAAACTTCGGCAATTATTGGTGGTCTTATGTGTCTGTTGTTGGCGGTGCTGTTTGTGCCACAAGCCTCGGCCGCTACTAATATTGTCAGTACCACCTATCCCTATGCTTGGGGTGAAAATATTGGCTGGGTCAATTTTTACACCGACGGCAACGGCGATTTAATAGTTAGTAGCAGTACTATCACTGGCTATATTTGGAACGAAAATTTTGGTTGGATTAATATGAGTCCTACTTGGGATCCTGCTAATGGCAATGTTCCAAATGGTTATGGTGTTAAAAATGACAATAATGGTAATTTATCAGGCTATGCTTGGGGTGAAAATATTGGCTGGTTAAGTTTTAATGGTATCAAAATTAATACTTCAACTGGTAGATTTTCTGGTGTCAGTGTTGTTAATGCTAGCGACACTGTCGGCAGATTAAATTTTGATTGGACAGATGCTAGTGGCACCATGGGCAGTATCATTACTAGCTGGCGACCAAATGTCACCGCAACTTGTAATAGTAATTATGTTTGTGATGGCACAGAAACTATAGTTAGTTGTCCTAGCGATTGCCCAACACCTGTTTGTAATCATAATAAAACTTGTAATACTGGAGAAACAACTGCCAATTGCCCTAGCGATTGTCCAGCTGTGACACCGCCAACAAGCGGTGGCGGTGGTGGCGGTGGAGTTAGTTTACCTGTAAAGATTGCAGGCGCTATTGGTGAAATTATTGCTAGTAATTATGCCAATCATACCATTACTTTAAAATTATCAGCTGGAAGTAGTATAAATATGGCTGCAGTCAGTGAAAGTGCTGATTTTAGTGGTGGATCTTGGTGGCCTTATAGTGGTAGTTTTATTTATAAAGTAGTTGGCGCTGATAGTGGTAAAGTATATATCAAAGTTAAAAATAGCCAATCAGAAAGTGAAGTTTTTACGCTTAATTACTCTTTATCTTCTGGCGGTAATATTGTTCCTCCGACAGCGCCAGTATCTGGCGGTACTGTTGTGCCAACAACACCTCCTGTCAGTACGGTTATTGTGGCTACAGTCAAACCAGGTTCAGATAATGTGGCTGTTAGACGCGCCATAAAAGTTAATTCTTTGATTAAAGCGCCAAATGGCCGATATTATTTGATTAATAATGGCATGAAGCAATTATTAACATCAGCGCAAATGGCCACGGCCAAGTATAAAAAATTAAAAGCTAGTGCCACAGTCGTTAATGCCAGCACTTTCAATATTATTCCAACTTATAGAGTTGATAAAACAATTGTCAGAGCTAAAAATGGCAAGATGGGTGCTATAGTTGGTGGTTCAGTGATGTTTTTTTCCGGTCCCAGTCAATTGAAACAATATATGACCGTCAACAAAAAGAAAACTTTTGTGCAGTTGACTGATTGGGAATTTTTTTCCATTCCTTGGTATCAAGAAAAAACCATTTATCGTTTGTCTGATGGTTCATTGCATTTGTTGAATAAGGCTGGAGAAAGCATTATCAGTCAAGCTGATGTTTCCAACAAGTATGCTGATTTCAATATTGTTGATGTCAATGATTCGGCGCTAAATTGGTATTGGGCTTTGTAAATATAAAAATATTTTTTAAAAAATAACCCTCTGGATTTTATCCGGAGGGTTTTTTGATAAGGATTGGCATTTTTTATAATGTATGTTAAGATTAGGTTAAGTTTAACTTATATATAATAATATGATCAAAGACAATCTAATTACGGTCAAAGAGTTGCGTGAAAGTTTGCCGGCAATTATCGGCAGAGTGCGACGTGGTGGTGAATTTTTAGTGTTAAAAAAGTCCAAACCAGTTTTCCGTTTGTCCTCGCCTGAAACCGAAGGCTCTTGGGAAACAGTGATTGATTTTACTAAAATTAAAAAAGGCGGAATTAAAATTGGCGAACTTTTAAAAGCTTTATAATCTATGGATAAGATAAATAAAGCCTTGGCAAAAATATCAGACAAAGATAGACAAAAGATTAAAACACTTTTGATAAAAATTGTCGCTCGTGATTTTATTGGTTTGGATTTTAAAAAGTTAGTCGGACGAGATGATATTTATCGTGTGCGCAAGGGGGATTGGCGCATTATTTTTCATTTAGTTAAAGAGGATGTGTTTATTTTAGCCGTGGAAAAAAGGAGTGATAATACATATAATTTTTAAGATATATGACATATAAAGATTTTCTAAATCAAGATGGTGAAAAACGTTGGCAAGATAAGTGGCTGAAAGAAAAAATTGATAAGGCCGAAGATTTTGGTTCTAAACCAAAAAAATATGTGCTGGATATGTTTCCATATCCAAGTGGCGCCGGGCTTCATGTTGGTCATCCCGAAGGCTACACTGCTACGGATGTTTATTCGCGTTATTTTCGGCTCAAAGGTTTTAATGTGCTTCATCCTATGGGTTGGGATGCATATGGTTTGCCTGCAGAAAATTATGCCATCAAAACTGGCACTCAGCCAAATGTGACCACGGCTGAAAATGTAGCCACTTTCAAACGCCAAATACAATCACTGGGTTTTTCTTATGATTGGGACAGGGAGATTAATACTACCGATCCTGGATATTACAAATGGACGCAATGGATTTTTTTACAATTGTTTAAAAAAGGTTTGGCTTATGAAGCGACTGTGCCTATAAATTTTTGTCCATCTTGCAAAACTGGCTTGGCCAATGAAGAAGTTAAAGATGGTAAATGTGATCGTTGCGGAACAGAGGTGATTAAAAAAGACATGCGTCAATGGATGTTGAAGATTACTGCCTATGCTGATCGGTTGCTTGAAGGCGTTGACAAGCTTGATTGGCCTAATTCTATTAAGACACTGCAAAAGAATTGGATTGGCAGAAGTGAGGGGGCAGAGGTGACATTTGCCATCACCACGGCAAATGTCATCCCGAGCGAAGCCGAGGGATCCCTTAAAATAAAAGTCTATACTACTCGCCCTGATACTTTGTTCGGCGCTACTTATATGGTTTTGTCGCCTGAACATAAATTAGTTCAAGAGTTAAAAGATAAGATTTCTAATTTTTCTGAAGTAGAAAAATATATTAGCGACGCAAAAAATAAATCAGACCTAGAACGCACAGAATTAAATAAAAATAAAACCGGCGTGGAGTTGAAGGGGATTAAGGCAATTAATCCGGTTAATAATGTAGAAATTCCCATTTGGATTTCTGATTATGTGCTCTCAACTTATGGTACTGGCGCTATTATGGCGGTGCCGGCCCACGATGATCGTGATTTTGAATTTGCGAAAAAATTTGATTTGCCGATTATTGAAGTGATTAAGGGCGGTGATATAAAAAAAGAAGCTTACACAGATGTTGATAATGGACTCATGGTTAACAGCGAATTTTTAAATGGCTTAATGCCGGAAGAAGCCATTGGCAAAATGACTGCATGGCTGGAAGAAAAGAAGGTTGGTAAAAAAGCGATTAATTATAAATTGCGTGATTGGGTTTTTTCTCGCCAAAGATATTGGGGCGAGCCAATTCCTTTGGTTCATTGCGACAAGTGTGGCATCGTGCCTTTGGATGAAAAAGATTTGCCACTGACTTTGCCGGAAGTAAAAAAATATGAACCGACTGGCACAGGTGAATCTCCACTGGCCACAATTGATATCTGGGTAAATACGACTTGTCCCAAATGTGGCGGTCCTGCCAAACGCGAAACCAACACCATGCCTCAATGGGCGGGCAGTTCTTGGTATTGGCTCAGGTATATTGATCCGTATAATCATGAAAATCTGGCTGATCCTAAAAAATTAAAATATTGGTTGCCGGTTGATTTGTATCTAGGTGGAGCTGAACATGCGGTGTTGCATTTATTGTATGCCAGATTTTGGAATATGGTTTTGTTTGATCTTGGCGCAGTGCCATTTGAAGAACCATTTACAAAACTCATCAATCAAGGTTTGATTTTGGGCGAAGATAATGAAAAAATGTCCAAGTCTCGCGGTAATGTAGTAAATCCTGATGATATTGTCAAAGAGTATGGCGCCGATACTTTTCGTCTTTATGAAATGTTCATGGGGCCCTTGGAGGATATGAAGCCTTGGAGCACAAAAAATATTTTGGGTGTTAATAGGTTTTTATTTAAAGTTTGGGAAATTGGTCAAAATAAAAAAGAAGAATTAAGATTTAAAAATGAAGAGATTGAAATTATTTTAAATAAAACCATAAAAAAAGTCGGCGAGGATATTGAAAAGATGAGCTATAATACTGCTATCTCGGCTATGATGGTTTTGGCTAATGAAATAAATAAACATGTCTCAGAAACTGGTCATGCTCCATCTTTGCAAAATGTGGAAAAATTTCTTATTATTCTTTCATCTTTTGCTCCGCATTTGACCGAAGAATTGTGGGCTGGCCTTGGTCATAAGACAAGTATTTTTAAAGAAGCGTGGCCGGAGTATGATGAGAGTAAGACAATTGACTCAGAAATTGAATTACCAGTGCAAGTCAATGGCAAAGTCCGTGCCAAATTAAAAGTAGCAACCGATATTAGTGAAGCTGACGCCGTGGCTTTGGCCAAGGCTGATGAAAATATTAAAAAATATTTAATTTCCGAGCCTAAAAAAGTTATTTTTATTAAGGGCAAGATGATCAGTTTTGTTATTTAATTAAACAATGAAAATAATCTCGGGTGATAATTTAGGAAGAGCCAAATGGGACGAATTTGTAAAAACTAATTCGTCTGATTTTGGTTTATTGCAATTAAACGTTTGGAAAGATTTTCAAGAAGTACAGAATAAAAAAGTTTTCCAATTGGCTGTAATTGACGAGAGTGAACAAATTTTAGCGGTGGCGCAAATAATTAAAAGTAAACTGCCGTTAGGCAAAAGTTATTTTTATCTGCCACGCGGGCCGGTTGTTAATAATAAAAATAAAAAAGAAATTATTGATTTTTTATTTTCTGAAATTAAAAAAATAGCCAAACAAGAAAACGCTATTTTTTTACGTTTGGAACCGGCTTGGCAGGAGAGTGAAGAAAATATCAGCTGGCTGAAAAATAATAATTTTAAATCCATTGGCCAAATTCAGCCAAAATCAACTTTAGTTTTGGATTTATTAAAAAGCGAAGAAGATCTTTTGCAAGCTATGAAGCCAAAGACTAGGTATAATATCAGGGTAGCTCAAAAGCATTGCATCAAGATAGATGAGGGTAAAGAATATTTTGAAGCTTTTTGGAATTTAATGAAAAATACTTCCGAGCGTGATCAATTTGTGTCGCATCAAAAAGAATATTATCAAAAAATGTTGGAAGTTTTGAGTGAGACTAAAAATTTAAAACTCCTCGTGGCCAAAGACGGTGACAAAGTAATTGCCACCAATCTGGTGGTTTATAGCGGTGATTGGTGTGTATATTTGCATGGCGCTTCTGATTATTCGGCTCATGAAAAAATGGCGCCTTATCTATTGCAATGGGAAACTATACTGCAAGCCAAGGCGCATGAATGTTTGTATTATGATTTTTGGGGCGTGGACGAAATTAAATGGCCGGGTGTGAGTCGATTTAAAATCGGTTTTGCTCCGAACACTCAACTTACCAAATATGTCGGTGCCTATGATTTGTCTTATGAAAAATTTTGGCATCAGGCTTATGTTGGTTTGCGAAAATTTAAAAAATAAAATTATACCCAATGAGTTTTGAAGTCAAAGACATGATCTTATCTTGTTTTCCTAGGCGTTTAAGTCGTCAAGTCAGGGAGCTATATTTTTCTTCGTTAATTTTGGTTTTTGCTGAATCGCTGATTGCAATTTTTGAGCCGGTTTTTTTGTTTTTGTTTTTTTCTGGCAGAGGAGCTAGTTTGCCAATAGCATTAATGCAAGTGATTATTTTTTATTTGGCTATTTATGTTCTTTATTTTTTTACCATTCCACTGGGCGCCAAATTTGCCAAGCATTTCGGCTATGAATATTCCATGTCATTAAGTTCTGTTTTTGTAGTTTTAATTTATTTGGGATTTATTTTAATGAAAACTTGGTTTTGGCCAGCTATTATTTTATCAATTGTTTCTTATACTTTGGCCAAACTTTTTTATTGGCCGGCTTATCATGCTAACTTTGCCCGTTTTTCAGATTGCAGTGAACGCGGTCGGGAAATTAGCAATCTGGGTGTTTTGCAATCAATCGGCGGTATTATTGCGCCAGTCATTGGCGGTTTTATTTTAAAATTTTATAGTTTTCCTGTATTGTTTGTTTTGGCCGCGGTTTTAATTTTGCTTTCTAATATTCCCATGCTTAGAACCAAAGAAAAATTTGAACCAACAAAATTTTCTTATTTTGGCGCTTATAAATTTTTATTTTCAAAAGCCAAAAGACGCAAATTTTTCTCTCTTTGGGGATATGGCGAAGAATTTATCGCCATAGTAATTTGGCCGATTTTTATTTATGTGGTGGTCAAAGATTTTCTTGATCTGGGCGCTTTAACAGCCGTTTCTTTATTTGCCACCACCTTGATTTTTTTGTTTATCGGTCGTCTGACAGACAGCCAAGACGGGCGATCTATTTTGCGACTAGGGACTTGGTTTTATTTTTTCAGCTGGCTGGTAAGGCTTTTTACCCGCACCGTGCCTGGCATTTTTACTGTTGATGTTTATTCTCGTCTGGGCAAGCAAGCGCTTAGCGTGCCTATTACAGCTATGACTTATAGCAAAGCTATGGAAAAAGATTCATCCACCATGGGTACTATTTTATTTTTTGAAATGTCGCTAGTAGCCGGCAAAATTATAGCCATGATTGCTTGTTTATTACTGTTGCAATTTTTCGCTTTCAGTTGGAATCCGCTTTTTGTTTTGGCCGGACTCATGAGTTTGCTTTATTTATTGTTTTAATTTATGGCGAGTCGCTGGAAATTTATTGATGTGCTCAGGGGATTGGCCATAGTGCTAATGGTTTTTAATCATACGGCCAGGTACCTATTGGACATTTCTGTTTTTGGCTATGAACAATTTGTTTATGGCACCATGATTATGGCTGGGCCTGTTTTTTTGTTTTTGGTGGGTTTTTCACTGGCCTTGTCATTTGAGGCGACCAAAAAAAATATCAAGTCAAACAGAAAAATAATCAGCAAATATGTTTTTAGAGGGTTAATAATTACAGCCGTTGGTTTTTTTCTTAGCTTTTGCGTTTTTTTGGACGAACAGTCATTGACTAGCAATGTTTTACACACCATTGGGGAAGGAATTATTTTAGCCATTCCTTTTTTATACTTCAGTCAAAAGTCCATTGGCCGTTTATTGACTTTATTTTTGGCCATAATTGTTATAATTTCTTTTTATTGGCTTTATCTTTTTTTTGTATTTTTTTCATTGTCGCATCAGATTATCGCGCAAATGTTTTTGTCTGGTTTTCAGTTGGTGCCATGGTTTGGTGTTATATTGCTAGGCATAGTCTCTGGCAATTTTTTTATTTTATCTGTACAAAAAAATCAGGCTAGTTTGTTTTTTAAAAAAATATTAGGTCTAGGTATTTGTAGTTTTTTGGTTTTTATATGTGTACAAATGATAAATCCGCAGACGCTTTGGCTGTTTAGCGGGGATTATGACCTGAACGGTTTTTGGTTGCCATCAGGAGCAATGATGATTTTTATCTTGTCAGGAATTATGGTTTGCTTGTCTGCTGTGTATTATTTGGTTGAAATTAAAAAAATAAATTTGCAATTTTTGATTGATTTTGGTCGGGCTTCGCTTGTGTTGTATGTTTGGCATTTATTTTTAGTGGTTGTGGTTTTTGAGATTATTCTAGGTTTAAATTTTTTCAATTGGTTTTTGTTTTTTGTTTTTGATTTGTTGTTGTTTGTATTTTTGTGGCAGTCAGCTAAAATATGGATAGAGATTAAAAAATATTTAAAAAAATATGTATACTAAAGACCAAATCAAAACACTTTGCGCCAAATACGACCTGATGCCATCAAAAAGCAAAGGGCAGAATTTTTTGACTGACTTTAAAGTGATTGAAAAAATAATTGAAGTGGCAAAAATAAGCAAACAGGAAACGATTTTAGAAATAGGTCCTGGTTTGGGCGTGTTGACAGGGGAGTTGATAAAATCAGCCAAAAAAGTAATAGCCGTGGAATTGGACAAAAAATTGTTTGATTTTTTACAAGTTGAGTTTGTAGGAATTGAAAATTTAGAATTGATTAATTCCGACATTTTGAAATTGAATTTAGCAAAATTGAATTTAAAAGATTTTGAATATCGTCTGATTGCTAATTTGCCATATAATATTACTTCCGTGGCTATTAGAAATTTTTTGACTAATTCGCCCAAGCCCAGTGAAATGATTCTTATGGTACAAAAAGAAGTGGCCCAAAGGATTTGTGCGCCTATTGGTGAAATGAGTATTTTGGGTATTTCAGCCCAGTTCTATGGCCTGCCAGAGGTCTTATTTGAGGTCAGGCGAGGTTGTTTTTGGCCAGAGCCGAAAGTTGACTCAGCTGTAATTAAAATAAAGTTAAAAGAAAATTTACCTGAAATTAGCGAAAAAAAGTTTTTTCAAATAGTGAAGATGGGTTTTTCTTCCCGTCGCAAGCAATTACATAATAATTTGGCTTCGGGATTGAACTTAAAAAGTGAAGATTTAAAAAAAATTATTATGGATTTGGGTTTTGATGAAAAAATCAGAGCGCAAGATTTGGGAGTGGCTGATTGGATTAAAATTCAGCAGATGATTTCTAAATAATATTTATTTGGGAATGATTTAATTTTTATGGTTTAATATATTTGTTTTTTATTTGTTAGTTTTATATTAAATGTGGTATAATTTAGTTATAAAATAATTATCCACACTTCAATGGAAGGTGAAGAAAGAAACAGGCCTGATTCTTTGCAAGTTGATCCGTCAAATTGGGAAGAATATCAAGAAACAGTTGATGAAAATACTGTTTTTTCAGACGAAAAAAGGCCACGAAAAGAAAAAGCCGTTGCCGGAGCTATTTTAATTGTGGCTTTGGTGGCTGTTTTTTTTGTTTATTATCAGTTGTCATTGGCTGTTACCAGTCCTTTTAATTCTTTTATGCAAGCTACCAGTATAGCGTCAAGTTCTTTTGTTGCGACAGATAATAATGGCAGTAATTCCGCAATTAAAGATCAATTTTTGTCCATGGCAGAGCTTAAAAGCAAAGACACGGATGGTGATGGTCTGTCTGATTATGATGAATTATACAAATATCACACCAGTCAATTTTTAGAAGACACGGATGGTGATGGTATTTTTGATGGACAGGAAATAAAAGACGGTACCGATCCTCGTTGCCCCACCGGACAAATGTGTGATCATAGTTTAGAGGTGGCTTTGGCTCCGCCAACTTTTGATACCTCTGTTATGTCTTTGCCTGATCAAACAGCTGTACCCGATGCTAGTACCACCTTGAATATTATTAAGCAGTTATTATTAGATAATGGTGTTCCTCCTGATCAAATATATCAATTCAGTGATGCTGATTTGTTAGTTATGTATCAGCAGGTTGGCTCAGAACAAACCAGCTTGAGTAGTGTACAGCAGGTTACATCGGGGAATAGTGGTGTTAGTCAAATTCAATATAGCAATAACGTTGATTTTAAAACTTTAGGCATTAATTCACTAGAAGATTTTAAAAAAATGTCAGGATCTCAATTGCGTCAACTTATGATTTATCAGGGCGTAGCAACTGATACTTTAAATCAAATTACCGATGATGAAATAAAAACTATCTTTTTAGAGCAATTACAATCAGTAACTAGTAGTACTGCCACTTCAACCTTAAAATAATTTTATTTTTAATGTTAAATAAATTGTTTTCATTTATAAAAAATCAGAGCTTCAAACAGTTGATTGCTGGTTTTTTATTGTTTTTAGTTATGTTTTTTGTGCCGATGATGCCAGTTTTGGCGCAAAGTGCTGTGGCAATAACAGCAACTCAGAGAGCCTATGATGCAGCTTTATTAGATACTGCTGTTAAATATGGCCTGGTTACAATGGGACTTAATGCTGCTTATAAAATTTGTATGAATAATGATAAGGGAGCAAAACCAGATCAGCCAGGTCCTGTAAAACCAGAAAGTAATACTTCTGGTGAAGATGGGTCAGGTTTTAATTATGATGATCCGTATGCATCGGCTATTCCACTAGAGCCAACACCAGCCATGAATACTGATATTCAAAATTTGACTAATTGTATGGCTGAATCTTTGAAGGGCAATGCTGTTTTTACTAGAGCCCAGATTGAGGCGGATATTAAAATACGTCAGAGTCAAACCAATGAGAGTGGAATGGATAAAATATTTAAAGATGTTTTTGCTGCAGCCTGGAAAAACATGTGGAGTCAATTTTCCAAAAGAATAGCTTATGACACTGCCAGTTGGCTGGCTTCTGGTGGCAAAGGGCAACAGCCATTATTTGTGACTCAAGGTTTTGGCCCTTATATGCTTGGCGTGGCCGACGAATCGGTGGGTGCTTTTATTGATACTATAGACAAACAATATGGCGTCAATTTGTGCGCGCCAAATTTACAAATTCAATTATTGTTTAAGCTGGGACTAAATCCGAATGTTCCTCCAGTTCAATGCCGTTTCAGTAAAATGATCACCAATTGGGGTTCGGCTATCAATGATGCCAGCTTTACTGTCAATTATAACGCCTATTTATCGCCTTCAGAAAATGATTTTGGTGTTTTTCTTAAATTGCAAACCGGAGTTATTGATGAAAAAAATTGGGCTTTGTTTCAGGCGGCTCTAAAATTAAATACCGATAATGGTTGGCAAGATGTGCAAAATTTTGCCAAAAAAATCTTGACTCCTGGCAGTATGGTTAAAGAGTTAGCCATGAATTCAGGTGGAGCAGATATTAACAAATTCATGGAAGAACAAAAAGTTTTTACTGGTACGGTGGTTGATTTTATTAATACTTTTGCTCAGACTTTGGTTTTTAAATTATTTAGTAATTTGCAAAATGGTTATTTTTCTAATAATAGTGATAGTAGTAGTGGCAATAGTTTAGCTGGCTTAAACTTAACTGATTTGTCTGGTTTGTTTAATTCTCAATCCCAACCATTTATTGAAGGTAAGGCTGGTGCGGCCGGAAGACTGACAGGAATATTTCAGGCTCAAGATTCTGCTGCCAATCCAGGTCCGTATGATATTATTAATAAATTAATTTTTTGTTCAGATACTGCCAGAAAAAATCCCGGACCAACCGATTGTGTAATAGACGAATCTTTTGCTTCTGGCATCCGTAATAGGGTTTTTGTCAAGGACTTGCCAGATAGTATTAAAAAACGTCGTTTTGCTCCTTCTGCTAATGATGTCACCAATCCTCAACTGGCTTTTACTTGGCGTAATATTGAAATACTTAGAAAATATCGCATTGTGCCAGACGGTTGGGATGTGGCGGCTCAGTATTTGGCAAAAGCCACTGGCACTTATGTCACCCTAAATGATTTAATATCATGTTTTGATCCAAATGATAATTATACTGACTATTTTGCCCCATGGTGTGAAGGAATGATTGATCCTTTTTGGATTTTGAAGGCTTCAGAGCTTTTTTGCCGACGGCAAGGATATGGCGCCACCAATTTATTTTTTGATGCTCAAGATGGTACAATTCAAAGAAATAAATATTGTTCTGATGAACAACAGTGTATAAAAGAAGATTATCAAGGAAATTGTTTGGCTTATGGCTATTGCACTGAAGAAAGACGCAATTGGGATTTTAATGCCACGCCTTGCGAACCAAAATATAATACTTGCCAAACAGTCACTAGTCGTCTTGGTGGGACTAATTCTTATTTAAAAAATACGCTTGATTTCCGTTATTGCAATGCGCAAAACGCTGGTTGCCGTTGGTATAGTGCCACTTTGAATCCAGTTTCCAATGATTGGATGCATGAGACATCTTATTATCCTTCATCAGATGCTTCTTCTACTTTAGCCCTGACAAAATGTGGAGAATATGGAGGCTGTGATGTTAAAGGCACAGGAGAACAAGTAGGCGCTTGGCGTAGTATTAGTCCAGATTACAAAGTTATTTTGGGAAGTCCTTGTCTGGACACTAATAATTGTAAATTTACCGCTGATGATAAATGCACAATTCCTTATGGTGGAATTAAATGTCTGACCGGATCTTCCACTTGGCTCACTTTGGGAACATCAACTATGCCTGGAGCCGAGACCATTTATTTTAATCGTCAGGTTCAGGCTTGCGATGGTTCAGAAAGTGGTTGTAGTCAGTTTATACGTGCCGTGCCTGGAGTTGGCAGTAATCTAATACCAAATAGTGGTTTTAATATTGATGAAAATAATAACAACAAGCCAGATGGCTGGGAAAAAGGAGCACATGCATCACATATGACTTCTACTAATGGGCAGGTTTTGGTAGATTATGATGCTGAGACCATATACGCAACAGTGATAAGCGTCAAACCAAATACAAGGTATGTTCTTTCTGTTTATGCGGCTCAAACTTCAACCGTTTCCACTAGTGAAGCTAGAATAGAAACCCAATTATTTGAGTCAAATGATGCCAATATTTCACACAATAATGTTACAGGGTATGGTTTAAAAAGCATTGCTACTAATTGTACAGTGTCAGCCGGAGGTAATAATTATTTTGGAGCAGAAGCTAAAACTACGGAATTAATTTTTAAACCAGCAGGTACGGATCCGGAAAGAAGTTCTTGTTGGTTTGAAACGCCAGCCACAGCTGGGCAAATTGGTATAAAGATGTTTGCGAATGATTTGCTTGTTCCGACTGGTAAGCAAATACTTATAAGTGATATTCAATTAGAAGAAGTTGCTTATGGTGTTGAGTATCCTTCGTCTTATACGGATTATGCACCATCTCAAAGACCGAGCAATCAATTGGGTTATGTGAAAAAAGCACCTGATTATTATCGTTGCTATACCACTTCAACTTTTTCAGCTTGGCCATTAAATCGCAATCAATTGGAAAAAGTTTTACAGCAAAGAAGGCCAGAATGTTCTGCTTATGCTGGTGTTTGTATTCCAGAAGAAGTTGGTTGTGAGGCTTTTACACCAGTTAATAAAGATCCTATGGTGCCAGGCGTGGCCACCAAAGCTGATTTATGTCCGGCCGAGTGTCTAAATTACCAAACCTATCGCCAATCAGAAACAAGTTTCTTGTCACCTGATGAGCGTCAGTTTATTGCTAATAGCAATTTAAAAACTTGTTCGGCATCTGTGGCTGGTTGTGATGAATTTACAAATATTGATGAAGCGACCAGAGGTGGAGAGAGTAGGGAATATTATTCCAAATTGAAATTTTGTCAAAAGCCAGCCAGTGATGACAGTGATTATTTCACTTGGGAAGGTAGCGACACCACTGGTTATCAATTGAAATCATATCGTCTGAAACATAGCCAAACTAGCAGTGTTGATCCTACGGCACCTTGCACTGTTTTGACTTATCCAACAGGTAGTGGTGGAGCTAATGCTTGTAAAGATCTTATTACTGATGGTGATGCTAGAATTGCTTTACCTAGTCCTTTGGCTGGTCCGGTTGTTAAAGCTGGAAGGTTAAAAGATTATTTAACTCATTTAAATAATGATGTCATTACCACCAGCACAGACTTGAATCCACTGATTACAACAGAATTACACAAATATGGTTTGTGCGCCAAGCAAGAAGTGAAAGGTTATTATTATTTTTCAGATAATGGCACGCCAGCCACTACCACTGATGATAGTTTGGTGTATACGCCAATTAACCCGGATTGCCGTGAGTTTTATGATGATATGGGTAATGTTAGTTATCGTTTGCTGTATCAGACTATTATGTCCACCAATAATTGTTATGCTTATCGTCGCACTCAGACACAATATTCGTTTCTTGATGCTCAAAATGATTGTGATAATTATCAGGGTTATTGGGATACTACTAATAATGTTTGTATTTACATGGCGGTGCCAAAAGGTGGTCGTGTTTGTTCGGCTACGGCCGTTGGTTGTCGTGAATATATAGGCAATCGTGGTAATAATGTGCAAAATGTATTAAACACTGATTTTGAAAGCGGAGCCGACTCCTGGCAATATGGCACACTCAGTGCCGCAGCCACTTATCCTGGCGGTTCTTCTTTTTCTAATAAAGCGGCTAGTGGCCAAAACTTTGGACAAGTGATCAGAAATATTTATTTAAGCAATAATCGTTCATATACTTTGAGTTTTTGGGTACGAGGCGGAGATATTGACGGAGATTTTTCTCTGGACTCTGTGCGTTTGTTGGCCACATCTTCTATGAGTGGAACTAATGATTATCATAGTTTTTTTGCGGTATCTTCAACTCAGGCTAGTGAAGCTGGCCTTTCCTCTCAGGGTGTTTCTAGTACCTTGGCCGTGGTAGAAGTTAATGATCAATGGCGCCGTTATGAGCTGGGACCGGTGTATGTTGATTGGGGTGGCAATCAAGAATATTTTTCAAATACTCTAGAATTAAATATACCAACTGGTAAAACAATTTTTATTGATAATGTAATTCTAAAAGAAGTCAATCAAAATATTTATGCCATAGACAACTCTTGGGTGACTCCATTTTCTTGCGACAACAAAATTGAAACGCCTTATGGCAGTAGCAGTACTAATCCGAGTTTTGTTTATGATAGTTACAATGCGGTGCGTGATTATCCTGGGGAAATGGTGGGTTGTAGCGCTTATCGTGACAGAAAAAATGTTGTTTGGAATCTAAAATCGTTTGAGCGTTTGTGCCGTCCAGATGCTATTGGTTGTGAGGCTTTGATTGATACTTATAATTCTGATTCGCCTTTTGGAATAACATATAATGTTGGCGATCAAAAAGGCGCTGAGGTGAAAGTACCTGCTGATTCGCAAATTTATATGGTCAATGACAAGCCGTTTGAATGTAAGGCAGAAAATATGGGTTGCGGAGCATATGGTTTGCCTAATATGACCAGATATGATGAAACAGTTGGCTATAATACTATATTTTTGAAAAATCAACCTGATCGCTATAATTCTGATTTGTGCAAATCCAATGAATTATGGTGCGAGCAATTCCAAGAACAATCCAAGTCTGTTAATAGTTCTTTTGTGTATTTCAAGGATCCTAGAGGAAAATTGTGCCAATATTCAATAGCTGGTACAAGTATTGATGGTTTGTCTAATTTGGGTCAGTGGTATGAGGTTAATGCTTCTACTACTTGTGCAGTGGATTATTATCAAACTATTGGCGTGGGCAATAGGGAAGAGAAAAAACAACCAGTTGGTTGGTGGGAAAATGATCCCGCAAACTCTAATTTTGGAGGAGAAAGCACACGGTATGCAACTGGTTGGGCAGGATTATGTCCACCAACTCAAAGCAGTTGCACAGAATATATTGATCCTTTGGGACAATTTTATGGCAACATGATTGATACTAGATTAGTATCTGTAGAGCATAAAATGTCAATAGCTTTGGATGCTGATGTTTTGTATGTGGTTTCGGCTAAGACAGTTGAATATAGTGCGGGGACAACAACACCTAATATTAGTGTTTATTGTCCTGGTTCAAAAATCTTATCACCAGATTTGAGTATGCAATCACCAACTGGTGTAGGTGAAAGTATTAGCTTGGATAGAAATCAATTTACAACTAAAGAGCAGGTAAGTGGAAGATTTTATTTAATAAGTACAAATAATTACACTAGTTTTAATTGTACTGTTTCGTATAGTCCAGGCATTGACGAGAAGACTCTTCAAATAGCTCCGGCTGGTGTTTATTATTATTTGGCTGATGAAGTTGAAAAAGCCAATGAAGGCAATGCTTGTAATGGTTCGGTTGATTTTGATAATGGTTGTATTTTAGTGAATAATCGCTCTAATATTAATTATTCTAGCTATTCAACTTCTACTAGATTCAAAGATTATTTGATTTATGACACTGATAAAACCTATTTTAGCCAAATGCTAAATCCATCGCATCAAGCTCTGAGTCCGCAAATGGCTGATGACAGTGCTCAAAATAATTCTGACAGTATTGTTAAGGTATCAAAAAATCGCCAATGTTCAAATTGGCTATATTGCAATACTTATCAAAAAAGCAATAACAGCGACATTAATCCAAGTTTTGGTAATAATGACCACTGTCTGAGTATTGGCGCTTGTTCCTCGCTTGGTAGTAATGGTTCATGTAATCGGTCTGCTACTTTGGATAATTCAAGTTATTTTAGGGTTGGTAGAGATTCTAATAAGACTGGATATTCAATTTTAGGATTAGATGCCTCATCATCTTTTGGCTATATTGCTTTGTCAAAACTAAAACAGCAAGGAGCATCTACTTTTGTTACAAACGGTGATTTTGAGCAATTGGCCAGTGAAATGACAACAGAGCCCATGGGTTGGTATCCATCAAATGGAAATTTGAAATGGGGAAGTGCACAATTTAGTATTGAAAGCGACCCCATGTATTTGCGCCAAGGCAATGGCTATCTTCGCTTGAATGGCATGTATATAGTAGATTCAGATGTTATTGATGTTCTTCCTGGTACAGAATATTATGTATCTGGCCTTATTAACACTCTTAATTTAAAGGGGAATGCCAATGTTGTTATTAAATACTTCAGTTATGATAAGGGAGGAGTGCAAGTGGTTAATGATAATAATTTAATTTCAATGAGTCCTGGTCAAGACTGGACAAAGTTTATAAAAAAAATAAACACAGTATCTGCTGTTTCTATTGTTTTAAGAATACAGAATTTTGGTAGTAGTGTTGGTGGTTATTCCATGATTGATGCTATTGATATGAAGCCGGTTTTAGCTGATCCTGACGAAACCAATGATTCAAATAAGCTTGTCAGAACTTGCCGTATTTATCCGAATGAAAATTCTCCGTCTTGCCAATATGTTGAAGGAAGTGTTTTTTATTATGGTCAATATGGTTATTGTTTGGTGCCTGATCCTCTCAATCCAAGTGGTTGTCTGCAGTGGTGGCCAGTAGATGATATTAGAGGCGATGTGGCTGATGAAATTGGCTATAATGAAGTAAGACCATTATATTATTGTGTAGAACGCAAAGTGTCAGACAAAGTGGCTTTTGGGGCTGGTGGAATTGTTAATGTTGATACCAAAAATTTACCAGAGAAAGGCAAGCAGTTTGCTCAGGTGATAGGAGTAAATAGCGCTGGCCAACAATTCAATACAGTAGATTTTTCTTCAATGGTTAGTAGTTATTTAAGGCCTCTTTTGCGTTATCCGTTTCTTCAGTCTGTCAGTTTTGCTGGTCTTTTTGGCGCTGTGGGAATGGACAAAAATTTATATCCTTTTCCTTTGCAAGCTGATATGTATCCAGGCAAGGCCTGTCTTAATCCTGGTGGAATTTTTGGTCAAGCATTTTGTTTAGGAAGTGAGGAAGGAGGTCATTATACTTCTCTTACTACCGGATCTTCTGGTGGAGGAACTTATTGTTCTATAATGTTTCCACATTGTAAAAGATGTTATATTGCTCCAACAGAGACTATTTTAACCGAGGACCCAACTTGTACTCCAGTATCAGAGACATCAGGCGAATGTGCAAATTGTGATTTGTCCAATCATCTCTCTTATAATTCAGCCGCCATTTGTGAAGAAACAGATAAATATAAAGAATGTGCGGCAAGTACAACAGCAATAATTGTACCTCCAACTCCTGATACTGATTGGTTGACTCTAATAAGTAATAGTTTAGGCAATATTATTAATGGTATTGTTGATGTAGTTAACTTTAAGACTGGTATAGGAAAAGGTTCTGATGAATGGGGTGGTTGGGGAGTATTTGGTACGGCTTTTGGTGGTAATTCTGGAAAAGTACCCATTGGTGTTCCCATGAATTTTCATGCGGCCGCCGGTTTTAGTGTGACCGGAATGAATATAGCTGCTGGTGTGGCAAAGGCGGCTGGAAAAGTTGAAGTGTTTGGTTTTAAGCTTGGAGAGATTACAGATATGTTTCAGGGGTTCCATATGTTTGGTATGAAAGTGGTGACAGATGAAGATGCTGATTATGCTAGTAAATTTACTGATCCTATACCTGGCATAAAAGGTGATGTTTTGGGTATAGTGTGGTTTTTGACCCAATCAGATGTGTATGGATCAGGAGTGGTTGGTTCTTTTACTTTGAATATGAAGGTGCCATATTGTTCAAAAATTGTGCGAGTGGTGACGGCTGGTGGCAAAAATAAAGCTTGGTTTAGTAGAGTACAAAAAGGGTCATCATATGTATCAACTGATAAAGATTGTTATAATCCTGCCACCAATAGGTATGAGATTGTATGTCTTAATCAACTTTTGAATCACCCAACAGATTTGCCAGTAGGTCAATCTGATATTAAGTATGAATCTGATGCTCAAATTTTTGGAGCAGTTGTGCCATCTGGCATTTCTCAAAACCCACGATGGTGGAGTAGTCAAGGAGGATTTCCTTTATTTTATCAATTGCAGGACACTACTTTATCTTTTCCATATCAGCCACGTATGGGGCAACTACACACTGCTAGTGATCCAGAAAAAGGATTACAACAGTTATTTGCTAGAAGCTATGGTACATGGAAGTGGTTTTGGAATAAAAATGATTGTAATACTACTAATAAGCCTGATAACTCATGCTTTGATGCGGGCGGTTATTATATAGCTGATAATACTTCAGGCGCTGTCAATTGGAATTTGCCTACTAATCTTTGTGGTAGTGACGAACGGCCCACAGTAGGAACAACTTTTTGCTTGGTTAAGCCAAAAATTGATAATGTTAAAATAAATGATGATGATAGTGATATGCCACTTACGATTCATGGTCGCGGTTCAGTAAAATTATCTTTTAATGTTTTGGTGGAAAAAGATCAACTGCCGCTAAGTTCTTATGTTATTAATTGGGGAGATGAGGGAGGTGGAGAAAGCGGAATAGAGATTTCCGGCGCCTCTTTGCGCAGTCGTAATGCCACCAGTTCCGAGGCTAATAATCAATTTGTTTTTTATCATAATTATGATTTTTGGCAAATGCAACAGCTTGGTGCTAGTTGCAGTGCTTTAAGTTGTTCTGCTGAAATAACAATTAATGCGACTGATAATTGGGGAGCTGTTGGTACTGGTAAGCCTATGAGAATTAATGTTTTACCTTAATAATTTTTAGTTGGCGTAGAGTGTCAAAAAATGTTAAAATATAAGAGTCAAAAAAACAATAATCCATGCTTACACTCCGAAAAAAAATATTTTTTTCGCTTAGCCTGTCACTGATTGTGATGGGTGGTGTTTTGGCGCCCATAAAGCCCAATGTTAATGTTTTTGACGGGCAGGTTGGTTTTTTGAAGAGTAATGTGGTGGTGGCGGATGGTGTTAATGATAACAAACCAGATTCAGGTGGAGTCGTCTCTAATTTTATTGGTTGGGTCTTATATTATGTGGCCACTTGTTTTGCTAAGCTGGCTGGGCTACTTATTCAAGTTATGGTAAATGTAGCGCAAAAAAATGATTTTTTGACCCAACCGATTGTGCTTAATGGCTGGCGTATTGTGCGTGATATTTGCAATAATTTTTTTATCATTATTTTGCTAGCCATTGCTATTGGCACAATTTTTCGCGTTTCAGCTTATCATTACAAACAGCTTTTGCCAAAATTACTGATTATGGCGGTCTTGATTAATTTTTCCAAAATGATTGCCGGCATTATGATTGATTTTTCACAAATGATCATGATGTTTTTTGTGTCTCCTTTTGCTGGTGATACTGGCCCTAGCATTATTTTGGGCAGTGTTGGTTTACATAAATTATATCAACTTGAACAAGCAGGACAAGCAAGCAGCGCAGACATAGGTAATTTAAGTTGGCAAATTATTTTTGGTTTGTTTTTTGCTATTATTTTAGCAGTAATTGCTTGCGTAGTGGTGGCTTGTATTACTATTATTCTTGTTTATCGTATTGTTATGCTGTGGTTTTTGGTTATTTTGTCGCCAGCGCCATATTTGTTGGCCACTTTTCCCAAAGGCGAAAGCTATGCCAGTATGTGGTGGAGTGAGATTACCAAATATTTAGTGGTTGGTCCTGTCATGATGTTTTTTTTGTATCTATCTTTTTTTAGTGGTTATAGAGATGCGTCAGGCATTGATGATCACACAGCGTCAGCGTTAGTGGGCAGCACCCCAAGCGCTGTAGGAACATCTTTCGGCACTACCAATACAGCAGACACAGCAGTAAAGTCATCAATGATGCAACCAGCAAATATATTTGATTTTATGATTATTATCGGATTAATGATTGGTAGTTTGGTGGCTGGACAAAAAACTGGCGTGGCTGGCGCTTCTTGGGCTGGCAAGGGAATTGGGTTGATACGTAGTACAGCCAATAAAGGAGCTAGTAAAGCCTTTGGCGGTTTGGTTTATAAAAAAGATAAAAATGGAAATAGAAGCGGTTTGGCTTTTAGAGCAGCCAGAAGCACGGTTGGCGCGGCCGGGGCCGGATTGGCTGTTCTTAGTAGTAAGGCAGGAAAAGCCAGTGGCATGGTAGATACCGGAGTTAAAGGCGCTGGCGTGGTTGGTGCTGCAGCCACAGCCGGAGCGCTTGGCTTAGGTGCGGTGGGTGCAGCACCACTCGCTATGGCCGCTGCAGTTGGTTATGGTGGGTATAGAGGTATTAAAGCTTTAGCGCAAAGAATGACTAAAACTGGTCGTGAAAGCAGAAAAATGCGTCAGGATCTTATTAATGGAAGCTATGAAACTGAGGATTATGTGCAGGCCAAAGATGAAGCCGGCAATCTTATTCCTGATAAATATGAAAAACAGAAAAGAAAGTTTAAAAAACATGAAAGTGGCATCTTTATGGAGATCAATGATAAAGGTGAGTTTATAGATAAAAAAGGAGAATTAATTGAATATAAAGAAAATTCTCAAGGCGAAAAAGAATGGGTGGATAAAATAGGAAGCCCGGTGGATATATCGCATTTGGGCAATGCTCAAAAACATGATGCCAGTGGCAATGAAATTGGAGATTTAAAACCATCAAACAGAGTTTATTCGGCAGTCACCAAAGACGGTAAAATCAGTGAAAATTGGGAAACTTATATGGGTACATATTATGGCTCAGGAGCTGGCAAGGCCGCAGCAGCTAGAGATTCAGCCGAAGCTGATAAGATTTCAAAATTGGCCAATGATTATGGACACCTCAATGAAAGTATTTTACAAAAATTATTGACTACGGAAATAGATCAAGGCAAGAAAATGGCTATTGCTATGACTTTGGCTATCAAGGATGGATTTAAAGGTATGAATCTTAAAAATGGCCAAGATAAAGTAAAAGAAGCTAAAGCAGTTCTTGGCAGTAATGATGTTTTAATTAAAAAATTTAATGATGAAGTGGACAAAAAATTTGCTCATTTTAATTATAATCTAAACACGGCTAGTGGCCGAGCCACTTTTGGCAAACGCCGTGATGCTGGCAAAATTAATGATGTTATGGATTCGTCGGCTTACAAAGATCCTGGAGTATTAAAATCTTTGCAGGAAAATATGACCAGTGAAGAATATATTACACATATGAAGAAAGTTAAGAATTCTTCCAAAAATCATGAAAAATCTTTATTAACAGGCTTAGATGAAATGATAAAACAAGATGGCAGTATTGTTGATACTAAAGATAAGGATAAAATGTCTGTTTCTCGTCGTGCTATGGCAATGATCTCTGGAGATTTAGCTAAAGCTATGCAGGGAGTTGATTTGGGTAATACGTCTCAGCTTGCTGAATCTAAAACAGCTATGAATGATTTCTTTAGTCGAGCTTCCAATAGGGAAATTGCTAATATTGATAATGATATATTTACAGAATCAGAGGTTCAGAAAAAAATGGGTACAGGAACTACTACCCCCACTCATGCACATACCTTTATTAATAATGTTTTGCATGTAGCTGTTAATGATAATATGAATCAAAATGATGTTGAAAATGTTAGACGACAAGGAGGTTCTAATATCTTGGCTAGAAATTTAGCTATTCATGCAAAACCATAATAAATAGAAATTAAAATGATTCAAAATTTTAAACAAAAATTCAATCAGTTGCCAAAAAATATTCAGGCTTTGTTGTCCCTTGATTATGGACGCAAGCTTAATATTTATTTGATTGACAAATATAAGCTAAAAACAATTGATGACAAGGAGTCGTTGCACAATGTAGTGGATATGGTTTTTTTAGGCGAGATTAAAATTATTGATTTGCCAAAGTTTTTAGCTGATAATTTTAGTCTTAATTTGGAATTGGCCAAAAAATTAGCCGTTGATATTGTGGGACTAAGATGTTTGTCTGCCGGTGATTTTTTTGCCGGACAAGCCAAAAAGTTTATTTTGGATAATGGCGGACACCTAGAAGATTATGATAGATATATTTCTGACACTCAAAAAGCTTTAAAAATTGAAGCGACTGGCGGGGAAGTTGATTTGCCAGAAACACCAAGAAAAATTATTCCCGAGACTATTGAATTCCAAGATTTGCCACCAGCTCATGAAAAGAAAGGCATGTTGGAAGTATTTAAAAAAGGCGTAGTTGATTTTTTTGAAGTTGATTCGCCAGAAGTGTTGGAAATGATGGAAGATCTATAGGGAATTGGCCTTGATGCTTTTGGAAGATCAAGTTTTTAAACGCGAGCTGGAAGAAGCGCTTTATCTCAATGCTGATATTTTGACTACTAGCAGTTTATATTTGGAAGGCAAGCCGGTTCCGGGCACAGCCAGTAATTGGCTCAAGGATTTTTTGAAAAAAAGTGGTACGAGTTTTTTTGATAATGTGGTGCTGTCTGGCTATGTGGCCAATTCGGAAAATGCCAAAAAATTAGCAGATCATGACAAAAATAAATTAGCAAAACTGCTCACCTTGTATCGTAATATCAAATTTTTTCCAGGTTCCATGGGTAATGTGCCACCGGACAATTGGCAAGTAATTCCGCTGGGTCGTCCGCGAGCAGAAGAAAAAAATGTTAGTGCTATGCCGTCAAAAAAAATTGCCAGCAATCCTTTGAAAAATTATGATTTAAAAAATATGACACCGCTAGAAATCAGCGCTTTGCAAGAACAGTATGATATTTCAGATGAAGAAATTGAAAAGATGAAAAAATAATATTTATGCCAGAACAAAGTTTGCAAAAATTTAATCAATTGCCGGCGGAAATACGGAATAAACTATCTTCTCCGTCTATGTTGGCTGTGGTCAAGCAATTGGAAGTGCAATATGGCGTCAAATTAAATTTGGCTTTTTTGAAGTTGGCAGTTGGCGATTTGCGTCCCGGAGAATTCAATGATTATTTGCGTGAAAAATTTAATTTGAATAAAGATGTATCTGATATAATACGAGAACGACTTTCTAGGTTGTTGGTTGGAGTTGGTTTGACGCCGGTAGTAGCTGGAGTCAGTGGGGAGACTTCAAAAAATCGTAGCGGTGAAGCTGGTTTTTCTTTTTCCATAGAAGATGACGCCGATGTCAGCCGTTTTAAGGATTTGGAATCAACAGAAATTAAAATTAAAAATTATGAAGCATTGGCTGAAAATGTTATTGCCGAATTTGGTTATAAAAATAAAGATGAATCTTTACGTACTAGATTAAAAAATTTGATCATGTCCAGGCTCAAAGATGTGCGTGATGAATTTGAACTCATAGAACATTTGAAAAAAAATAAAGAAGTGGGTGGCATGGAATTGGGCGAAGAAGAAATAGATAAATTATTAAAATTAATTCGCCAAAGTCCTGACAAAAAAATTTCTGATCAAGTGATTTTACCAACGACTGAAACCAAAGTTGAAACAAAAATAGAATTTCCGGTCAAGAAAGTTGAACCGATTAAGACGCCAGCTATTACTTTGCAGGCAAAAAAACAAACAGAAACCCAACAGTATCAGTCGCCTAAAAATTTATCAGCAAAACCAGTTGAAATAAAATCAACTCAGGAAAATACTCCCAGCATAGAAATGGAAGATGGTTTGCCAGTGCTCAAAATGCCGGAAGAATTGATGATTCCTCCACATGAATTGGATTTGAAAAAAAGCCAGTCTCTAAGTGAAGATAAACCGATTGAAAAAAAACCTGATTATCAAAAAAAACCAGAGCCGACACTGCACGCCAAGCAATTGCCAGTGATTAATAATAACGCCAAACAACCACCGGTTATGATGGCGCAACCGGTGCCATATTTGGCAAAAAAATCAATGCCACCGAAATTATCAAAAATTAGTAGTAGTCGTCCGTCGCTTGATGATGTGAAATTTACTCCCAAGCTACAAGGCCCAATTGAAGAACTGAACAATATGACGCTAATTGATTGGCGACGATTGGGAGAAAAAACTGAAAGCCGAATAGCCAAGATAAAAGAAAAATTAAATTTATTGGAAAAAGATTCTTATGGCCGACGTTTGCAGGGAATAGAAGCTTGGAATAAAAATGAAATTAATAAATTTTATCGTTTGCTTGGCCAGGAAAGTTTGGTGAGCGGTCAAGAAGTGGAAAGTATTATTAAGGAGCGTTTAGAAAAAGGTTTGCCCACGCTTACTCTAGAAGAATTTCATTCGGTAATGGAGCTTAATCGTGATTTAAGATATTAGTTTATAAATATTAAATAGAAAAAATGTATCAAGTTGTAGTGCCACAATTTTTGGATGTTGAAGATAAGGTTTTTGGGCCTATTACTATCAGGCAGTTTATTGAAATGCTGATGGGCGCTTTGTTGATTTTTATTTTTAATAAAATTTTTGATTTTTCTTTGTTTGTTTTGTCTGCTTTTGTCGTGGGAATAATTACCGGCGTGTTGGCTTTTGTAAAAATTAACGGTCAGCCTTTTCATGAATTTTTATTAAATTTTTTGGGCACTATAAAAAATCCCAAGTTGAAAGTTTGGAAAAAAATGTTTACTAAAGAAGAAATAAAAAATGCCTTGCGTCCTGCTGATTTTAAGGCAGCTATGCCTAATTATGTGATGCGTCAGCCTGTCACTTCTTCAAAATTATCAGAATTGTCTTTGATAGTTGATACGGGAGGAGTTTATCATGGAGAAAGCTAGGCTTAATTATTTAATTTTTAAAATTATTAAAAAATATGGCTGATAGAAAAGCGACAAAAAAAACTCCATCTGTACAAATGTATTTGAATATTGCTGAAATCAGGGATAATGCTATAATTTTAAAAGAGGGCTCGCTCAGAGCGGTGCTTTTGGTGTCTAGTATTAATTTTGCTCTCAAAGCCGAAGACGAACAAAATGCCATTATTTCAGGTTATATAAGTTTTTTGAATTCTCTTGATACTCCGTTGCAAATTTTGGTTCAATCTCGTGTTTTGGATTTGGATACTTATTTGGATAGTATTAAATCGGCTGAAGAAAAACAAACCAATGAACTATTAAAATTACAAACAGCAGAATATCGGCGTTATATAAGTGATTTAGTGTCGTTGGGAGATATTATGACTAAACGTTTTTATGTGGTGGTGCCTTATAATATTCTTTCCAATAAAAAAAGAAGCTTTACTAAGCGTATTGGTGATATTATTTCTCCAACTAGTGTTATTAATCTAAGTCAAAAACAATTTGCCAAAGAACACAAAGAACTTTTTATGATTGTTGATAAGGTTTTGTCGGGCTTGTCCAGCATGGGACTTCGCGCTTCTATTCTTGATACTCAGGCTTTGATTGAATTGTTTTATAATACTTATAACCCCACGGTTTCCCGCCGTGAAAAATTAAGCGATTTGTCAAAATTAAATTTAGAATAATTATTTTATGTTTGATCCTAATGAAATAAATAACACATCACCTGGCGCTCAGCCGTATATTCGTCCGGAGGATCAGGTCAAAGTCACTTTGGAACAAAAGAAGCAATTAGAGCGCAATGAATCGTCTAATACCAAAGAAGTTTTAGAGGAAGAATTAATTTATCGCCGAGGTATTGTTTCGGTGCGTGATTTGATTTCTCCGTCTTCTTTGGAAATCACTAGTTCTTATATTCATTTGGATGATAAATATGTGCGTACACTTTTTATAGTGGAATATCCGCGTTATATTTCGGTTGGTTGGTTTGCGCCAATTATTAATATGGATATTACAGCTGACATGTCTTTTTTCTTTTATCCCGTCAAGGCTCCGGTGATTTTGAAACAATTAAAAAAGAAAGTCGGCAATGTAGAAGCTGATCTTATTAGTCGTGCCGAAAAAGGAGCGCCTAGAGATCCTTTGCTTGAAACCGCACTTCGTGATATGGAAAAATTGCGTGATGATTTGACCCAGGGTATTGAACATTTTTTTCAGACAGGACTTTATATTACTGTTTATGCCAAATCAATAGAGGATTTGGATAGAAATTGTGATCGTGTAGAGAATTTTTTCGGTTCAACTTTGATATATTCCAAACGTGTTTTTTATCAAGCTGAACAAGGTTTCAATTCAACTTTGCCTTTGGCTTTTGATGAGTTACAAATATTAATAAATGTGAATACTTCGCCGGCGGCCAGCTCGTTTCCGTTTGTTTCATCTGATTTGACATCTGACCGTGGTATTTTGTATGGTATTAATCGCCATAATAATTCCTTGATTTTGTTTGATAGGTTTTCTATGCAAAACGCTAATATGGTGGTGTTTGCCACTTCCGGTGCTGGCAAATCTTATATTATTAAATTAGAAGTTTTGCGCAGTTTAATGTTAGGAGTAGATGTTATTATTATTGATCCTGAGCGTGAATATAAACATTTGTGCGATGCTGTGGGTGGTACTTATATTGATATTTCTCTTAATTCAGAAAGCAAGATTAATCCTTTTGATTTGCCTCGCGCCATGGGTGAAGATGCCAAGCCTGCCGATATTATCCGTAGTGCTGTTATTACTGTAAAAGGACTTATCCGTCTGATGATCGGCAATGTCACTTATGAAGAAGATTCTATTATTGATAGAGCGCTTTTGGAAACTTATGCCAAAAAAGATATTACGCCTGATGTTGATTTGACCAAAATTGAACCGCCAATTTTGTCTGATTTTCAAACTATTTTGGAAGGTATGGAAGGCGCGGAAAATATAGCACTTCGTCTAAAAAAATACACTGAAGGTACTTTTGCCGGGCTTATTAATAGTCCGACCAATGTGGAGATGGCTAATCAGTTGGTTATTTTTAGTGTTCGTGATTTAGAAGATGAGCTTAAGCCGATTGCTATTTATACTATTGTTAATTACATTTGGAATGTGGTGCGCAGTGAAATGAAAAAAAGAATTATGATTATTGATGAAGCTTGGTGGTTGATGCAAAGAGAAGATAGTGCTAAATTTATTTTTGCTCTTGTTAAAAGATGCAGAAAATATTTTTTGGGAGTGACAACCATCACTCAAGATGTGAACGATTTTTTGACTTCACCTTATGGCCAGGCTATTGTTAATAATTCAGCTATGCAAGTGCTCTTAAAGCAAACGCCGGCAGCTGTGGGTTTGGTGCAAAAAACTTTCATGCTTACCGAAGGTGAAAAATATTTGTTATTAGAATCGTCTGTCGGAGAAGGCATCTTTTTTGCTGGTTCCAAGCATGCGGCCATTAAAGTAGTAGCGTCATATTCCGAAGACCAACTGATTACTTCTGATCCACGGCAACTTTTGGAAATTGAACAAGCCAAAAAAGAATTTGCTGAATCCATGAAAAATGAAGCAGAAGAACAGCCCGAAGAGGAGGCAGAAAAAAGTGAAG
>Ga0194044_10000190_pt1 | contig 27919 bp, 21 predicted proteins | sample JunL4417m_MetaG_FD_155460 | JGI IMG/M metagenome (GOLD analysis project Ga0194044, IMG submission 155460) | Anoxic zone freshwater microbial communities from boreal shield lake in IISD Experimental Lakes Area, Ontario, Canada - Jun2016-L442-17m | ecosystem: Environmental > Aquatic > Freshwater...
ATACGATCCGCACCCACAGCTTCCGTTGATGATTGGCCATGCCCTAATCGCTCCGCGCATCAAGGTGATGTATGTGCCAACAACAAAGGTTGCTTGTAGCACATTGAAATTATTGATTTCACAAATTGAAGGTTCGTACAACGAACAAGCGGCCCGCGAAATTATCACGCCAAATATCTCGCAGGAACAGACCATCCACAACTATCGCGTGCACGGCTTGCGGCGCATGTTTGATCTGGCCCCGCAGGAACAATGGGAAGCTATTCAGTCGCCGGATTGGCTACGCGTTGCCGCATTGCGTGACCCATTAAAGCGTGCATATTCATCATGGGAGAACCGAGCGTTCCTCAGGGCGCCTGGCACACCTGCAGCCATTTTGGAAGCGTGCTCTGATGCATTGGTCGATGGTCGTGTAGACGTAGCGGCCACCTTCAAAAAATTTGCTCGCGCAATTCACGCCGACCGCGATGCCTTTGCCATTGATGATCACTTCAGACCGCAGTTCAACAACTTGTATTCAAACCAATTGGAATACCAAGAGTTTATTCGCATCGATACACCTGGTGAAATGCAACGTTTGGCAGACGTACTGAACTCGCGAGGCGGAACGAACATTGCGCTCCAACGCCTCAACAGCGGTCTTGGCATCAAAGCAGAACAGGTCTACGATCGTGAAACCGCAGACCTCATTGAACAGACTTACCACGAGGACTATGAGTGGTTTCATTTCGAGCGACACAATTACGCAGCATCAACTGCATCGTTCGTACTCGACCCGCTTCAGCAGGCATTTCTTCTCAATCTGCGACAAACAACCGATCGACTGCAAACACTTTCTAACGCTGCGTTAACTCGAGTCGGGTTCCGTTACGGCTTGCGGCAAGTACTTCGTTCGTTGAAACTTCGTTTTACGCGCCCGAGCCGACGACACGATGTGAAGTTGTTGCAGTGGTAGTAGCTCGCATAGGCGTTGTCACAGTCTCTGACCGCGCGTCACAGGGTGTGTACGAAGACTTGGGTGGACCAGCAATACGCGAATACCTCGGCAAACACTTCACGAGCGAGTGGACCGATGTTTCGCGCATCGTTCCAGATGAAACCGACGTGGTAGCCGCGACATTGATCGAATTGGCCGATACCGAAGGCTGTTCACTCATTGTGACTACCGGAGGAACTGGACCTGCCCTCCGCGACATCACTCCAGAAGCCACTGAAGTCGTATGCACAAAGATGATGCCTGGCTTTGGCGAACTGATGCGCCAAGTCAGCCTGCAATACGTGCCGACCGCAATTCTTTCGCGACAAACTGCAGGAATCCGCGGCACATGCTTAATCGTGAACCTGCCAGGCAAACCAACTTCAATAGCGCAGTGCCTCGACGCTGTGTTGCCTGCGATCCCCTATTGCATCGACATCATCGGAGGCGCTCACATAGAGGTGGGCAATGGTGTTGCAGCGTTTAGACCTAAATCTCAATAACGCTTACTTGCTGGCGTCGTACGCCTGACCGGCAGCTTTCGGTGCGCGACTGCGACCAACGAAACCGGCAACAACAATGAGCGTCACAATGTATGGCGCCATCAACAAGAACTCTGAAGGAATGCCCGTATTCAGGTTGGACATCTTCAGCTGAATTGCTTCAGACAGTCCGAACACCAATGCTGCAGTGAGCGCACCGACTGGATGCCAACGGCCAAAGATGACTGCAGCAAGCGCGATGAAGCCGCGACCGTTCGTAATATTTTGATCAAATCGACCAACTGTCCCTAATGGCCACCACGCTCCACCAAGTCCCGCAACTGCGCCAGCGATCCACACGTTGCGATAGCGCAAACGAATGACATCCACTCCGAGAGTGCCTGCAGCTTGTGGGTACTCACCAACTGCTCGGGTGCGAAGTCCCCACCGTGTTCGATACAAGAACCATGTCGACACCACAACAGCAATGATCGAGATATACACAAATATGGTTTGCGTAAACAGCACCACGCCAAGAACAGGAATTTTGCTGAGCAATGGAATAGCCCACGGCCTAAACGGCTTCACGATGTTGTATTCGGGGTGAGGCGTCAAAATTCGCTGCGCCAAGAAACTGGTGAGACCGAGCGAAAAGAAGTTAATTGCGAAACCGACGATGACTTGATCAACACGGAACCGAATTGCAAACACTGCCAAAATTGCAGACAGCGCAACTCCCATCGCCATCGCGCCAACTAATCCTGCCCAAGGCCCGTACAACGAGCCAACAACTGCTCCAGCAAACGCGCCACCAAGCAATTGTCCTTCAATCGCAATATTGATCACTCCACTGCGCTCACACAAAATTCCTGCGATTGCACCAAGCGTGATGGGCACACTGCGGGTAACCGTGTCTTGCAACATGCCCGTCAGGCTGAACGATCCGCCCGAAGCCGCCCAGGTGAGGAATGCAATAACGAAAGTTCCAGTCGAAATGGCAAGAACGACATTGGTCCATTTCCCGAAACCACGAAATAGTTGAATAGCGCCGAGCGCGATAAATGCGACTGCGAGAGCACGAGCAAACGGTTGAGCAGGCAGAAACAAGGTGTACGTATCGACAAGTTTGAATCCGGCATTCCCAGGACGCCCTGCTAACAAAAATGCGCAAACCAGCCCAAGGAAGACCAGTGAAAAACCAACATTGCGAGCTCTTTTACGCTGCTCGAGCGAAAGCATTGGTGTTGTTGAATCCACTGCGATGCTCATGATCCCCATCCCCTAAATGTTTGTCCTGCAGAAACGGTTGCCGATTTTGTGCGCCAAATGCTCTTCACTAATAGCGGTGCTGCAATAAACATGACGATCAGCGCACGCAAGACGACAATTAAGTCAATTGGAACGTCGCTAGCAACTTGCATCTGTCGGCCACCTGCCTGCAGCGCACCAAACAAAATGGCTGCAAACAGCGTCCCTAACGGACTGGATTGACCGAGCAATGCAATCGCAATGGCATCAAAACCAATGTTTCCTGCAAAGTTCGCAGACGCATACCCATATGTTCCAAGCACTTCGGCGGCACCTGCCATACCTGCAACAGATCCTGCAAACACCATGGCGAGCACCGTAAGCCGCTTGACATGCATTCCTGCATATGTAGCAGCATCAGCATTTAATCCATACGCACGGAATTCAAAACCAGTTGTGCTCTTCTTCAAGAACCACCAATACGCCGCGACCACCCCGAGCGCTACAAAGAATCCTGCATGTGCCACCAAATCTGCACGACCATCGAGGAAACCAAACAAACGTGGCAATCGACCTTGCGCTGTGACCATTTTAGAAATTGGGTCGGTGCGCCCTTCACGCTGGAACATATTTGTTTTCAGCATCCACAAAATAAAGAAAGCCATCATGTTGTTGAGCATGATGGTGGTAATCACCTCATGTGCCCCCGTGCGAGCTTTTAATATTCCTGGAATTGCACCGAACGCTGCACCGCCTAATGCGCCGGCAAGCACTGCAAGTGGCACCTGAATGATTCCTGGGCCATGCATGCTGAAACCAACCCACAACGCGGACATTCCACCCGCGAGCATTTGCCCAGTTGCACCAATATTGAACAGCCCCGCCTTAAACGCAATCGCTACCGAGATTCCACACAAAATCAGTGGCGTAGAACTATTGATGGTGTTTGAAATAGCCCGCAAAGACCCAAATGAACCAACAACTAGAGCCCAGTAAGCATCACCAACGGTTGCAAATGCACCTGCAATATTTCCGTTCTGCAATTTGTCAATGTCGGAAATGATGATGATGATTGCACCAACGATGAGCGCAGACAACACTGCAAGCAATGTGAGTTTCATTGAACTGATGCGGTTCAAACGCTCTCCAATTTTATTGAACAGCTTCTTCATGCTTTAACCGCACTATCTGGACGTGAGCCCGCCATGTACAGGCCAACTTCCATTGGCGTGACTTTCTTTGGATCAAGCTCGGCTACTACTTTCCCTCGAAACATGACAAGCAATCTGTCAGAAAGCGCCATTACCTCATCAAGCTCCGTACTCACGATGAGCACAGCAGTGCCAGCATCACGCTCTTTCACTATTCGCGAGTGAATGTACTCAATACTGCCCACATCAACTCCACGCGTGGGCTGCGCAGCTATGGTCAGTCGTAAATCGCGGCTGAGCTCTCGTGCCACAATCACCTTTTGTTGATTACCGCCAGAAAGGGTCCCAACACCGGTTTCTTTACTTGGCGTACGAATGTCGTACTCACTAATCAATGTGTCCGCAATTGCATTTGCCGCGTTCCAATCCACGATCACACCATGTGAAAACTGGTCGTCGTGATAACGCGTAAGAACCAAATTCTCGGCAACACTCAGGCCACCGACTAGACCCTGACGCTGACGATCTTCAGGAATGTGCGCCATACCCATTTGATGGCGTTCGCGCGGATTGGAATGCGTGAGGTCTTTGCCATCCAACGTGATGGTTCCTCCTGCCGCTTTACGCAAGCCAGTGAGGGCTTCGACAAGTTCTGTTTGTCCATTGCCTTGCACGCCAGCAACGCCAACTATTTCTCCCGCACGAACTTCAAAAGAAACGTTTTCAACATGTGGTCTTCCGTCGGCATCAAGCACCGTAAGGTCAGTCACTTTCAACACCACTTCGCCTGCTGCTGCCGAGCCCTTATCCACCGTCAACTGCACGGGGCGGCCAACCATCATTTCAGCAATCTGCGATTCCGAAGCTGTCTTTGGGTCGACCTCGCCAACTACTTTTCCGCGACGCAATACGGCTATGCGATTTGCGATGTTCAGTGCTTCTTTAAGTTTGTGCGTAATGAATACCACGCCTCGACCGGCGCTCACCAGAGTTTTTACGATCTCAAAAAACTCAATGATCTCACTTGGTGTGAGCACGGCTGTTGGCTCATCGAAGACCACAACCTTTGCATCGCGCAACAGCACCTTCACAATTTCAACTCGCTGCTGAACGCCTACCGGCAAGTCTTCGATAACGGCGTCGGGGTCTAAGTCGAGACTGTACCTATCGGAAATCTCCCGCACCATACGACGTGCCTCGTCAATATGTAGCTTGCCCAGTGCACCCGTTGGCTCAACGCCCAGTACAACGTTTTCTGCAACCGTGAACACTGGCACCAACATGAAGTGTTGATGCACCATGCCGATTCCAGCAGCAATGGCATCGGCCGGGGAGGTAAACACCTGAGGCGTTCCATCAATAACGATGTCGCCTTCATCGGGTTTGTACATGCCGTACAAAACGCTCATCAGCGTGGACTTGCCTGCACCATTTTCACCGATGAGTGAAAGTACTTCACCCGTATTCAACGTGAGATTGACGTTGTCGTTCGCTACAACTCCGGGAAAACGTTTCGTAATGCCGCGCAACTCAAGCTTCATGAGTGGAAACTCCGCATGCATCACAGACTAACCAACTACTGCACCACGACATCAATGCGGAACATCTCATGCCATAAAGAGAAATGGGGGCCGCTTTCGCGACCCCCACTCCAACTACTGAATCGCTCGTGAGAGCGAAGAATTACTTGGTGACGATTGAACCGTCGATGATGCCAGCTGTTACGGCATCGAGCTCTGCCTGAAGTTCAGGAGTGATTGTTGAAGTAATTGCTACACCAACACCACCGTTTGCAAGGGTTCCGAGGTAATCGGTTCCGCCGCCTGTCTTAGCAAGAGCGTCCTTCACAGCCTGAAGTACTGCAGAGTCAATCTTCTTCAAGACTGATGCTACGTACACTTCTGCCTGCGTTGGGTTCGAGATTGACATGTCTACGTCAACACCGATGATCTTTACCTTGCCAGCTGAGTCCATTGCGTATTGCGATGCACCTAGGCCTACTGGACCTGCTACTGGGAAGATGATGTCGGCGCCTTCGTCGGCCATGCTCTTTGCAGTGCTGGTTCCCTTTGTCTGGTCACTGAAGTCACCAGTAAAAGTTCCGTCCTGCTTAGCAATGTCCCAACCGAGAACCTTTACAGAGGTTTTCTTCTGAGCGTTGTAGTACTCAACACCCTTAGCGAAACCTTGCATGAAGATTGCTACTGGTGGAATGTTGATACCACCGAAAGTACCGACGATGCCGGACTTAGTGGTTGCTGCTGCCATGTAACCAGCCAAGAATGATGGCTGATCAGTTGCGAAGGTTAGACCCTGAACGTTTGGTGCCGAAGTGTTGGAGTCAACAATTGCGAACTGAACGGTTGGGTTTGCTTCTGCAGCTGCCTTAGTTGCGTCTGCGAGCAAGAACCCAACAGTGACGATGACGTTGCAACCCTTGTCAACGAATGACTGAAGGTTTGGTGCGTAGTCAGCGTCTGTTGTTGACTCGAGAAGATCGGTTTTAACACCGAGCTGTGTCTCTGCCTGCAATAGACCTTCGTGTGCAATCTGGTTGAAGCCCTTGTCATCAACGCCACCGGTGTCGGTAACTTCGCATGCCAAGCCTGCTGAACCAGCGGCCACTGTCGTGTCTGATGAAGAGCTGGAACCGCAAGCGGCCAATCCAACTACTGCAACGAGACCAACAGCAAGACCTTTAATAGTCTGCTTTCTCATTTTTCTGTTTCTCCCTCTTACGTGCCTCTAGAAACACGTATGTTTGTTGGTCATACGATCATAGTTCAACCGATTTGCGCGGTTTTACCATGTGTCGATCATTGGGCGCTTTTTTCCCGTTCTGGCCAGTGGCGTTGGACACGCCGCAAGCAAGCCCAATATGCGTTGCCGAGTATCAGCAGGGTCAATGACATCATCAATTTCCGTATGGCTAGCCATGCTCAGGGCGCTACCCCTCACATAGGCAGCGGCTATGAGACGATTTTCAAGTTCTTGACGTTCCCCAGGCGTACCAGCAGCATCGAGTTCTTTTTTGAATCCAAGTCGCACCGCCCCTTCAAGACCCATGCCGCCAAACTCGCCAGTTGGCCAGGCAACGATCATGTCTTTGGCATGGAAACTTCCGCCCGCCATGGCCTGCGCACCTAGGCCGTAGCCCTTGCGCAACACCACCGTGATCCAAGGAATGGTCACGCTTGCTGCCGTCACGAATAGTCGCGAGAAATGTCGCACCTGCGCGGTTTCTTCGGCCTGTGGGCCGACCATGAAACCAGGAGTGTCACACAATGAAATAAGAGGAATATCGAATGCATCGCAGAGTTGCACGAACCGCGCCATCTTGTCGGCGCTCGGTGTGTCAATTGCTCCCCCAAGATGTGCCGGGTTATTCGCAACGATGCCAACAGGCTTTCCTTCAATTCGTGCAAATGCCGTAACCATGCCAATTCCAAATTCGGAGCGCAGTTCGAGGACAGAATCAATATCGGCAAGTGTGTGAACTACGGAGCGAACGTCGTACACGCGAGTGCGCTGTTCTGGAATGAGTTCACGCAATGCTTCGTCGCTATGACGATTGAACCATGTTGTTGCTCCTTGAAAGTACGACAAATATTTCTTTGCAACTGCAACGGCTTCCGCTTCATCGGCAACTCGGATATCCACGACACCATTCACAGTTTGAGTCGCAATCGGTCCGATATCTGTTGGCTTCACCACACCAAGTCCGCCGCCTTCGATCATCGCCGGGCCTGCCATGCCGATGTTCGAGTTTTCAGTTGCAATCACTACATCGCAACAACCGAGTAGCGCAGCGTTACCCGCAAAGCAATAACCCGATGCAATGCCAACCAACGGAACGAGTCCGGAGAGCTGCGCAAACGATGCAAACGACATGACGTCGAGACCTGCAACTCCAGGAGCATCGGTGTCCCCGGGTCGACCGCCTCCGCCTTCGGCAAATAACACCACAGGAATCATGTTTCGTTTCGCAACTTCGAAGATGCGATCTTTCTTGCGGTGGTTTATGAATCCTTGCGTGCCAGCAAGCACCGTGTAGTCGTATGCAACTACCGCACAATGCGATTTGCCCTCTCCGAATGCCTCAGAGTTAATTGTTGCCAGTCCAGTGATGAGCCCATCTGCAGGGGTATTGGCAATTAAGTCATCTTCACTTCTGCGACTTCGTTGCGCGGCAACTCCAAAACTTCCGTATTCAACGAATGATCCTTCATCAATTAAGTCAGCAACATTTTCTCGCGCAGTGCGTTGACCTTTGGCATGCCGTTTTGCAACTGCTTCGGTTCGTGCGCCGTCAAGCAGCTTTGATTGGCGATCGCGCAGCTGAGCTAAGTCTGCGCGATCACCTGAAGTTTCGGCCTCTTGCACTGCGCCAGTTTGTGCAACTTGCTCTGCAACATATTCAACGAGTGCTTCCCCATCGCTCACGGTTTGACCAATAGTTACCAATACCGCAGAAATTCGACACGATTCTTCAGCCACAACCGGGTGCTCCATTTTCATGGATTCAATAACCAAGATTTCTGTGCCAGCTGAAACAACATCGCCAACTGCCACCTTTACAGCAACCACTGTCCCTACAAGTGGCGAGCGCAACGACGAAACGGTCATGCGCAAACTGTAGACAACTAGGGCTTACGCCTTTGCACGGGTGCGACGCAACAGCGGATCCGCAAGACGAAGAGCGTTATCTGCGAAACGCATCACACGACCAGCAGCACCAGGCGTGGATGAATCGATGAGATTGCCCATGACGGCGAGCGTGACATCAGCTGCTGCTTGCGAACCAACTGCCACACGCAACCCTGGCTTCAACAACCATGGATGACCAATAATGAAACTGAATCTGCGACCCGTACGCAAGAACGCATCGAAGCGCTCACCAACTTGCTTGTCATAGTCGCTGGTTGCTGTTTCTGGATTGGTCAAAAAGCACGAAATGGCGAGCATGCCCGATTCGAGCGCGTAGTCAATGCCTTCGCCATTCATTGGGTTCACAAAACCCGCAGCGTCTCCCACTGCAACCCAACCAGGGCCGTGCCGGCGAATACAACTCATCGGCAAGCGCCACGCACGCGGCTTATCTATATAGTCACCAAGCGACCACGGTTCGCGCACGATTGACGCGTACTGGTCGAGCAACGTATTGAGATTGAGCTTCTTGAAACCCTTCATCGTGCTGAGTGCACCAACACCGATATTCACGGTGCCGTCTCCTGCAGGAAACATCCATCCATAACCAGGAACCGGTGTGCCGTGCTCATCACGCAAACTGAGGCACGCTTCAAGATGTCTCTCGGCATGGCGAGGAGTTGGCGCATATGCGCGAATCGCTAGACCAAACGTTTCATCCGGGTCGCGAACTGCGCCAAGCATTTTTGCTGCTGCCCCTTGCGCACCTGTTGCCAGGATCACCAAAGAAGCACGAAGCACTTCGCTACCCACTTGCACGCCGACAACTCGGTCTTGCTCAAGTACTGGTAGCGCTTCAGATTCAAAGCGAACTTCAGCACCAGACTTCATTGCAATGTCGAGCAAATAGTTGTCAAACTTTTGTCGTGGCCACACTGCGCCATGATTTGGAAACCGCGAAGTAGTTGGCCACGCGAGTTCGCGTTGTGTTTTTCCAGCAATCATTCGCAGACCATCAATGCGATGTGCCGCCGAGTGATCGATGTTCAGATCATCAAGCGCGGCTATCGCTCGCGGAGTTAAACCGTCACCACATACTTTGTCGCGACCGTACGGCGCCTTTTCAACGAGCACCACACGCAACCCGGCGCGCGCAGCAGTGATGGCAGCCGAAGAACCTGCGGGCCCTCCACCAATTACCGCTACATCAAATTGCATAGTTGCGAGCCTGTCACCCTCATTCAAACGATGCCAACACTGGCTCGCTACATATTGGACACAGTGGTGGGCCAGGTGGGGATTGAACCCACGACCAAGGGATTATGAGTCCCCTGCTCTGACCACTGAGCTACTGGCCCGCATTACAGCATTGCTCACGCGATGGCACGCGTGATGGGAGCTTTCGCTCCGAGGGTGGGGATCGAACCCACGACCCACGGATTAACAGTCCGTTGCTCTGCCAGCTGAGCTACCTCGGAAGGTCGGGCGTCAGCCTATCGGGGTTACCTGCGGAGTTCGTCCATTGCGGCAATCACCGAAATGCACTCGGGATTCGCGATTGCTTCACTGTTTCGAACTGGCCTGCCATTAACCGCATCGGCAAGGGCTAATTCCACCAATTTATTGCTTCGAGTACGCGGAAGATCGTGCACTTGCACCACAAGAGCAGGCACATGTCGCGGCGTGCACGCAATACGAATGCGTTGCTTGAGGTCAGTAACAAGTTCTTCAGTCAGCGTCGCTCGTTCTGCAAGTCGAACCAACAACACAATGCGAACGTCGTTATCCCAGTCTTGACCAAACACCAAACTCTCAACAACATCTGCGTGTTGCTCCACTACTCGGTAAATCTCTGCTGTTCCAATGCGTACTCCACCAGGATTCAATGTGGTGTCACTACGCCCGTGAATGATCATTCCCCCATGCGATGTCCACGATGCAAAGTCGCCCTGTGCCCACATGCCACTCAAACGTTCGAAGTACGCCGCTAGAAATTTTGGACCTGGTCTCGATTGCACGGGAAAGCCATCGTTTCCGTCGTTCCAAAAACCGATCGGCATACTTGGAAACGGTTGACGACACACCAGTTCTCCTGGCGTGAGAGGATTGTTGTGCAGAGAGCTCAACTGTTCGTCAACAACATCAACAGCCATGCCAAGCATTGGCCCTTGAATTTCGCCTCGATACACAGGCTTGGTTGGGTCGCCGCCAACAAAACACCCACACAAATCAGTTCCGCCAGAAATTGACGCAAGATGCACATCGCTCTTCACCGATTGATACACCCAATCGAAACCTTCAGGTGCGAGTGGAGAACCCGTAGAGCAAATAGTGCGAAGCGATTTCAGTGCATGCGTGTCTACTGGACGAAGTTCAGCTTTGCGTAATGAGTCGATGAATTTTGCCGACACACCGAGCAACGTAATTTTTTCATCATCAACAATGTCGAATAATCGTGACATCGTCGGCGCAGTTGGCGCCCCATCGAACAACACGGCTGTTGCACCCGACGCCAACACCGACACCAACCAATTCCACATCATCCAACCGGTAGTCGTGAAGTACATCACGCGATCACCGGGCGCAATATTGCAATGCAACTGATGTTCCTTCATGTGTTGTAGCAACACGCCACCCGTGCGATGCACAATGCACTTTGGAACTCCCGTCGTGCCAGATGAATACAACACGTACCACGGGTGATCAAACCCAAATCGTTGCGGGCTAACGGGAGCAGCAGATCCGCTGGCAACAAAGTCGTTGTATGCAACGGTGCCCTCTGGAACTTGTGTTCCAATGTTGCCCACTACAACAGTTGCAACCACCGATGGAAGTCCATTGCGAATTTCGCTCAGACGCTCGAGACAGTCAAATTGTTTTCCGTTGTAGAGGTAGCCATCAACCGCGAACAACACTTTTGGCACAATTTGTCCAAAGCGATCAAGCACACCATTTGCTCCAAAATCGGGCGAAGAGGAAGAAAAGACTGCACCAATTGAAGCTGCGCCAAGCATGACTTCGATTGCTTCTATGGAGTTTGGCAACCAAGCCGCAACACGATCGCCCGCCACCACACCAACTGATTGCAGCGCGGAAGCAATCGAGGCAACACGTTTGCGTAATTCGTCCCACGATCTTGTTCGCCTATTTCCCGCTTCGTCAATAGCGACGAGTGCGTCGTGGTTGCCTGTCGTTGCCATCATGTTCTCGACCACGCTGAGGGATGCATCTGGGAAAAATTGCGCTGTCGACATAGGTGCACCACTAGGCGCAGGGACAAATGTTCGCTCCCCCTTTTGGCCAACCACCCCGCAGGCATCCCACACCAACGACCAAAACTGATCTGGCCTGCTTACCGACCACTCGTGGAGATCCTTCGGGTCAACCGCGTACTGCTTCTGCGCAGAATCCTTAAATTTTTTCACTTGAGTTTGCAAAATACTGCTGGAAGTAGGCGACCATAACTTCGCTTCTCCCGACATGTTTTGCACCGTTTCAAACTAGCCAATAGACATAAAAATTCATTTTGTCATTTGGACAAATATCCCCCGCGGACCTAGTCTGACCTCGCTGATATATCTATCGTCGCAACGGGGAATACGAGAGGGAAAGCATGAACTGGGGAGCATTCATTACGTGCGCTGTCACGGGCTCGGGAGAAACTGCACATAAGAGCGACAAGGTTCCGGTCACTCCGGAACAGATTGCAAACTCATGCATCGAAGCCGCAAAAGCTGGCGCTGCTGTTGTGCACATTCACGTACGCGATCCAAAGACAGGTCTCGGCTCACGCGACACAGAGTTGTACGCAGAAGTTGTCGATCGAATTCGCTCGTCAGATACCGACGTCGTCATCAACCTCACTGCAGGCATGGGTGGGGACTTGGTACTTGGTGGCGATGAAAAGGTATTGCCGCTTGCTGCTGGCACCGACATGGTGGGTTCCACAGAACGACTTGATCACGTCACTCGCTTGCGCCCAGAAATTTGCACGCTCGACTGCGGCACCATGAACTTCTCGAGCGGCGGCGACTACATCATGACCAACACGCCAAGTGTGTTGCGCAAGATGGCAAAGATTGTGCAAGAACTTGGTGTTCGCCCAGAACTCGAAGTGTTCGACACCGGCCACCTAGTGATGGTGAAGGATCTGTTGAAGGAAGGCCTGCTCGATGATCCAGTGATGATTCAGTTGTGCATGGGAATTGCCTATGGCGCACCTGATGACACGAACACATTTATGGCACTGGTCAACCAAATTCCAGACGGTGCCGTGTTCTCTGCGTTCTCAATCGGGCGCATGCAGATTCCATTCGTTGCGCAAGCGGTACTTGCCGGTGGAAACGTTCGTGTTGGTCTTGAGGACAACTTGTACTTGAACCGCGGCGAACTTGCTACAAACGGCAAGCTCGTTGAACGTGCTGTCAACATTCTCGAGAATATGAACGTGTCCATCATGGGACCACAGGAAGTTCGCGAAAAACTTAAACTCACCAAGCACGCATAAGGACTCAACATGAGCAACATTCCTGGTCTGAAAACCGTTGGCCTGCTTGGTGGCGGAGTAATTGGTGGCGCCTGGGCTGCACGATTTGTGCTCAATGGCGTAGACGTGAAGTTGTACGACGTTGACCCACAGGCAACTCGCAAGATGAGCGAAATTATGGTGAATGCTCGTCGTGCATATTCGAAACTCACGCTTGCCCCCCTTCCTAAGGAAGGAACCATCACGTTCGTCAGCACTCCCGAAGAGGCGGTAACTGATGTTGATTACGTACAGGAAAGTGCACCAGAACGCCTTGAGCTGAAGCAAGAACTGCTCGCTCGTGCAAGTAAAGCCGCATCACCAACCACAGTGTTTGGTTCATCAACGTCTGGACTTCTGCCAACGCAGATCCAAAAAGACATGGTGCACCCAGAGCGTTTCGTGGTGGTGCACCCCTTTAACCCTGTGTATCTCATGCCGCTTGCTGAAATCTGTGGTGGCGACTTAACCAGTGAAGCAACGAAGTTGCGTGCAAAAGAAGTAGTGACTTCCGTAGGCATGAAGCCGCTCATGTTGAGCAAAGAAATTGATGGCTTTATAGCTGACCGCCTGATGGAAGCACTATGGCGCGAAGCGTTGTGGTTAGTAAACGACGGCGTTGCTACTGCAGAAGAAATTGACGACGCCATGCGCTTTGGCCCAGGACTTCGCTGGTCGTTCATGGGCACCTTCTTGGTGTATCGCATTGCTGGTGGCGAAGCTGGAATGCGTCACTTCATGGCACAGTTCGGACCGTCGTTGAAATGGCCATGGACCAAGTTGATGGATGTGCCAGAACTGGACGACGTGCTGCTGGAAAAGATCGTTTCGCAAAGCGACGATCAAGCTGGCACTGCAACCATTCGCGAACTCGAAGCACTTCGCGACGATTGCTTGGTGTCGGTGTTCCAGGCGTTGCGTGGCAATAACTACGGAGCAGGAAAAGTACTTGCCGACTACGAACGCGAACTGTTCGGCCGCGGCCCGGTCCCCGTACTTGACCCACTCGCACCTTCGGTTTCACACGAGATGATCATTCCAGCCGACTGGACCGACTACAACGGACACACCAACGATTCGCGATACTCACAGCTTGCAAGCGAAGCAAGCGACACGTTCTTCCGCGCAATTGGTTTCACTCCCGAATACTTGGCAACAGGACGAACGTTCTACACCGTTGAAGGCCACACTCGTTACCTCGACCAAACTCATTCTGGCGACAAGATCAAGGTGCTTACTCGCGTTGCTTCGTACGATGAAAAACGCATTCACTTGTGGTCTGAAGTAGTTCGTGAAGACGGCGTCGTTGCCTTCACCGCAGAACACATCTTCTTGCATGTGGATACCAACACCGGCAAGTCCTCGCCAATGGGCAACGAGATGATGTCAAAGCTGAAGCCAATTGGCGATGCACATGCGAAACTTCCACAGCCAGTTGGCATCGGCCGACGTGTTGGCGAAAAGCCCGCGAAGTAGCAACCGATGAGTGCAGTGGTGTGGACTCCAGGCACTGTGGTTCCCGCCCCACTCGACCTATACACCTGCAAGGTTGAACAGGATTGGGTGGACTACAACAGCCACATGACCGAGGCTGCATACCTAACTGCAATGGGTTGGGGCTCCGATGCGCTGTTTACCTATATTGGCGACAACGACGAATACCGCGCTGCTGGCAATTCGTTCTACACCGTAGAAACCCACATTGTCTATGAGGACGAAGCCTTCCTCGACCAACCGCTGCATTGCACAACGCTTGTTCTCGACATTGATTCAAAGCGCATGCACATTTACCACGAGTTGTTCAATTCGGAAACGGGCAAGAGACTGTCAAATTGCGAGCAAATGCTGGTGCATGTTGACATGAAATTAGGCAAGTCTGCGCCAATTCTCCCCCACGTTGCCGAAGCGCTCTCCGCGATTTACGAAGTACACAAAACAGTGCCAACACCAGAAAATGTTGGTCGCGTCATGAAAATCAAACACAAGTAAAGGATCAATATGAATTTCGAACTCACCGATGAACAACAAGCAATTGTTGACACCACTCGCTCATTCACCGAGAAGGAACTGATCCCACACGAAGAGCTCGTTGAAAAACTAGGGAACGTACCACCAGACTTGGTGAAGCAGATAAAGGAGCGCTCAATCGCTGCTGGAATCTATGCATGCAACATGCCTGCTGAATACGGCGGTGGGGGACTTGACTCATTTGATTCAACCCTTGTAGATCGTGAATTTGGCGCAACGTCGTACGCATTGCATTACATCGTTGCTCGCCCATCAAACATCTTGCGCGCGTGCAAAGACGAACAAATTCAGGAGTACCTCATTCCAACAATTACCGGCGAACGAGTTGACTGCCTGTCAATGAGCGAGCCAGATGCTGGATCGGATGTTCGCGGTATGAAGTGCACCGCAGTGAAAGATGGCAAAGACTGGGTCATTAACGGAACGAAGCACTTCATTTCGCACGCCGACCTTGCCGACTACACCATCTTGTTTGCAGCAACTGCTGAAGAGCAAACCTCGAAAGGTCCAAAGAAAAAGATCACCGGCTTTTTAGTGGACTTTGACACCCCAGGTTGCGAAAAGGTTGCTGGATATAACAGCGTTTCGAACTCTGGATACCACAACTTGATCATCAACTTTGATAACTGCCGAGTTCCAGAAAGCAAGATTCTTGGTGAACTGCACGGCGGATTCGATGTTGCCAACGAATGGCTTGGCTCCACTCGCCTGCAGGTTGCAGCCGTGTGCGTTGGTCGTGCACGTCGCGCATTGCAGATGAGCATTGAATGGGCGGCCACTCGCGAACAATTCGGTCAGCAGATTGGCAAGTTCCAAGGAGTGTCGTTCAAATTGGCCGACATGCAGACACAACTTGATGCCGCAGAGTTGCTGACTTTGCGTGCTGCGTGGAATGACGCGCACGGAAAGTTTGACGATGCAGAGATGGCCATGGCCAAAGTTTTCGCCAGTGAAATGTGCCAGTTCGTTACCGATGAAGCCATTCAAATATTTGGCGGTATGGGCCTGATGGACGAATTGCCTCTCGAGCGCATGTGGCGCGACACGCGCGTTGATCGCATTTGGGATGGCACGAGCGAGATTCAACGCCACATCATTTCGCGTCAGCTTCTGCGCAAGTACGGCGGCTGATTTCCACCATGCCCGATCTCTCGCGTTTGCTGAATCCGCGCAGTATCGCCGTCATCGGCGGTTCTCCAGCTGCACGAGTGGTTGAGCAATGCCAGAAGTTGGGCTACACGGGGAAAATCTGGCCAGTTCACCCAACGAAGAAAGAGATGCACGGTGTTCCATGCTTTTCTTCGCTTGCCGATTTGCCCGGTGTTCCTGATGCTGCATTCGTGGCGGTTAACCGTCATCTCACGCTTGATGCAATTTCACAACTCAGCGCAATGGGCGCTGGCGGCGCAGTGTGTTACGCATCGGGGTTTGCAGAATCGGGCGATGTTGAATTGCAAGCTGAACTTGTTCGCCGTGCAGGAGAACTCCCCATCCTTGGTCCGAACTGTTACGGCTATATCAACGCTCTCGATGGCATAGCGCTGTGGCCCGACGAGCACGGTTGCCTTCCTGTCAAGACTGGAGTTGGCGTCATCTCGCAGAGTGGCAACGTGGGCATCAATCTTACCATGCAGCAGCGCGGTTTGAACATGGCCTACATGGTGACTGTCGGCAATCAAGCAGGCGGTGGTGTTGAGGACGCACTGCAGTCGTTTATTGATGACGACCGCGTTACTGCAATTGGAATGTTCATTGAAGCGGTACGCGAGCCAATTCGTTTCGCTCAACTTTCCCAACTCGCCTACAACAAGGGCAAGCGGATCGTTGCATTACAAACCGGTAAATCTGAAGCAGGCGCACTGATCGCCGCTTCGCACACCGCATCGCTTGCTGGCAACCGACAGGCGTATGCAGCGCTATTTGATCGTTGTGCAGTTGCCACCGTAGAAACACCAACCGAGCTAATTGAAACGTTGAAGATGCTCGACAACGGTGGTGTGCTGAGTGGCTACCGACTTGCATCGCTGTCATGTTCTGGCGGCGAGGCATCGCTCATTGCCGACATGTCGGAATTTACGAACCTGAAGTTTGAGCCATTTCCGGCAGAGCAGACTGCGCGAATTGAAGCAACGCTCACCGAACTTGTACATGTTGGAAACCCTTTCGACTACCACACGTTTATGTGGGGCGATAAACCAGCCATGACAGCAACGTTTGGCGAAACCATGCGCGGTGATCATGATGCAACGCTGTTGCTCTTGGATGCCCCACCACGCGATGATCAAGACGCAAGTAGCTGGCTCGTTGCTGCAGAGGCATTTGCCGCTGCGGCACAAACAACTGGCCGTCGTGCGGTGTGCGTGGCGACCCTGCCAGAATGTTTTTCCGAAAGCATGCGCAACTCCATCATGTCGCTTGGATTAAATGCAGCCCAAGGATTACGCGAAACTCTCGTTGCCTTGGACCGTGCTGCATGGCTTGGCACACATTCACCAATGCCATTACCTTCGCCAGTTGCCGCACCTGGTGCGACCGCGTTGGTAGACGAAGCAAACAGCAAAACCATGCTCGCATCGTGGGGTGTGCCCGTACCGCATGGCGCACGATGCAGTCGCAATTCAGTACTTGCAGAGGCTCAGCGCATCGGCTTCCCCATCACGCTAAAAGGCCTTGGGCTCGCTCATAAAAGCGAGGCAGGCGCTGTGGCTGTTGGCCTGCGAGATGCCGAGCAACTCACAGCATCGCTGACTGCAATGCCTTCTGACATCGCCGAGTTCTTAGTTGAACAAACCGTGACCGGCATTGTTGCTGAGGTGTTGGTGAGCATTCGAAGGTCTGCCCCATTGGGTTGGTTAATCACGGTTGGCGCAGGTGGCGTGCTGACCGAACTGTGGAAAGACACACAATGCGTTCTTGCTCCAGCAACAGCAGATGACATACGCAACGCTCTTCAGCGTTTACGCATAGCCCCAATCTTGAACGGCTACCGCGGCAAACCTGCCGCCAAAATTGACTCGCTCGTCAGTGCGATACTGACCCTGCAACAAAACGTGGTTGGCTCCAATCTTGCAGAAGTTGAACTGAACCCCGTGCTTGTCACCACCACGTCATCTGTTGCAGTAGATGCATTGATCATCGAGGAGAAATAAACCATGGCTGTTCACATCACCACTTCACTTGAAGGCAAAGTGCTCGAGATCACCCTTGATCGACCGAAGGCAAACGCCATCGATGCCGCGACCAGCCGCGAACTCAGTAACGCATTCGTTGCGTTTATGACTGACCCCGTACAACGCGTTGCCATTCTTACCGGAGGCGGCGAGAAGTTCTTTTCCGCAGGATGGGATTTAGGAAGTGCTGCAGACGGCGAATCATTTGAATCTGATTACGGTGCGGGTGGCTTCGGCGGCTTCCCAGAATTACCAAATCGAACTAAGCCGATCATTGTTGCCGTAAATGGTATGGCAGTTGGTGGCGGATTCGAAATTGCAATGTCGGCAGACTTCATCGTTGCTGCAGAACATGCACAATTCTTTCTTCCAGAAACGCGCGTTGGCGTTCTTCCTGATGCAGGCTCAGTACGTCTTCCGCGACTGCTCCCTCGTCAGCTTGCAAATGAAATTATTTTTGCGGGGCGCCGATTGACGGCACAGGAAGCAATGACCTGGGGAATCGTCAACAAGGTTGCACCAAGTGCAGAGTTGATGGACGCAGCACGGGCGCTTGCTGCCGAGATCTGCTTGTCTGCCCCACTCAGCATTGCTGCAGTGCTCGACATTATTCGTGTAACCGAGGAATTGAGTGTTGCAGACGGCTACGCGGCTATGCGCAACAACGAGGCATACATTAAAGCCATCAATTCGCAAGACGCGATGGAAGGCCCTAATGCCTTTGCTGAAAAACGTGACCCAGTGTGGAAGGGTAAGTAACGCTTACTTCGCCTTCGACATGCATTCATCCAGCACGTCGAGCAATTCAATTCCGCGACTGTCTGCATTTTCAGACTGAAACTCGCGCATCGCATACGAAAAACTTCCGTGCAAACTTGGCCATGCACCGTGAGTTGAACCACCAGCGCCCGTGTGACCGAATGCGAGCTGATCCATTCCTAGCCGGGAAGGGTTTGGGTTCAGCTCAAAGCCAACACCAAAGCGAAGTAGTCGACCCGACAACGGGTCGTTGCCCACCGAACGTTGCTTACGCGCGATCTCGATAGTTTCAGGCTGCAAAATTCGCACTCCGTCAAGTACCCCGCCATTTACCAACATGGCATACAGGCGCGACATTGCATACGCACTGGCAATGCCACCGCCACCTGGAAGTTCGGACTTTGCGAACATGGAAGTTCCTCGTTCGGCGGGAATCATTCCGTACACGTATTGCAAACGAGGGTCTACGTCGTCGCCATTCATTGCTGAGTAGTTGTAGTTTGCAGCACGCGTTGTTTCACCAATGCGCGGTAACACCGAATCGGGTGCGCCGATATGCAGATCCAACTGCAAAGGCGTTGCAATTTCTTCGCGAACAAAAGTTCCGATGCTTCGGCCATCTACACGACGAACCAATTCACTGGCAATCCACCCGTACGTCATGGCGTGATATGACGGAATACCTATTGGCGTTATCGGATGTTGTTCAGCAACATATTGAGCCATCAGAATTGGGTCTGAAATCTCTTCAACACTGATTGAACGTTCTAAGCCAGGCACTCCAGCAACGTGGGCTAGCGAGTCACCAACCGTTATGCGCCCCTTGCCGCCTGCTGCGAATTCTGGCCACACGCTTTCAATTGGCGCTTCCAAATTGAGCAGTCCACGCTCAACAAGCATCATGATTGCGGTTGCACAAATACCTTTAGTTCCCGAAGCGATCACGCATACTGTTCCGTCGTCCCACGGCTTTTCATCACTGCGAACGCCTCCCCACAAATCGACAACCTGTTTGCCCTTATGCGTTGCCGCAAACGAAGCTCCAGCCATATTCGGGCCGTGATACTTGTTGAATACTTTTGCTACCGATTCAAATCCTGGTACAACGATCTGTTCCCGACTCAACGCATTGACCTTTCAATGCTGGGTGTCGCGGAAATAAGGGATCTTGTGTATTCCTGCTGTGGATCACCTATTACAGACTCCGCCGAACCAAATTCAACAATTCTTCCTTCCGACATAACAGCGACTTCGTCGGCGATACTCCTCACAAGTGGAAGATTGTGAGTCACAAATAACATCGCCAACCCTAAGTTCTTGCGTAAATCATCCAGAAGGTCAATAATCGCTGCCTGCACGAGTACGTCTAGGGCACTTGTGACTTCATCACAGACCAAAACCTCAGGTTTGCTCACTAATGCTCTAGCGATCGCTACTCTCTGACGCTCACCTCCAGACAACTGATCTGGAAATTTCGTCGCATACGCCGCCGGTAGATTTACTTGATCTAAAACTTCAAAAACAGCCCTTTTAGCCTCAGACTTTGATTGTCCACCTATTGCTAAGGGACGAATGATTGAATCGCCAATAGTTCGTCGTGGGTTCAATGAACCATAAGGATTTTGAAAAACATATTGAATAGCCAGCCGATTTTCCGTTGATCGTTGACGCGAACCCTTGGCCAGCTCAACCCCCTTAAAGTTCATCGATCCAGACCATTCTCGATGCAATCCACCAATTGCTCGTGACACTGTAGTTTTGCCCGATCCCGACTCCCCAACAAGTGCAAGACATTCACCTTTACGAATAGTAAGAGAAACGTCGTGCACAACTTTGACTCCGGCATAACCAGCGTCGACACCTCGGAGATCGAGGATAGGTGATCCCTGCACTCGAGTCGATGCTTCATCTGAAGCAGTAAAAATTGAACGAACAACTTTTCCAACTTTAATACAACGAGCTTTTTGTGAATCGTTCACCACTACTTCTACAGGAAATGTACTAAGACATTCATCAGAAACCATCTCGCAACGCAATGCAAAAGCACAGCCAGATGGACGTTTCCCCGGCGCAGGGGCACGACCCGAAAGGCCAATTACCTTTTTTTTACCAGCGATATCTGGCGCAGCATCAACAAGATGACGCGTATATGGGTGCGATGGTCGCATAAAAATATCTTTGACCAATCCCCGTTCAACCACTCGCCCGGCGTACATCACCGCTACTTCGTCAGCCAGATCTGCCACTACTGCAAGATCATGCGTAATGTATAGCGCCGCGACACCATGTTCGCGAGTTAGTTGCCGAATCGTGGCAAGCACATGCTCTTGGGTGGAGACATCTAAACCAGTTGTCGGTTCGTCCAACACGATTACTGATGGTCGGCAAGCAAACGCCATCGCGAGACCAACCCTCTGCTGCTGTCCACCCGACAATTGGTGAGGGTACCTACGTAGGTAATCCTCATCTGTGGGCAATAACACTTCAGACATCATTTCTCTAACACGATCTCTACGCGCAGAGTCTGAACCTCCAAAATCATGTGCTTCAAGAGTTTCGACCAGTTGAACACCAATACGCAATGCGGGATTTAGCGATGACGCAGGATCCTGAGGAACATAAGAAACGAGGTCACCTCGCACCTTTCGTTTATTCTCATCGTCCAGTGAAAGTATCTCTCTCTCCCCGCAATGAATTTCTCCATGCACGACGACTACTCCGCGTCTTGCGTGACCCAACACAGCAAGCCCTACCGTCGTTTTTCCAGATCCAGATTCACCCACGAGAGCGAGAACCTTTCCAGGTTCGATTGTTAAGTTGATTTCGTCGACAATGTCTTCACCCGATCCTTCTACATTCAGTCGGAGATTTTTGATTCGCAATCCGCTAGTCATTCCGCCCCCTATCAATACCAGCGGACACTCTTGAAAAAGCATCTCCAATCAATCCAGTTCCGATAGTTAGCAACGCAATAGCGAAAACTGGCAATATTGTTCCCCATGGCTGCAAAATAATTGCACTGCTATTTTCCTGAACCATCGTTCCCCAATTCGCCCCTGTTGGGTCAGAAGTAAATCCTAGAAATGCGAGCGATGCGATTCCTCCAATCGAGTATGTAAATCGCAGATTCGTTTCAACTAGCAAAGTAGATGTCACATTTGGCAGAACTTCTCGGAAGACAATCCGCATCCTTGACTCACCAATTGCTGTTGCCGCAGAGACAAAATCCTTCTCGACAACAGCAACAGCTGCTCCATAGATAATTCGACCAACCCTTGGAACGGTGGAGATAACAATTGCCAAAATGATCAGCCAGTTACTTGTCCCCATCATTGACAAGAGAAGTAGGGCCCATAAAATTCCAGGAAAAGCGATCACTATGTCAAAAGTACGCATGATTATTGAGTTCAAAGATCCTTTTACATAAGCAGCAACGACACCGAGCATTGCTCCGCCTAGAACCCCAATCGCGGTAGATACTGCACCAAGGAACAGAATCGAACCACCACCCATCAAAAATCTTGACCACACATCCTGACCCATATAGTCGGTACCAAACAGTGCTCCAGAAATATGCAAAGAATTTGGCATATCTACAAATTCGGTGGCGGTAAACGGTGCCAAATGAGGACCAACCGCTGCAGTGACGCAAATCAAACCAGTAATCACGACACCAATTTTTGCGCGACGCATGGCCCAGACTGTCCCTATGAAATCTAAAAATGGCCGCGGCTCGCGACTCACCTTATTCATGGCAGCGTCGTTCTTAGTCTTGGAGTTACTAACACAGTTGCCACATCTGCAACCAAGTTAGTAATTACGTAAACACTTCCGATCAATAGGGATAGAAATTGAATAACCGGTAGATCTCGAGATCTAATTGCCTCAGTCAGAGCGCTTCCGACACCAGGAAAATTGAATAGTCGTTCAACGATTACTGCTCCACCAACAACGTAAGCAATATTCAGAGCACTTACCTGAAACACGGGGCCAAGAGCATTCGGAAATGCGTGACGCAAAAGAACCTTTCGCTCTGAAACACCTTTGAGCCGTGCCATTTCGATGTAATCGCTTTCAAGCACTTCGATCATTGACGCACGCATCGTTCGCGATACATACGGGATGCATCCCATCACTAATGTCGCAATTGGAAGAATTACACCCTTTGGATCAGACCATGCTGAGGCGTCCTCTTCTAGATACACCACAGCCGGGAACCAATGAAACACTGTTGTGGCGAAAACAACAATAAGCCCAGTACCCATAACGAACTCTGGCATGGCTGCAAAAACCAAAGAGGTGAATGATCCAGCAGAGTCGAATAAAGAATCTCTCCGCAAAGCCATATATCCGCCGAGCAGCAGTGCAAAAGGAATCGAGATTGCACTACTAACTATCATCAAAAAGAGCGAGTTTGAAAATCGCTCACCCAGATAGCTACTGATTGGCATTTGAGTTGTGAACGAAGTCCCAAAGTTCCCCCTCGCTACATTCGTCAGCCATTCCCAATACTGGGAGAACAACGAGCGATCGAGGTGAAGCACTGACCGCAGCGCTGCAAGACTTTCAGGAGTCGCATCACGACCCAAGATGGTTTTTGCCGGATCTGCAGGAAGCCCTTGTGTAACCAAAAAGATTGCTGCTGAAATTGCAATGAGAGCGCCTAGCCCAAAGGCTAGGCGCCTCAACACAAACTTCAAAATCCTCATGGTGCAACAGTAAAAATCTTCACAACAACGTCGTGAATTACTTACTACGCCATCCAAACATTCTTAAAGTGCATTCCTAAGGTGTCCAGATTGAGCGAAGCTGGTCGCTGCACAATTCCTTGAACCTTTGTTGAGTGCGCATCAATCACGTTTAAGAAGAATGGGATGATATAGCCACCATTTTCATTGTGGTATGCCTGCATCTTCTTGATTAGTTCACGCCGCTTGGCTGCATCTGGCTCAGCCACTGCCTGCTCAAACCACTTGCGGTATGGACTGTTAGCACCTTTCGGAGCGAGATGAGTTTCGTCGTAAACGTCCAACATCTGGCCTGCCTGGACCAAATACGGCTTTGGGTTCCAATAGGTGGTGTACGCACCAACTCCCTTTGCCATGTACTTCGTGTCCCAGTAGTCAGATGGAACGCCAACCTCTATTTTTGCGACTCCACCGGATCCGCTATTGATCTGCTCTGCGAACGCTTTTGCAACTTCTGGATAGTTATCGCTTCCAGTCCACAGAGTGAACTTCAATGGATTTGACTTTGAATACCCTGCTGCCTTCAACAGAGCCAACCCACCAGCCAAATCTTGCTTTGGCTCCTTGTAACCGTTTGCATTGTAATTTGAGTCGATTGGGCTGAAGTCGTCGTTAGCAACTGTCCCGTGGCCACTCAAAGCTTGTTTGATGATCTTCTTACGATCGATCATCATGCGCAATGCCTTGCGAACGCGAACATCATTAAATGGTGCTTCGTCGATAGGCAGTACGATCGGAGCGATCTTGCCAGCAGAAGTTTCAATTACCTTGAGCTTCTTGTCTTTCTTAACTGCTGGCACCAAAGCCGCAGGCACACCTACAGCGGCATCCACCTGTCCTGCAAGCAAAGCGTTGACCAACGCATCTGTGCTGCTGAAGTTGATTACGCGCACAGCATCCAGATATGGCTTACCGGAGTCCCAGTAATTTGCGTGACGTACGTGAGTACTCTCAACTCCTGGCGTGAAACTCTTCAGCTTGTAAGGTCCAGTTCCTACTTGAGGTCCGGTACGCGTGTAGCCAACGGGCACAATCGTACATGCATACTGCGCAAATGTTGTTAGCCAGTCCGCGTTCGGCTGCAGCAACGTCATTTTAAATGTATTGGCATCAATTTTCTTAAGACCTCCAGCATTCAAGTATGCGGCCATGGCTTTGGTGCCCGGTAAAGCTGGATCAACCATTCGTTGCCATGAATAAATGACATCATCCATATCCATTGTTTTGCCGTTATGAAATTCGACGCCTTTCTTCATTTTGATCACGTACTCAGTAAGACTCTTCACCTCTACTGACTCAGCCAATCCATTGACTGTTGATGGCTTAAACTTTTCATCAAAGTTCATTAGGCCTTCCCACCCAATGTTTAGGCGAATAACGTCTGCCATCTTGAATAGGTACTGCGCATCGATGATGTCATCTGTTCCACCTACCACACCAACTCGAAGTGTCCCACCCTTTTTCGGTGCCATAGGCGCCGCCAATGCCTGAAGTGGACTCAACCCTGCTGCGCCAACCCCAACAGCCAAGATCCCAGCACCCCTTACAAAGTTCCGTCGAGATATTTCTGAAATTAGATTGTCTTGCTGTTCCATTGAAAACCCCAATTTTCAATTAACGGAGTACCCGTACTAGTCCTAGTTGGACTTGTGGCTAGAAACTAGCCCAGAAATCAGGTTGTACCAAACCTAAGTTGAAGCCCAAAGGTGGCCCTACGTCTCCGAACGCCGGTGACGACGAGAATCTCGAATAGACGTATCAGAAATGGTTGGCACAGAATTGGTAAGCGCTCCGAGCGCATTCACCACTTCGTCAACACTCGGAATCGAACCCTTGGTGTGGTTATCTATTGCATGTCGCATAGACGCCACATGCTCTGGGGAATTACCGCAACAGCCACCAACAATTCGCACGCCTGCGTCAATTGCTAGTTCGGCATATGTGGCCATCAGTTCTGGTGTTCCCGAATAGACAATTGTGGTGCCAACAAATTTTGGAATTCCACAGTTTCCTTTTGACACCACAGGCGTTGCAAAACCAGACATCTCCGCAACAGAGACCACAATGTCGGAAGCTCCGACGCCACAGTTGGCACCAATGGCAAGTGGTTGTGGAACGATGCCTGCAAATATGTCTTCAAGCGCGTTTGGCATAATGCCCATCATCGTTCGACCCGCAGTATCAAACGACATCGTGCACACATACGGCATGCCCACGCGAATTGCGGCGAGTGCTGCTGCACGAGCTTCTTCGGGTGCCGACATGGTCTCAATCCAGGCGACGTCAGCGCCTCCAGCCTTCAAACCTTCAATTTGTTCTGCGAATGCATCTACGGCATCGGCTTCAGTAAGTGCACCAAGTGGCTCAAACAATTCGCCAGTCGGTCCAACTGAACCCGCGACCACAACAGGCCTCGGCGATGCATCGGCAACTCTGCGGGCGATTTGCGCTGCACCCTTCGCCAGCTCGAACGTGCGCGACTGCGCATTGTGCAATTTCAAACGATGACGATTGCACCCAAACGTATTCGTGAGAATGATGTCGGAACCAGCATCAACAAACTGCTGGTGCAACGACTCCACGCGGTCTGGGTGGTCGGTAATCCAAAACTCAGGTGGCTCGCCCGAGGTAAGCCCCATAGCGAAATAATTTGTGCCCGTTGCGCCATCTGCCAATAACACTTTTCCCGAGAGCAGTAACTGCTCCAGCGATGTTTGCATTGAACGAGACTAACCCATCACGTTTCCGGCGGTGTCCGCCTGTGTACGAAGTCGCGAAAATGCAGAAAGATTGATTGGCATACCAGTGAATTCGCCCATGACTTCTACTGGATTCACATCGTGGTCAATTCCCTGCTCTTGAGCCTCGATAAGCGTGCGCATGAACTTGCCAACGAGAGGCGCATTCTTGAACTGGTTACCACTTGTGCCACATGCCATGAAGAACCCTGGAAGGCTGGACTTGTCGTACAGCGGAATCCAGTCATCGGTTACGTCATACAACGCGCCAATGCCAAGCAGTTTGTGCGGAATGCCGAAGTCTGGCAAGCGACGAGCCAAGCGAAGCATGACTCGTTCGAAGAACTCCACTGAAACCGAATCGTTCCAGTTGTCTGCATCGTCCAAGAAGTGCAACGGATCACACGCTGGTTCCGTCGTTCCAACATTGAGCAAGTCACCCATGTGCGGACGGAAGTACTGACCAAGGTCGAGGTCTGCAACGATCGGCGCATTGTCTTCCAAGCGGAAACCCTTCGGCGCTGGTGGCGAGAACACTTCTTGGCGCAACGGACGGTGATGCACTTTCATCTCGTCGTACACGCCAGCCATGCGGTTAATTGCCGCAGCATGTGGACCAGCGGCATTGATGACGATTGGCGCCTCAAAGCGCTCGCCCGACTTCAGAACTACGCCGCTCACCACATCTCCATCACGAGTGATTTCACTCACCTCTTTGTGGAACAAGAACTCGGCGCCATGTTGCTTTGCAGCATGTGCCAAGTTGTGCGCTGCCAACATTGGATCGTCCATGAATCCACTCAGTGGGTCAAAGAGAGCCGACAATTGGTCGTACGGATCATCTGCAAACGCTGGGTCTTCGATCGATTTTGGTGGATAGAACTTGCCAGTTTCAAATGCCGGCCAACGCTTCTTCACTTCTTCTGGTGACAACACTTCGTACGGAATACCAAATTCTTCCCAAAGTTCGCGCTGACGAAGACCGTCGTAGCCCTCGGTAAGGAACACCAGGTAACCGGTCTGGACGTACTTAGCCATGCCGTCTGGATCTTCAATTCCAACAAACTTGTTCCAGTTGAACCAATGCTGCGCGTTTTCCCACGCCATCAAAATGGTGTTGAAGTTTGAATAGGTAAAACGAATAATTGCCGACGATGCACTGGTGGACCCTGCGCCCGCCGCGCCACCCTTGTCAACAACAACCACTTTGCGGCCATGTCGCGAGAGTTCGAGCGCAATGGATGCGCCCATAACTCCACCACCGATGATGACTACATCAGTTTTGGTTGTGCTCATACTTGTTGCTCCAAAATTGCATTTGCCCACTGCGCAGTATCGGCAGTGCTATTGAACGTGAACGAATGGATTCCCGAAACGTTGAGTTCGTCGGCCTTGACGGCGATGTCATTCAACAATTTCGTTGGGTCATAACCACCTGGTGCAAACA
>Ga0194044_10000191_pt1 | contig 27892 bp, 34 predicted proteins | sample JunL4417m_MetaG_FD_155460 | JGI IMG/M metagenome (GOLD analysis project Ga0194044, IMG submission 155460) | Anoxic zone freshwater microbial communities from boreal shield lake in IISD Experimental Lakes Area, Ontario, Canada - Jun2016-L442-17m | ecosystem: Environmental > Aquatic > Freshwater...
CGCCGGCGCACACCGTCTCCTTCCTCTCGACGAAGACCGTGACGCCGTTCACGGTGCGCGGCTATCGCTTCAGGCGCGTGGCGGCCAAGGTCGCGCGCCTGCCTCCTTCCGCTGCGACGGCCTACGTGACCGAGGTCCGTACCGGTGACGCCCTGGTAGCGGTGACCACGCGTGAGCGGACGCTGGTCGACTGCCTCGCGCGCCTCGACCTCGCCGGCGGCCTCGAGGAGCTGCTGCGCAGCCTCGGCTCCTTCACCACCATGACGTCCGCACACGTCGCGCGCTACTCGGCGTCGCTCCGCTCGCCGACCCTGGTCGCCCGCGCCGGCTGGTTGCTCGAGCTGATGTCCGAGGACTGGCTCTGCGATCCGGCGCCGCTGCAGGAGATGCGGCGCGCGCTGGGCCGCGGCACCTACTGGCTGCAGCGGCGCCGTCCCGGCGCCGGGTACGAATTCGTCTCGGCGTGGCGGCTGTACGTTCCGGCGGGGCTTCCGTATCTCGAGTGGCTGCACGGATGAGGCCCCTGCTCTCGAGCGTCGAGAGCTGGTGGCCGGCAAGGTCAAGGCGCTCATGGAGCGCAGCGCGAGTCGTGACCTCTACGACCTCGCACGCAGGGCCGCGTCAACCCCAGCGCGCTGGATGAGCCGCTCCTGCGCGCGCTCGTGATCCGTGCGATCTCGACGGCCGACCCGTTCCCGGCGGTGCAGGATCCGGTCGAGGCGCTGTCCCGGTTCGCCGCGCCGTCCGATGAACTGGTCGAAGCGCTGCGCTCCGTGCTCGCCGCCGACGACGAGCCGCACTTCCCGGCCATGTGCGAGCGCGTGGCTGCTCTTCTGGCGCCGTGCTCGGCGCTCACGCGCCCCGAGCGCGAGTACTTCCGCCTGCTCGACGAGGAGTCGCGCGCTCAGCCCCAGCTCCTGTTGGCCGCGTGGCCCGACGTGCTCGCGCGGGCGCTGATCGATCCTGCCATGCAGTGGAAGGTCGGCAATCTGAAGAAGCGCATGACTGGGGCGCACCATGACGGGTAGACCGGGCGCAACTGGCGCATCGGCGCCGACAACCTCTTCATGGTCTTCGGCGAACCCGACCTCGAGCTGCGCACCCTGCCTGACGGCAAGCTGCAGGTGGAGCTTCATGGCCTCGACGTCTACGACCCCACCAGCGGCGAGATCCGCGGCTCCTCCACCGACGACAGCGCCTGCTGGTTCGTGGGCAGCGACCGCAACGAGGAGAGCTTCTTCGTCCGTCACGCCTACAGGAAGCTCCAGCGCGCCCTTAAGGCCGAGATCGACGAGGACGCCTGGGCTACGCTCTGTAGCACCGTCAGCCGACTGTTCGACCCGCCGTCGACCGGCAAGATCGCGGTGAAGGTGATCAATCACTACGGGGATGAGGTGCTGAAGGTGTACGAGTGCCGAGCGGCTACGGAAGACCCGCGATGACGTCGTGTGTGTCGCGACTGTTTGGACCAACCGCTTCGGCAGCTGCCGGGCTACGCGGCCCGCGGAATCGCAGTTCGGCCCGACCCCAACGAGTGTGGACGACTGCAGTGTCAATACGCTAAGATGTACTTGTTGGCGTCCTGACTCGGAGGTCCCCATGTCGCCGCTCCGCCCTTCCACCGACGTTCGCCCAGTCACCGAGTTCCGCGCGCACACCGCGGCCGTCATCGCGCAGATGCACTCGACCAAGCGTCCGGTGATCCTCACCCAGCACGGACGCAGCGCCGCCGTGCTTCTGGACCCCGAGGCCTACGAGAGCCTGATCGACGAGATCGAGCTGCTCCGCGACCTCGCCGTCTCTGAGGCCCAGATCGCCGCCGGCCAGGTCGTGCCGCACGAGGAGGTCGCACGCCGCATGCGCGAGAAGTACTCGCTGTGAGGGTCGTCTGGACCGAGCACGCGTACTCCCAGCTTGATGAGGCCATGGCGTTCATCGCCCGCGACCGGCCGGAGACTGCCATGACCTGGCTTCAGCGCATCCTCGACGAGGGTGCGAGCCTTGAGGCGTTTCCCGATCGCGGCAGGGTCGTGCCGGAGACGTTGCGTCAAGATGTTCGCGAGCTCATCGTCAACCCGTACCGGCTGGTCTATCGGCGCGATGCCGACGTGGTCACGATCACGATGGTGGTGCATGGGCGCCGCCTGCTCGACGTGGAGGATCTGGGCTGACGGGTGGGCCGAACAAGCGCATCGACCTGATGCGCCGGGGCGCTCAGATGTTCCCGCGGCTGGAGAGCGAGACCGACGGTGTTGAGGGACGAGAGGCCGTGATGGCCGTCATCGAAGACCCGGCCTTCACCGATTTTCGCAACATCAACGATGAAGTGGACCAATGAGTGGGTCCGGGATGCGGAGGCATCCAACCGGGAGCTCCTCTTCTTGATCGAGAAGCGCGAAGCCCTGCTTGAGCAGGCCGGCAATGGCCGTGAAGGAAGACAGCATGTCTGCGGGTCATTTCCGCCCTCCTGAGGACAGCCGCCTTCGAGTGCTGACTTCGGCAAGCTGCAGGTTGAGTTGCGCGGTCTCGACGTCTACGACCCCACCAGCGGCGAGATCCGCGGCTCCTCCACCGACGACATCGCCTGCTGGTTCGTGGGCAGCGACCGCAACGAGGAGAGCTTCTCCGTGCGCCAACTTCAGCGGCGCCGTAGAGCCCTGCAAGAAGCTGCAGCGCGCCCTTAAGGCCGAGATCGACGAAAACGCCTGGGCGAGCCTGTATTCCACCGTCAGTCGTCCGTTCGATGCGCCATAGCACGGCAAGATCGCCGTAAGGCCATCAACCACTACGGCGATGAAGTGCTGAAGGTGTATGAAGCGGCGAACCACTGACTTCGCCCAGCGGGCTGGAGGTACTCAGCAGATGAAGACCCGCACCATCCTCGACAAGGTCGACGAGAACCAGCTCTTCGTGCCTGCATTCCGGCGCGAGTACGTCTGGAAGCGAGACGACGCGAAGCTCCTCATCGATTCGCTCGTCAAGCAGTACCCGACGGGTACGATGCTCACCTGAGAGACAGCCAACCCGCCAGAGCTCAAGGGCACCCCATCGGTACGATGAGAGGGAGGGCGCGGTCAAGCTGTTGCTGGACGGACAGCAGCGGGTCACCACTCTGTACATGCTGATCCGCGGCCAGGTTCCGCCTTGCTCCACTGCTCCTGATATCACCATCGACTGGAGTTGGAGTTGCCCCGCTTCCCGCCCACGGGGACGCACGCGACCTACGCTGTCTACTGCCGTTCTGCCGACCTCGCGGGCAACCTCAAGGCTGCAGAGAGTGCCCGCGTGACCGTTGATGCCGGCGGGGCGACGACTATCCTTCCTGGTCGCCGTCACAGGCTCGCGTCCAATGCGCCAGTGCAGCTGAGTAACCCAGCCTCACGCCACGGAATGGGCGACGCTTTGCCGAGGGCAGACTGTTGCGAGTTGGGCGGCCAGCCCCCTGTCGTCGTCGCGAGGACGCTGTCGGGGTAAGCCAGCAGCCACCCATGCGTGACGTTCACGAAGTCAAGGGCGGAGACGTAGTCGGCGCCTGGCTGCTGTGCGCGCCAGGTCGCACCTCCGTCCTCAGTGGCGAGAACGGCGCCCGAGTCGCCCGCCACCCAACCGTGAGAGGTGTCAACGAAGTCCACGGCCGAGAGGCTGGCCTCGGCGATGGCGTACTGCTGCCGCCACGTCGCGCCGCCGTCCGCCGTCGCCATGATCACGCCACCCGTCGGCGTGCCCTCCGCGTCGACGGTCGTGCCGGCCAGCCAGCAGTGCGCGGCGTCGATGCAGTCGACGTCCGTGATCAGAGCCTTCGTTCCCGGATCCTGAAGCCGCCACGTCGCGCCGCCATCGACGGTCGCCAGCAGGACGCTGCCGGATACCCAGCCGTGGTCGGCGTCGGCGAAGCTGACCTGGTCGAGGTTCGCGCTCACGCCCGAGTGCTGGGCGCGCCACGTGGCGCCGCCATCGCTCGTGGCGAGGATCGCCCCATCGGAACCCACCACGCAGCCATGAGTGAGATCGACGAAGTCCACCGCCCAGGCCCTGAGCTGGTCGTCGCGCCGCTGAGCGCTCCAATGCAGGCCGCCGTCATGGGTCGCAAAGATGGCCCCATGTCCGGCGGCCCAGCCGTGCTGCGGGTCGACGAAGTCCAGCGCGTAGACGAGGTCCTTCCGGCTCTTGGTGAACCGGTGCGTCTGCCACGTGGCGCCGCCATCGCTCGTCGAGGAGAGGTAGCTGAGCCAGGCGGCGCTGTTGGGCAGATTGCGGAGCACCCAGCCGTTCTGCGCGTCGCAGAAGCTGATGTCGTAGTTCACGGTGGATGTGCCGTCGCGCCGCTTCCAAGTGGAGCCGCCGTCGTCCGTGGAGACGATCAGCCCGATGGAGCCCACCGCTACGGCACGACGGAGGCCGCTGAGGTCGATGGCCGCCAGACTCCGAGGCGCCGTGTCCCGGACCCGGAAGTCCCGTTCCTGCCAATGGGCGCCCCCGTCCGTCGTGGTCATGATCGCGCCGACGCGTTCTGAGGCCCACCCCGCGACCATGCCGTGCCTGCGGTCACTGAAAGAGACGGCAACAGCCCCGAACCCGGAGCCCAGATCCTGCCTCTGCCAGGTCGCGCCGCCGTTCGCCGTGGCCAAGACGACGCCGAGCGAGGAAGTGGACGCAAACCCGACCGCCCAGCCGTGCCGCGCGTCCGCGAAGCAGACGCCCGTGAGCCTCGCCCTCGTCCCCGAGTGCTGCGCCCGCCAGGTCCGGCCGCCATCGATGGTGCGAAGGACGCTGCCCTGGGCGCCGACGGCCCAGCCGCGCGCGGCGCTCGCGAAGGAGGCGGCGAGCAGCTTCTTCGTCGTGCCGGAGCCCCGGCGCCGCCAGGTGGCGCCGCCGTCCACCGTGCGCAGGATCGTGCCGGCGTCCCCCACGGCCCAGCCGTGAGCGCGGTCGACGAAGGTCACCGCGTTGAGGCCGCTCTGCACGCCGGCGTCCTGTGGATGCCAGGTGAGGCCGCCGTCGGTGGTAGCGAGGATGACGTTGCCGACGTCGTGGTAGCTAGCGTCCAAGCTTGCCCCCACCGCCCAGCCGCACTCGGCGTCGGCGAAGCTCAGGCCCCGGAGCGAGGCGTCCGTCCCGGAGGCCTGCGTGCTCCAGGTCTTGCCGCCGTCGGCGGTGCGCAAGAGCGTGCCACCCTCGCCCGCCGCCCAGGCCTCTGACGCGCCGACGAACACAACGGCCCTGAGCGAGTTGTGCGGCGCCGGCGTCTGCCAGACCCAACCGCCGTCGCCGGTGTCGACAGCAGCGGGGGTAGGCGCAGGCAGCACCAGGGCGAGCGTGAGCAGGATCGGCGCAAGGAAGAGGAGCTTGTAGATGCGCCGCCGCACTGTGGGATTCCCGGTGGTGGTCGCGTGCTGCCCCATGTGACGCCCCCAATCACAGGCGCAACTCGATGAGCCACGCCGTTTGTCGTGCCGAGCGGGACCAGTGTAGCGGACGCGGATACCTGGGCACGGAACTGCCTGCCGCGGCGACCTCCATGCCGCGGCGAGCGTACAATGCCGCGGTCGATGATCTGCTCCTTGAAAGGCGCCGCGTCCCCGTTGCCGCGGCGGCGCAACTCGACCACACGCTGACGGCGCACCCTCAGACCCGGCCGCCGGGATGACCGCTCGCGATGGCGATTGGCACGACGCCGATCATGACGGCCGACGGTGAGCGCCCAAGCCTCGGCGCGATCGACTGCGAGCGGCTGGGCGCCCGCGAGCCGTTCCACGACGGTGGGCGGGCGCTTGGCTTCGACGTGCTCGCTTTCTGGCGGTGGAGCACATCGGACCTGGTGAGCAACGCCACACGGGGCGCGCTCGCCGAGCACCTCGTCGCGCAGGCGCTGGGCATCTCGCACGGCGGCGTGCGGGAGGAGTGGGCCGAATGTGACCTGGAGGCGCCGGACGGCACGCTGGTGGAGGTCAAGTCGGCGGCGTACATCCAGAGCCGGCGCCAGGAGCGCCTGTCACAAATCTCCTTCCGCGATCGCGACTACGAGGAGCAGGCCATGCGAGTCAAGTACTTCGCCGACACCGACACCACGTTGGTCGAGCTCGCCGACGGACCGCCGGTCGAAACACGCGAGCTCGACGAGAACATCTAGCTCGACCTGGATGCCGACGGGCACATCGTCAGCCTGACCATTGAGCACGCTCAGAGCTCCGCCGGGATGGAGGAGCTCTCCTGCGAGCGCGTCGCCGCCACGGCGCGCACGTAGCGGTGCTGGGCGATCTCGGAGTCCACTCGCCGGCTGTGCTCGGGTGGTGCTCCGCGGCCTCGACGTCTACAACCCCACCAGCGGCGAGATCCGCAACTCGTCCACCGACGAGATCGCCTGCTGAACTACCCACGCCGGCGGCGCCCGGTCGATCTTCGCCGACGGCCTGCGTGGCGGCGAACACCCGCCGGTCACCAGTAGTCGTCGTCCGCGGCGAGGTCATCGGTCGCGCCCTCGAGCGCGGTCTGGAACCTCTTGCGCCACTTGACGCTGAAGCTTCTGTCCGCGGCGAGCTCGGCCAGTCTGTCGCGAACGAGGTCATCCGGGAATTCGGTGAGCGTCTCGACAACGGCGTTCACGTAGGTCCGAGTGTGGTTTGACGACGGGATGCGGCGAAGCTCCGCGGTCAGAGCGTCGACCGTCTCGGAAATGGGAAACGCCCGGAGAGCGCGCACGACCGGCGAGAGCCGCTCGAGGTCGTCCCGGTAGAACGACAGCAGACCGAGAAGGAAGACTCCGGCTTCGCGCCGGCCGGCGAGCGCCAACGTCCCCAGTGTCGTGCAGGCGCCGCGGAACCGAGCGGCATCCTCACTGACAGCCTGCCGAAGCACGCTGTCGATCGGAATCGTGCCCGGGTCGAAGAACCCATCAAGGACTATCCGGTCAGGCATCGTTCCCTTCCATCCTCCCTCCAGTGCGCTCCGCCGCGCACGTCGCCACCACCATCGTGTCGGCCGCCGCGGTCACACCAAACAGGAAACCTGCAGTCTGAGTGAAGCGTCCGGCGTGGCCGCCGCGTTCCGCCTGACACAATAGCACGGCGCCTTGTGGAAGGCGCCGTCTCCCGCCAATCGTCGCGGGGGACACCGTCCGTCGCTGTCAGTTGACAAGATGCGGTGCGATTGCAGCATCTGTCAACCACAGGTCGGCTTCCGGGGGCGCCACATGAACGCATCGCGGCTCAAGGCCATCCGCGTGGTCCGCTGGGACGCGGCTGAGATTCCTTTTGGCTGCCTGCCCGGTGGTGACGACGTCCCCGACGGCTTCTGCCAGTTCTGCGTTCGTTTCTGGCGGCTTCTCGAGGCCTGCCGCAACGCCGGTAGTGAGGTCTCTGTCAAGTCGCTCGATACCTACCTCTGGTCGGCGCCGACGTCCCGATAGCGGCTATGATGACCCACATGGACGACGAACAGCAGTTCCTTACGCAGGTGGTCCATCGCCTCACGACGTGGTCGTCGCCGGCGCGCGTCATCGTGTTCGGGTCCGTGGCGACAGGTACGGCCACTGCGGACAGCGACCTCGACCTCCTGGTGGTGATCGACGGCGTCACGGACGTGCGACGGGAGAGCGTCCGTTTGCGCCACGTGCTCGGCGACATCGGGATGCCGATCGACGTGATCGTGATGAGCACCGAGCGCTTCGAGGAGACCAAGGACGTGATCGGCGGCATCGCCTACCCGGCCCACAAGTACGGCAGGGTGATCTATGAAGCCGCCTGAGCGAGTCGTCCGCGAGCTCGCTCTTGAGTGGCTGGCCAAGGCCGACGTCGACCTGAGCGCGGCCAGAGCCCTGCTCTCGGAGGCCGACCTCCTCGAAGTGGTGGCGTTTCACTCCCAGCAGGCCGTGGAGAAGTCGCTCAAGGCGTTCCTCGTGTGACGCCAGATCGAGTTCCCGAAGACGCATGACATCGAGCGCCTGCTCGAGCTGTACGCGTCAATCGACTCTGAGAGGGCCGAGGCGCTGGCGTCTGCCGCAGAGCTGACGCCCTACGGCGTCGAGTATCGCTATCCGGGCGAGTATCCGCCGGTTTCCGAGGCGGCCGCCAAGTTGAGCCTCGCCACGGCACAGCTTGTGGTGGGCGAAGTGGCGAAGCGCCTGTCAGGCACGGCCGGACGGTAGTCGTGCCGCCGATCGCCGGTACGGTGGCCGCGTCGGCCGGCTTCATCGCCAACACCGACTTCGGCTGGCTCTCGCACTTCCTGCACCGCGACGAGCCGCCGGATGAGGTCGACTTCTGGCAACTCCACAGAGGCCGTGGATGGTCCAGGCGTCCAGCGCAACCGAGCGCTATGCTCGTGCTCAGCAAGGAGGCTCTATGCGCTATCGAATCTCCATACACCAGTCTGACGAGGGCTATTCGGTCTCGGTTCCAGGCCTGCCGGGGTGCTGGTCTCAGGGCGCCACCGACGCCGAGGCGGTCGAGAACATCAAGGATGCGATCCGTGAGTATCTCGCCGTCGTCGAGGAACAGCTTCGTGGCGAGGAGATCCGCGAGATCGACGTAGCCGTCTGACCTTGCCGAAGATCCCCGGCATCGATCACCTCGACGCCGTGCGCGCCCTGCAGAAGGCTGGGTTCGTGATCGTCCGTCAAGGCAAACACATCGTCATGTCAAGCGGCACGCGCATCCTGACGATCCCGTGGCACGACCCTGTCAATGCCTTCACGCTCGGGGGAATCGTGCGCGACGCCGGACTCACCGTTGAGCAGTTTCGTGAGCTCCTGTAGCGGAGAGCGGCGCCGGGCCTGACGCCGAGCACTCCACTGAGCGTGATGCTCGGAGAATGGGACCGGCTCTCCCAGGGGAATGTTCACAGATCACCGAGGAAGGAGGCAGGCATGCTGACCGCGTTCATCAACGCTGCCCTGCGGAAAGCTCACTATGAGATCCTGCCGGACGGCGAAGGATACTTCGGCGCCATTGAAGCGCTGGAAGGCGTGTGGGCGCAGGCTGGCACACTGGAGGCTTGTCGCGAGGAACTGCAGGAAGTCCTGGAGGAGTGGATCGTCTTGGGGCTGAAGATGGGCCATCCGATCCCCTCCATCGACGGCATTGCGCTGACGGTTCAAGAAGTTGCCTGATGGCCGCCGTTGCCCATCAGAAGCGACGGCCGTTCTACTGGACGTCGCGCCTGTAGTCGGCTTCCGAGCACGAAGAAGCTGCAGCGCGCCCTCAAGGCCGAGATCGACGAGACGCCTTCGCGCGGACCCGGAAGGGCAGCTCACGAGCACTACCGAGAGCTCGGTCGCTGCGACGCGAAGAGAGGCGGAGTCCGCTCTGCGACAGTGTGCGGGCAGAGCCGGACATACGGTGGCCGCCCGCAGACATGCCACGAGGACCATAGGGGAGCCCGCTGGAGCGTTCGGCGGTCTCTCCTGCATTTGTCACCCTGCCGGGGCCGCTGTCACCATTGATGACCGCGGGCGCGCACTTAGGGCCTATCCCGCTAGGGATGTGTGTGCGGGGCGTTCGTGGACCGAGCGGGGTGGTCACGAGACGGTTCCCTCGTAGCCAAGCTACGTGGGAATCGGGGAGGGGCCGCATCCGCGACGTGTCCACGGGCGCATCCGTGCGTGCAGACCTAGCGGGATAGGCCCTTAAACTGACGAAGCGCCGCAAGGGATGCCCTCGCTGCGGAGTCAGACCCAGGCGCTCTCCGCCCTCCTCTTCCTCTACCGACACGTCATGGGCCGCGAGGTGGGGGAGCTCACCGGACTCGAGCGTGCCCGCAAGTCGCGGCGCTTAGGGCCTATCCCGATAGGGATGTGCGTGCGGGGCGTTCGTGGACCGAGCGGGGCGGTCACGAGACGGTTCCCTCGTAGCCCAGCTACGTGGGGATCCGGGGAGGGGCCGCATCCGCGATGCGTCCACGGGCGCATCCGTGCGTGCATCGGGATAGGTTCTTACCTGTGGTCCTCATGCGTGATGAGGTGAAGGCCGTCCTCAGTGAGCTCGATGGCGAGAGGTGGCCGATGGCGGCGCTGATGTATGGCGCCGGCCTCCGCCTGACGGAGCGCCTGCGCGCCCTCGACCGCGAGCTCACGCGCGGCGAGATCATCGTGCGCGACGGCAAGGGAGGCAAGGACCGCGCCACGATGCTTCCGCTCTCGCTGACGACCGCCGCCCGAGTCGCAGCCGGTTGCTGCGCGAGCCATCCACAAGCGCGACCTCGCCGACGGCTGGGGTCGCGTCGCGCTGCCGGAGGCCCTTGCGCGCAAGTACCCGAACGCCCCGGCTGACTGGCGCCGGCGACGGGTCTTCCCGCCGCGGTCACGGTGGCGGAACCCGAGGACCTGTGAGCAGGGCCGCCATCACGTCCACGAGACCGTCATCCAGCGCCCGATGAAGGAGGCCGTGAGCCGCGCCGGCATCGTCAAGCACGCGAGCCGCCAGACGCTGCGCCATTCCTTCGCGACCCACCTCCTCGAGGCGGGCTACGGCGTCCGCGTCATCCAGGAATCGCTCGGCCACAAGGACGTCCGCACGACCATGATCCACACGCACGCGCTCAACCGCGGCGGCCAGGGCGTGCGGCCCGATCGATAGTCTGTGAGGCGGCTTACATGGACTGCGATCGCCGCCCGCCCGCGGTCCGGCACGGGAGCGAAAGAGCCCCGCGGTGCAGGTTCTTCCGGCCTCCCTCCGATTTCGGTGGTAGCGTCTTACACAGAAAGGAGCAGTCTGCACGTAGGGTCTTACGCAGACTGCATGATCCTTGTCAGCGGTACACATGCGCGAGCCGTGGTTGTCCACCCCGCCAGTGTTGCGCATGCGGACGGCAGAGGGCAGACCGAACACATGCAGATCACCGACCTCAACATCAGCAAGCTGTCCGTCGCCGAGCGCCTTCAGCTCGCCGAAGACCTCTGGGACAGTGTCGCGGCCGACGGCGGCGATCTGGAGCTCACCGCCGCGCACACGGCCGAGCTTGATCGCCGTCTTGCCGACTTCGAACGGGATCCCGGCGCGGGCGAGTCCTGGGACGTCGTACGCGCCCGTATCGAGAAGCGGCTGGCTCAGGCCGGATGATAGCGCGCCTCGTCGTCCGACCGGCCGCCGAGGTAGACATCGCCGCCGCCGGGCATTGCTCAGGCGTTTCCCCTACGGCATCTACTTCGTCCCCACCGCTGAGCTCATCAGCGTCGTCGCCTGCATCCACGCACGCCGCGATCCGCGCCGGTGGGAGGAGCGCGTGGGGGAGTGACCGCTAACAAGGCGTTCGAGCAGGCTCGCAGAAGCTCAGCGCAAGGACGAGGCGTGAGCGCTCGCAGCTCAACGCGGTGCGTTGGTCAGATGCTCGCCAGGTTTGACGGGCTGTATCCTGTGGTATACGATTCCTGGGTGACAGAAGTCCGTAGAACACCCGAGCTCGACAAGTGGCTCGCGAAGCTCCGCGACGGCGAAGCGCGCTCGGATTCTGACTCGGATCGTCCGGCTGTCGTTGGGCAATCCGGGCGACGTCGAGTCCGTGGGTGACGGCGTAAGCGAGATGCGGATTTCCTACGGACCAGGCTGTCGCGTGCATTACACGCACGCCGGTGAGCGCGTCGTCATCCTGCTCATCGGCGGCGACAAGTCCACGCAGGACAGCGACATCGCGAAAGCCAGGGCGCTTGCCGCGGGACTGTGAAGGAGGCGATCGGTATGGCCAAGACCACGACGAAGCCGTTTGACGCGGCTGACTATCTCAAGACCGAGGACGACATGGTCGCCTGTCTGGAGGCCGCACTCGAAGAGGACGATCCGCGCGTCGTCGCGGCGGCCCTTGGCGACATCGCTCGCGCGAAAGGCATGACGCAGGTCGCCCGCGATGCCGGGCTGGGGCGCGAATCGCTCTACAAGGCGCTCTCCGCGAATGGCAATCCCGAGCTCGGTACCGTCATGAAGGTGGTCCGTGCACTCGGGTTGAGTCTCCACGCGCGTCCGTGTGCGCAGGAGGCACTGACTGACAAAGGCATCCAGCAGACTCGCTTTGCTCGCAGCTGATGCCTGACACGTTCTGTGAGATCCAACCCGTGCGGTGCGCACCGGGCGTCTGGTGGTATCGTTGCAGTGAGGCAAGGAGGTGTTCGCAGGTGGCCACGCAAGGAATCCGATCTGACCCTGACGTGATGATGGGCAAGCCGGTCGTCGAGGGCACACGCATAACGGTCGAGTCCGTCCTCGAGGAGCTCGGCGCCGGTCAGACTATCGAGCAGCTCCTCGAAGCGCATCCGCGGCTGACACGCGAGGGAGTTCTCGCTGCCGTGCGCTTCGGCGCCGAGGTTCTGCGCGCCGACGTTGCCTATCCGGTTTCCAAGTCGGTGGCGTGAGGCTCCTCGCCGACGAGGGTGTCGATGCGGCCATCGTCGCTCGCCTGCGGTCCGACGGGCACGACGTCGTCTACGTCGCCGAGCTCTCGCCCGGCATCACAGATGATACCGTGCTCGAGCTCGCCAACGCCGATGAGCGCGTCCTGCTGACTGCGGACAAGGACTTCGGCGAGCTCGTGTTCCGTCTGCGGCGCGCCGCGTTCGGCGTGCTGCTCGTGCGCCTGCCGGGGTCGCTCTCGGCGAGCAAGGCGGACGCCGTCGCGCGGGTGATCGGCGAGCACGGCGACGAGATGACGGGGGCGTTCACAGTAGTGTCTCCGGGGCTGGTACGAATCCGGCCCCCGCTGTAGTCGAAACTCACAGAACAAGCGCATCAACCTGATGCGCCGAAGCGCTCAGACAGACTGGGAGCGCACGACGCACAGGTCATGCGCGGAGTGCGTGCGTCATACGCACTTCGTACTGTCGCCGGAGGCGAGCTGGTGGCTGGACGTGGGGCGCTGGAAGAGGGAGACTCCAGCGCATGACGAGAAGAAAGCGGGAACCGGAGGCGGCCAACGTTTCCGCTTGGGATCGGTTCGCGGCGGAAGCTGCCTATGCCGACAGTATGGTGCGCCTGGCTTTCGGCGATGTCGCTGGTTCGATCGAAGCCATCGAGCAGTCGTTGCAGATCAAGCCGGACTACGCGCCCGCCATACTGAGTCTCGGCTCGGTCGAGTACCAGCGCGGGAAGCGCGCCGACGGCAAGCGTTTGTTCATGTCTTTGCTGTCGCTGCCCGACGATACGGACGACCTGGCTGAGGTGATCGACGAAGCGGGCGCGTTTCTGATCCAAATCCGTGAGTATGCGGACGGCCTCGATCTCTACAGGGCCGCGGCGGATCGGTTTCCAGAGGAAGCCGAGCTTCACCTGGGCGTCGGCTGCTGCGCCGGTCACCTGGGCCTCTTCGACGAGGCCGTCTCGGCAGGCGAACGGGCGGTCCGGCTCAAGCCTGAGGACGCGACCTGCGCGAGCGACCTCGGATGGGCGCTGTTCGAAGCCGGGCGCCACCAGGAGGCGTGCGGCGTCCTGGAACGCGCGGTCGCCCTGGACCCCTCGAACGAGCTCGCCCAAGGGAACCTGCGCTTCTGCCGGGAAACCATCGCGGGTGCGGATTGACCTGGCACCGCCGCGGCGCATGACACGTTCGGTGAGAGCGGGCTTGAACGGCATCGGGGGAACACCATGAAGGCAGTCGTCCAGGTCGGCTACGGCTCGGCGGACGTGATGGAGCTCAGGGAGATCGAGAGGCCCGCGCCGGGGGACGGTGAGGCGCTCGTCCGCGTGCTGGCGGCCTCCCTTGCCGCCGGAGACTACTTCGGCATGAGGGGCGTGCCCTTCCCCATACGGATGCTCGTCGGGTTCCCCAAGCCGAAGAAGGACTACGTCGTGGGGGCCGATCTGGCGGGGCGCGTCGAGGCGGTCGGCAAGAACGTGACGCGCTTCAAGCCGGGCGATGAGGTGTTCGGCGAGGGCAGCCGCGCGTGCGCCGACTACACGTGCGCCGCAGAGGACAAGCTCGTTCGCAAGCCGCACAACCTGACGTTCGAGCAGGCCGCGGCCGTGCCCACGTCGGCCCTGACCGCTCTGCAGGCGCTTCGCGATCACGGCAAGGTGCAGCCCGGGCAGAAGGTCCTGATCAACGGTGCGTCGGGGGGCGTGGGAACCTTCGCGGCGCAGATCGCCAGGATCCTCGGCGCGGAAGTGACCGGCGTGTGCAGCACGGGGCACGTGGACACGGTCCGATCGCTCGGAGCGGACCATGTCATCGACTACACCAGGGAGGCCTTCACGCGGGGCGAGCCGCGCTACGATCTGATCCTCGACAACGTGGCGAGCCACTCGTTCGCCGAGTACAGGCGCGTGCTCGAGCCCGGGGGGACTCTCCTGCCCAGCAGTGGGCATGCCGGCATGGGCTACGTCCTCAAAGCGTTCCTGCTGTCGCTGTTCGTGCGCCGGCAGGCACGCCCGTTCGTCTCGACACCGAATCAGGACGACTTGATCGCTCTGAAGGAGCTGGTCGAGGCCGGACGGGTCGCTCCTGTCATCGACCGAACGTATCCGCTGAGAGAGACCGCTGAGGCCTTTCGGTATCTGGACCAGGGCCACGCTCGAGGCAAGGTCGTCATCGTCGTGGAGAAGGGTGAGTGAGTCATCGTGGATGTCGGGGTGATGGGCTTGCCCCATGCTGGGGCGTACGGCGACTTCCCGATCGCTGTGAGCTTCGTCTTCTATGCACCGATCGTCTTGTACGCGTGGACGTGGCCGGCTCAGCCTTTCTTGCCGGGCTTCTTCACGGTCTGCCGGCAGCCATGCGACATCACCTCCTTCGTGCCTCGCGACGCACTCGTATGCGGCGGAGTACGGCGAACGTCCTGCAGGTCAAGAGCTTCGACACCGGCAAAGAACGCCGCCAAGGCGCCCGAAGAGCGGCCGAATTCGCCGGAATCCGCGCGCGGCCGGCGGCTGGCCGGTCGGAACGGGTTCTGACCGTCTGGAACTGCAGGCGCTGAGAGCCGCGACCCATGTCAGTTCGCCCCTCCTATGGCGGGAGTCTCTCGCATCGGCCCTGCCGGCTGGGCGCGCGGCGGCAGATCTCCACGGCGGTTTCCGACCGTGGCGAGTAGACTGGACACGGCCGGCGGTCGGCGCCACCTGCGTTTCGACCGGAGGCACCGACCGCCACGACGGCTGCGAACGAGGGAAGAGGAGACGAGATGGGCCTACCGGGTGATCGCACGACGCCGGTCGTCACATGGTTGAGGGTCAAGAACTACCGCGGCCTCAACAGCCTCGAGCTCAGGGAGCTCACACCTCTGATCGTGTTCGTGGGTCCCAACGGCAGCGGCAAGTCGACGCTGGTCGACGTGTTCGCCTTCTTGTCCGAATGCTTCACCGTCGGTCTGCGCGAAGCCTGGGACAAGCGAGGGCGCTTCAGGGAGCTGCGGACCCGCGGCGCCAGCGGCCCGATCGTCATCCAGATCAAGTACCGGGAGCCGCCCATCCTCGGGCGGACCGCGCCGTTGATCACCTATCAGCTGGTGGTCAACGAAGACCGCGGCGGTCCGTTCGTCGAGGAGGAATGGATGCGCTGGAATCGCAGGGGTCGCGGCACGCCCTTCAAGTTCCTCGACTTCCACTCCGGTCAGGGTGAGGTCACATCCGGTGAGCTGCCCGGTGAGGACGATGCGCGGACTCCCGAGACGCTGGAGTCGCGCGACCTCCTGGCGGTCGGCACTCTGGGTCGGCTTGCGAAGAACCCGAGGGCGGCCGCACTGCGGCGCTTCGTCACCGACTGGTCCCTGTCGTACCTGACTGCCGATAGCACTCGAAGGGCTCCTGAAGCCGAGGCGCAAGAGCGCTTGTCGCTGTCTGGAGACAACCTGCCCAAGGTGCTGCAGTACTTGAAGGAGCAGCACCCCGACCGCTTGTCTCGGATCACCGAGGCGCTCGCCGCGCGCACCCCGCGGCTGGAGCCAGTCGATGCGAGCGTGCTTGCGGACAGGCGCCTGATGCTGGAGCTCAAGGATGCTCCCTTCGTTGAGCCGGTACTTGCGCGCTTCACCTCGGACGCGACACTGAAGACGCTCGCCTACCTCACGGCTCTGTACGACCCCTCGCTGCCCCAGCTCATCGGCATCGAGGAGCCCGAGAACGAACTGCACCAGCGACTCCTCCCGGTATTCACGGAGGTGTGCTGGGATGCCGCGGACCGCGCGCAACTCCTTGTCACGACCGACTCGCCCTTCTTCCTGAACGGACTTCGCAGTGAAGAGACGTGGGTCTTGTACCGTGATGACCTGGGGCACACCCAGGCGTGGAGGACGTCGGCGATGCCGAGCATCCGCGCCCTTCTCAAGGAGGGCGCCCAGCTCGGCGACTTGTGGATCGGGGGCTTCTTCGATGCCGACGATCCGCTGCGCCCCGGCCTGAGGCTCCCGTGGTTCGAGGTGTGACTCAAGACCATCATCCCCAGTCGCAAAGCGACGCGGGACTATCTGCGAGAGGGTGAGCTCGATGCCGAAGCTTGATGCCTGCGAAGAGGAAGTGCTTGCCGCGTTCGACAAGGGGACGCTGAGCTCGGTCGCCACCAGGGCTGAGCTTACCAGGTTCAAGGCGGCGGCTCGTGCGACTGCCGTCAAGGACCGGCGGGTGAACCTCCGTTTGTCGTCTGGCGACCTCAGCGACATCCAGGTCAGGGCGCTCGAGGAGGGCGTCCCATACCAGACGCTGATCGCGAGCGTGCTCCACAAGTACGTCACCGGCCGTCTTGCGGAGCGTCCCGCGCCGAGTGGCAAGCCGGCGCCGAGCCGCTCACCAGGACTCGATCGCTAGTCCGGACGTCCTGAACCCGCGCGGCGCGCGGACATCGACTCTCCGCGCCGGCCGGACCGCACGGCCTTCGACCCTTGCGGAGGCCGTGCGGCTGACGTTCGAGCGGCGCGCGGACGTCAGCCGTTCGCGCCGGCCGGCGCCTTGCCTTTGAACTGGCTCATGTAGAGCGAGTGGTAGAAGCCCTTGGCGGCCATGAGCTCGTCGTGGGAGCCGATCTCGACGATCTCACCGCTACGCACGACGAGGATCTTGGCCGCCGGCCGGATCGTGCTCAGGCGATGGGCGATCACGAAGCTGGTGCGCCCCTTCATGAGGCGCTGCAGCCCCTGCTGGATGAGGCGCTCGGTGCGCGTGTCGACGTTGCTGGTGGCTTCGTCGAGGATGAGGATCTTGGGATCGGCCACCATGGCCCGGGCGATGGTGATCATCTGCCGCTGGCCCTGGCTCAGGTTGGCGCCGCGCTCGATCATCATCGTGTCGTAGCCTTGGGGCAGGTTGGTGATGAACTCGTGCGCGTTGGCCTCCCTGGCCGCGGCGATGCACTCCTCGTCCGTGGCGCCCTCACGGGCGTACCTGAGGTTGTTCATCACCGTGTCGGAGAAGAGGTAGGCCTCCTGCAGCACGGTGCCGATAGAGCGGCGCAAGCTCTGCTGCGTGAGCGTCGCCAGGTTCTGGCCGTCGATGAGGATCGTCCCGTCGTCGATGTCGTAGTAGCGGGTCAGGATGTTGATGATGGTGCTCTTGCCGGCGCCGGTGGGGCCGCAGATGCCGATCATCTGGCCGGGCAGCGCTTCGAAGGTGTTGTCCTTCAGGATGCGGCGGCCGGGGATGTAGCTGAAGTCGACATTCTCGAACTGCACGTGGCCGCCCTCGAACTCGTAGGGCGTGGCGTCGGGGACGTCGACGGTCGTCGGCTGCGTCTCCATGATCGCGTAGTAGCGCCTGCCGGCGGCGACCGCCTGCAGCAGGGTGCCGGTGAGGTTGGCGATCTCCGAGAGCGGCGAGGCCAGCAGCCCGGCGTAGCCGATGAACGACACGATCACGCCGACCTGGGTCATGTGCTCCACCGCGAGAAGCGCCCCGACGACCACGACGATGACGATCTGCAGCATCGACATCGCCGTCGTGATGGGGAACTGCAGAAGCGAGAGGAAGAACGACCTGGTACCCACCGTGAAGACCCCGTCGGCGCGGTCCTTGTTGGCCGCCATGGCCCACTCCTGGCGGCGGTTGGCGGTGATGATCCTGTGGCCGGAGATGGTCTCTTCGTAGAAGCCGCTGAGCTCCCCGATCTCATCCTGCATCTTGGAGAAGGCAGGGCCCGAGAGGCGTTCGACGACGCTCGTGATGACGAGCATCGCCGGTACCACGAGCAGCGCAGCGATCGCGAGCCGCCACTCGATAACGAGCATGATGACGGCGATGATCACGACTTGGAGCACCGCCCGGATGAGCTGCGAGACGGCGGTTTCGAAGAACCGCGCGATCGCCTCGACGTCGTTGGTGACGCTGCTCACCAGCTCGCCGGTCGAGCGGCTGTCGAAGAAGTCCAGCGACAGCGTCTGCAGATGCTCGGCAAGTCGCGTCTGCAGCGTGTAGGTGGCGCCGGTCGCCAGCCGCGACATGAGGCGCTCGGCGACGAACGAGACGAGGATGTACACGGCGGCGGCGATGAGGCCGGTGATCACCCAGCCGCTGAGCTCGTCCAGCGTGCCGTTCTTGCTGGAGACGACGTTGATGGCCTGCCCCGACACGTACGGGAGCATCACGAGCGCCCCGATGGCGACCACCAGGAGGAGCATGGCGATCACGAACTTCACCGTGTTGCGTCCGCCGATCATGGTGCCGATCAGGCGGAGGGCGATCGCCGTCGTGTCCCTGGCGCCGGTCGAGGGCGGTTTCGCGGCGGCGCGCGCCCGCCGCGCCTCGCGGGCGGGGTGGCGCGGCGCGCTCTTGGGTGCGGTGGTCGTGCTCGTCGTCTCGGTGCTCACGCTCATGAGGAGACCGCCGGCTCCTGCGGCGCCAGGCCCGCGCCAAGCTGCGACTCGTAGATCTCGCGGTAGAGCTCGCTGCGTTCCATCAGCTCCTCATGGCTGCCAACGTCGGTGATGCCGCCGCGGTCCATCAGCACGACCTTGTCGAGATCGATCACGGCGCTGATCCTCTGGGCCACGTAGAGCGTGGTGGCGTGCCCGGCGAACTCCGGGATCGCGTCCTGCACGCGGCTCTCGGTGGCCACGTCGAGGGCGCTGGTGCTGTCGTCGAGAATGAGGATCCTGGGCAGCGGAGTCAGCGCCCGGGCCATCGAGAGGCGCTGGCGCTGACCGCCGGAGAAGTTGTTGCCGCGCCGCGAGACCGGCGCCTCCCAGCGCTCCGGCAGATCGTCCACGAACTCCCCGGCGTCTGCCGCCCCGGCGGCGGCCACCATGACCTCGTCGTCCACGTCGGGCGCCCCGAACTTCAGATTGAAGCGCACGTCGCCCTGGAAGAGCACCGCCTCCTGCAGGGCGATCCCGACGATGCGCCGCAGGTCGTCCTGCGGGACGTCGCGCACATCGACGCCGTCGATCGTGATGCGGCCCTCCGTGACGTCGTAGAAGCGCGGCACGAGGTTGACCAGCGCCGTCTTGCCGGCGCCGGTGGCGCCGAGGATGCCGACGCGCTCGCCGGGCTCGATGGTGAGATCGATGTGCTGCAGCGCCGGCGGGTCGAGGGCGCCGTCCGGACGACGGAAGGCGAAGCTGACGTCCTCAAAGGCGAGACGGCCTTTCACAGCCGCGGGATCCAGCGGCGCCGCTTCGGGGCGGTCCTGCACGGCGGGGACAACGTCGTAGGCTTCCAGCAGACGCTGCATGGAAGCGCCGCCGCGCAGGATGAACGGCACCACGATCGCCAGCATGGCCAGCGGCGCGGCGACCAGGCACAGGTATTGCGTGAAGGCGATCAGCTCGCCGAGATTCAGCGACCCGCTGAGGACGCGCCAGCCGCCGTACCACACCGAGACGAGGATCATGGCCTGCGCGGCGGCGTTGATCAGCGGTTGCATGAGGGCCACCGTGAAGGCGGCGCTGAAGGCGGGCTTGCGCATCGCCGCGGCGCGCTGCGCGAGCCGCTCCACCTCGAGCCTCTCGCGGGTGAAGGCCTTGACGACGCGCACGCCGGTGAGGCTCTCCTGCAGGGTGTTGTTGACGTCGTCGAGCCGCTCCTGGCGCGCCACGTAGGCCTTGAAGATGAGCGGCGCGATGATCGCCATCAGCCCCAGCACCACGGCGGTCGCCACGAGCAGCAGCCAGACGAGGCTCGGCGACTGGATCAGGGTGAGGATGAAGGCGATGATCAGCATGAACGGCGCGTAGAGGATCAGCAGGCACCCGTAGAGCACGGCCCAGCTGACGTTGTCGATGTCGGACGACAGACGCGTCAGGATGTCACCTGTGCGCAGGCGGTCGAAGTTCTCGAACGAGTACGCCTGGAGCTTGCCGTACAGCTCGGTGCGGATGACCCAGGCGGTCCCCTGCATGAAGAACACGGCGATGCCGGCGGCCGCCGCCATCGCGCCGCCGGCCACGAGCGCCAGCACCGCCATCCAGATGCCGGTGGTGACGATGACCGTCGTGTCGTTGGCGACCAGGCCCTTGTTGATGATGTGTTGCGTGAGGGTCGCCATACCGATGCTGGCCGCCCCGGAGACGAGCAGCAGCGCCTGGCAGACGACGAGGTGCCAGCGATAGTCGCGGTAGATGACGAACAGCCGTCGATAGGCTCTCAGCATGCTTGGCTACCATCCTGCGCGGGCCTGACACGACCGTCTCTTGACCGTGCTCTCGAACAGCCTATCACGAGCTCGGCGAATCCGTAGCCCGCGCCTTGCGGTGCTGTCGACCGGCGGGATCGCCGTGAAGGCGATCGACCATTGCGGCGACGAGGCGCTGAGGGTGTACGAGTGCCGAGCGACTGCGGTAGGCTCACGCCGACGGCGTGTGTCACGCTCACGCGCCGCGGTTTCTGCCGGGTCACGCGGACCGCGCAAACCCGGCACGCGCCGGCCCTGTGGTCGCAGTCGGGAGGTTGACATGGCAATCACGGTCTCTCTGCGCAGGGTCGTCGACGAGCTTGAGGCTCTGATGGACGGCATCACCGCCTACCTCAACCGGGAGACCGGCGACCTCTGTTCGATCGGGGAGGAGGAAGCGCGCCTGGCCGAGGACGGCGCCGACCTGGACGGGCTGCCCGACTGGCAGCGCGAACAAGTGGACCAGGCCGGCGGGATCCTCGACGCAGAGGAGTGGCTCCCACTGCCCAGCAGCTTCGACATCCACGAGTGGGCGATCATGGATGAGTTCTCGCGGGCGCTCGACGATCCCGACCTCAGCGATGAGCTGCTGGACGCCATTCGCGGCGCCGGCGCGTTTCGCTGCTTCAGAGACGCTCTCCACCGCAACGGGATCCAGGAGAGCTGGTACGGCTTCAAGGCCGCGGCGCTCGCGGAGATCGCCGCCGACTGGCTCGACGGGCAGGGGATCGCTTACGCCCGCGACGTGGCCGCCGCGCCGGCGCTCCGGCGGGCGCCGATCGATCGGATCCACTGGCTGGCGGGATGCTGGGACCTCGTCGAGGGCACGTTCACGGCGGCCGACGGCAGCGTGCTCGCGCCGTGGGGCGAGGCGCCGCTCGGCGTGCTGCTGGTCACGCCCTCGGGGGAGCTCGCGGCCCACCTGGGGCGGCGCGAGCGCGCGCCTTTCGCCGGCGAGCAGCCGACGCCCGGCGAGAAGCAGCAGGCCTACGACGACTACTTCAGCTACTACGGTCGCGTCGTGCGCGCCGCTGACGAGGCGGGCACGATGGTCACCGCCGTGGACGGCGCCACGGACCCCGACTGGATCGGCGGCGAGCAGCTCCGCTACCTCGACATCGAGGACGACGACCACATCGTCCTGCGCACGCCGCCGCTCGCCCTTGCGGGCGGCGACGTCGTCGGGCGCTTCGCCTGGCGGCGGCGAGGCGCCGCCGCCGCCCGCCTCGCCGCCGGCGGCGCCGCGGCCGGCGGCTGAGCGCGACCTGTATCCTCCATCGAGAAAGGGACCGACATGGCAAGGCGCAGCTGGTACGGGATCTGTGGGCTCTGCGGAGCGCGGGTCGGCAAGGCCGCGATGACTCGGCACCTGCGCACGTGCCTCGAGGGCACGAGCGGCGGCGCCCGCTCGCGGGTGCTGCTCGTGCGGGCTCAGCCTGCCGGCGCGCCGATGTGGTGGCTGGACATCGCCGCCACGCCGGACGCCAAGCTGAGAGCTCTGGACGGCCTCCTGCGTCGCGTCTGGCTCGAGTGCTGCGATCACCTCAGCGAGTTCTCTTTCGGCCCGCGTCAGCGGGTCGGCATGACGAGGAGGATCGGCGAGGTCCTGGGGCAGAGCGGAAGTCGTGTGGACTACGTGTACGACTTCGGCTCCAGCACCGAGCTGGTCGTCAGCCACAGTGGCGTCGTTGAGGCCGCACTTAAGAAGGGCGTGCACGTGATCGGCCGCAACGAGGCCCCTGTGTGGCCCTGCGACGTGTGCGGCGAGCCGGCCAGCGTGGTCTGCGTGGAGTGCGCCTGGGACGGCCGCGGCTTCTGCTGCGAGACGCATGCGCCGGAGCACCGGTGCGGAGAGGACATGCTGCTGCCGGTCGTCAACTCGCCGCGCATGGGTGTGTGCGGCTATACGGGCGAGGACTGACGAGGACGCTGCCTCCGACCGGCGCCGCGGTGGCCGTGGCCCCGAACCGCGGCGGCAGCGCGGCGGCCGGTAGGCGGGGTGTCGCCGGCCGCGCGTTGTCGCCCGCCGTGCTTCCGCCCGCCGCGTTTTCGTCCGTCGCGGCCGTCTGCTAGACTCACCGAGGCCGCGCCCCGCCGATTCCGCATGCCTCCGGGCCGCCTTCGGTCTGCGCGCCGCCGCCAGACGCCCGCTTGTCCAGCCCGCGCCGGCCCGCGCCCCGCGTCGCGCGCGTAGTCTCAGGAGGTACCGTGGAGAAGAAGAACTACCTGTTCACGTCGGAGTCGGTCACCGAAGGCCACCCCGACAAGCTCGCCGACCAGATCTCGGACGCCGTCCTCGACGCGATCCTCGCGGAGGACCCCTACGGCCGCGTGGCCTGCGAGACGCTGGTCACCACCGGCCTCGCCTTCGTCGCCGGCGAGATCACCACCGAGTGCTACGTCGACATCCCCAAGATCGTCCGCCAGACGGTCAAGGACGTGGGCTACACCAACGCTCTGTACGGCTACGACTACGCGACGTGTGGTGTCATGGTGGCCATCGACGAGCAGTCGCCGGACATCAGTCAGGGCGTGTCCCACGCCCTCGAGGTGCGCACCGACGTCAACGACGACGACGTCCTCGACACGCAGGGCGCCGGCGACCAGGGCATGATGTTCGGCTTCGCCTGCACCGAGACGCCGGAGCTCATGCCGCTGCCCATCTCGCTGGCCCACAAGCTGGCGCGGCGCCTCGCCGAGGTGCGCAAGGCCGAGATCCTCCCGTACCTGCGCCCCGACGGCAAGTCGCAGGTCACCGTGAGGTACGAAGACGGCAAGCCGGTGGAGATCGTCAAGGTCGTGCTCGCCTCCCAGCACGCCGAGAGCGCCGACCTGCAGAGCATCATCTATCCGGACCTTCTCGAGCACGTCGTCGAACCGATCCTGCCGAAGGGGCTCTACGACGCCTCCAGGCTCGAGGACATCACCGTCATCAACGCCACCGGCAAGTTCGTCATCGGCGGCCCCATGGGCGACTGCGGCCTCACGGGCCGCAAGATCGTCGTGGACACGTACGGGGGCGCGGCGCCGCACGGCGGCGGCGCCTTCTCGGGCAAGGATCCCAGCAAGGTCGACCGCTCCGGCGCCTACGCGGCGCGCTACGTGGCCAAGAACATCGTCGCCGCCGGTCTGGCCGAGCGCTGCGAGCTGCAGGTCGCCTACGCCATCGGCGTGGCGCACCCGGTTTCGCTGATGGTCGACTGCCAGGGCACGGAGAAGGTCGCCATCGCCGTCATCGAGCAGCTCATCAAGGAGCACTTCGACCTGCGCCCGGCGGCGATCCTCCGCGACCTCGACCTGCGCCGCCCGATCTACCGCAAGACCGCCGCCTACGGCCACTTCGGCCGCAACGACCACGACTTCACGTGGGAGCGCACCGACAAGGCCGCGGCGCTGCGCGCCGCCGCCGGCCTCAAGGGCTGAGCCGTACCGGCGCGGAAGGCGGCGGCGCAGCGTGAGCTACGCCGCCGTCTTCCCGCTGGTGCGCACCCGCGCCTTCGCCGGCGCCTTCGACTACTCCGTGCCGCCTGCGCTCGCGGGCAAGCTCGAGCCGGGGGCGCTCGTCGCCGTGCCGCTGGGCGCTCAGACCGTCATCGGCGTGGTCCTCGAGTTGCGCTCCACGACCGCGCACGAAGGCCGCGTTCTGCCGCTGCGCGACCTCCTCGACGTGCCGTCCATCCCCGCCGATCTGCTGGCGCTCGCCGGCGAGGTCGAGCACTACTACCTGACCTCGTTCTCGGCGGCGTTGTCTCTGGTGTGCCCGCCGACCGCCGCCCTCAAGGTGGTGCGCCGGTACGAGCTCACCCCCGGCGGGCGGGCGGCCCGCGAGGCCGGCGAGGAGGGCCTCGACGAGGTCGCCGGCCTCAAGCTGCCCGCGGGGCCGCTGGCGAAGCTCGGCGAGCGTTACCGGCGCAAGGGCTGGGTGCGCATCTCTTATAGCGTGCACGTGGCCGGGGCGGCGCGGGTCGGCCGCGCGCTCGGGCGCGGCGGCGAGACGCCGCCGCGCCTCGGCCCGCGGCAGCGCGCCGCCCTGGAGCTCGTGGAACGGTCCGGGGTGCTCGACGAACGCGCGCTGCGCGCCGCCACCGGCCTGTCGCTGCCGGCGCTCAAGAAGCTGCTCGAGGCCGGCGCGCTCGTCGAGGTCGCGACCGCGGCTGGAGAGGCCGCCGTCGGGGAGGCCGGCGCGCTCGGCGGCGGGGCGGAGGCGAGGACGGGCGGCGGCGCGGAGCCCGCCGCCCCGCCGCCGGTCCTCGCCGAGGCAGCCCGCTTGCGTGCCTGCGCGACGCTCGGCGACGCCCCCGACCTGCTGCCCGAGCAGCGCCGCGCGCTCCACGCCATCCTCTGCGAGGCGCGCCCCGGCGATGAGGTGCTCGTGCATGGGGTCACGGGCAGCGGAAAGACCGAGGTGTACCTGCAGGCCGCCCAGGCCGCTTTGGAGGGCGGCCGTTCGGTGCTGCTCCTGGTGCCCGAGATCGGGCTCACCGGGCAGACCGTGGCCCGCGTGCGCGAGCGCTTCGCCGGCGAGGAGGTCGCGGTGCTGCACTCGGGGCTGACGGCGCGCGAGCGGCTGCTCGCCTATCGCGCCGTGGCGCGCGGCGAGGTGCGCATCGTCGTGGGCGCGCGCTCGGCGGTGTTCGCGCCCCTCCGCGACCTGGGGCTCATCGTCGTCGACGAGGAGCACGACACCTCGTACAAGCAGGACAGCGAGCCCGCTTACGACGCGCGCACCGTGGCGCGCTGGCGGGCGGCGCGGAGCGGCGCGGTGGTCGTCCTCGGCTCGGCCACGCCGAGCCTCGAGAGCTATGCCCGCGTGCCCCTGCACGTGGACCTGCGGCTGCGCGTGGACGGCTCGCGGCCGCCGGCCCTCGAGATCGTCGACATGCGCGACCACCACGGCATCTTCTCGAGCCCGCTGGCGGAGGCGCTCACGGCCAGCGTGGACGCCGGCGACAAGGCCATCCTCTTCCTCAACCGCCGCGGCTTCGCCTCGTATCTGGTCTGCGACCACTGCGGCTTCACCTGGATGTGCCCGCACTGCGACGTGACGCTCACGCTGTTCGGCGGTCGCGAGCTGCGCTGCCGCACCTGCGGGCACGACGAGGCGGCGCCCGGCACGTGCCCGTCCTGCGGCAGCGCCGAGCTCGTGCGCTTCGGGTTCGGCACCGAGCGCCTCGAGCGCGAGGTCGTCGGCCTGCTGCCCGGCGTGGAGCTGCTGCGCCTCGACTCCGACGTGGCCTCCTCGTACGGGCGCCTGCGCGCCGTGCTCGAGCGCTTCGCGCAGCCGGGGCCCAAGGTTCTGGTGGGCACCCAGATGATCGCCAAGGGGCACCACTTTCCCGACGTCACGCTGGTCGGAGTGGTCAATGCCGACCTTACGCTGCACTTCCCCGACTTCCGCGCCGAGGAGCGCACCTTCGCGATGCTGATCCAGGTGGGCGGGCGCAGCGGCCGCGGCGCGCATGCGGGGCGCGTGATCGTGCAGACGCTGAGCCCCGAGGCACGGCCGATCGCCCTGGCTGCGAGCGGGGAGGAGGAGCGGTTCTACGCCGAGGAGATGGAGCGCCGCCGCGAGCTCGGCTACCCTCCGGCCGGGACCCTGATCGGCTTCGAGCTCTCCGGGACGTCGCAGGAGAAGGTCGGCATCGCCGGGCGCTTTACGGCCGCGCGCCTCGCGGCGCGGATGGCGCACAGCGAGAGCGTGCTCGGCCCCGGCCCGCTCTGGCGGGAGCGCGGCCGCCACGCCTGCCGAGTCGTGGTTAAGACTTCCGCGACAGGGGAAACTCTGAATACCCTGCGCGACTGGCTGGGCGCCAACCGCGACCGGTTCGCGGCGCGGGGCGTGAGGCTGGTCCCCGACGTGGACCCGCAGTGGCTGTGACCCCGAGCTGAGGTACCATAGAGACATGGCAGAGACAACACAGAGCGAGCGCGACCAGATCGACCTGAGCCGGCGAGAGCGGGAGGCGCGCCGGGACATCCGCGTCATCGGCGATCCGGTGCTGCGTGAGCACGCCCTCGAGGTGACGGTTTTCGACCGCAGCCTGCGCAAGCTCGCCAAACGGATGCTCCGCATCATGCACGACGCCCCCGGCCTCGGGCTGGCGGCGCCGCAGATCGGCGTCCTTCAGCGCCTGCTGGTCTACAACGTCGACGACGACCCCAGGATCCTCGTCAATCCGCGGCTCGACGAGTTTTCCGCGGAGATCGAAGAGAACGACGAAGGCTGTCTGAGCGTGCCCGGTGTGACGATGCCGGTGAGCCGGCCCGTGAGCCTGCGGGTGCGGGCCTTCGACGCCGACGGCGAGCCGCTCGAGCTCCACGCCGAGGGCCTCGAGGCGCGCGTCATCCAGCACGAGTACGATCACCTCGAGGGCGTCCTCATCGTCGACCGCACGTCACGCAGCGCCCGCGCCGCCGCCTTGCGCGAGCTCCGCGATCGCGAGGGCGCCGGCCTGTACGGCGCGGTCGGCGGAGGTCTGTGAGCAGCCCGCGGTTCGCCTTTGCGGGTACCGCGCCGTTCGCCGAGCTCGTGCTCGCGGGGCTCATCGCCGCGGACGCGGCGCCCGTCGCGCTGGTCGCCAACCCCGACCGGCCGCGGGGGCGCCACGGCACGCCGCAGCCCCCGGCGATCAAGCTGATCGCGCTCGCGCGGGGGCTGCCCGTGCTGCAGCCGCGGAACGTGTCCGCGCCGGAGGCCGTGGCCGAGCTTCTCGCGCTCGATCTCGAGGTGCTCGTGGTCTGCGCCTACGGGCAGATCGTCGGCCCACGTCTGCTCGAGGCGCTGCCGAGCATCGTCGTCCATCCTTCACTCGTGCCGCACTGGCGCGGCGCCGCGCCCGTGGAGAGGGCGCTCATGGCGGGTGAGACCGGTCTGGGCGTGACCATCCTCAAGATGACCGCCGGTGTGGACGAAGGCCCCGTGGGCGAGGCGCGCCTCGTGCACGTGCCGGCGGACGCCGACGCCGGGCGCGCCTACGAGCTGCTTGCGCCGGCGGCCATCGCCGGCGTACTGGCGACGCTCGAAGGCATGGTCGCCGGCACGCTGCGCTGGCGCGAGCAGAAGGGCGTGCCAAGCTACGCGGCCAAGATCACGCCGCCCGATAGGCTCATCGACTGGACGCGCCCGGCGCCGGGCATCGTCGACCAGGTCCGCGCGCTGGCGCCGCACATCGGCGCCGTGACGGACCTCCTCGGCAGGCGCACGCTCATCTGGCGGGCGGCGGCCGGCGGCGGACCGCTCCCGGCGGCGAGACGGGAGCGGCTGGCTCTGCCGGCCGGCGACGGCTGGGTGGACGTGCTCGAGTTGCAGCAGGAGGGCCGCGGCCGCATGGCGGCCGCCGACTTCCTGCGCGGCGCCGGCCGCGCTCTGGCGGGGCCGTGACGGCTG
>Ga0194044_10000192_pt1 | contig 27823 bp, 24 predicted proteins | sample JunL4417m_MetaG_FD_155460 | JGI IMG/M metagenome (GOLD analysis project Ga0194044, IMG submission 155460) | Anoxic zone freshwater microbial communities from boreal shield lake in IISD Experimental Lakes Area, Ontario, Canada - Jun2016-L442-17m | ecosystem: Environmental > Aquatic > Freshwater...
GTAGAGACTGGTGTTCGTTCTGTGAATGTATGTCAATAATTAAATCCCCAAGTTCACGAAGCTCTGTAGTGCTTACAGGTGTGTCATTTATAAAGTTTCTGCTAACCCCTTTTTTATTAAGTTCTCTCCTTATTATCACATATCCCTTATTTTCGTCGTCTGTAAATAACTGTTTCTCCTTTAAAAATGAAAGAACGGATTTATGTCCTGAAAAATCAAAGTGCCCTTCTATTACTAATTTTATATTATCATTTTTAATTATAGAATAATCGGCCCTGTAACCGAGAATAAGACCAAGAGCGTCAAGAATAATAGACTTTCCTGCACCGGTTTCTCCTGTTAATATGTTTAAACCTTTGGAAAAATGTAATTCCGCTTCCTTTATTATGAGATAATTCTTTATTAAAAGTTTTTCAAGCACTTATATTCTCTTTAAATTATATATTAATTAAGTAATAGTAATAGCGTTGTTAATAAGTATAAAAAATATCTAAATATTGCGAAACTTTAAAGTAATTAAATGATTCAGTGTTTATAAATTGTTATTAATTTCAGACTAAATATATGATTGTTAGAGCACGCGTTTTCTGCAGACAGCAAAAACCATATAAATTGTTTATACAGTACATTTATTAAGGTATTATAAAGAAGTTATTAACATAATTTCTTATTAAAGGCGCTCATTATAGTTAATAAACAGATTCCACTTTAATATATATTAAAAGAAAATACGTTAATATGTATAAAATGAGTTATACGTTTTAAATTATATTGATATTAAAATAAATTATACAAAACTTTAGGTAAATAAATATTTGCGAGAAAAGATTAAAAATACTTTAGATACGAAACTGAAAAATCTTCCGGATAAGCCCGGAGTTTACCAGTTTAAAGATGTAACGGGAAAGATTATCTACGTTGGAAAAGCAAAGAGTCTCAAAAACCGCGTACGGCAATATTTTCATGCACGGCCTCAGTCAGGAAAAACAGGAATGATGATTTCGAAAATAAACGATTTCGATATCATTTCCACCGATACTGAGGTGGAAGCGCTTATACTGGAATTTAACCTCATAAAAGAACTAAAGCCGCGGTATAACGTAAACCTTAAAGACGACAAGACATTCCCGTACATTGTAATCACCGCCGATCCGTTTCCGCGGGTTTTTCCAACTCGTCGTAAGCGGTCGGATGGCGGCAGATATTTCGGGCCGTATACAGACGTGAAAACGATGCGCTACGCACTGAAATCAATACGCGATATTTTTATGATCCGTTCGTGCAGCCTTAACCTTACAGAAGAAAACATTGCCACAGGCAAATTTAAAGTATGCCTTGACTACCACATACATAAATGCGAAGGTCCCTGCGTTGGCCTGGTTTTGCAAACAGCTTACAACACTATGATAAATCAGGTGGCAAAACTTCTAAACGGAAAAACAGCAACGCTTGAAAACGAACTGCGGATACAGATGGAGGAACTCTCAAACAATATGCATTTTGAGCAGGCGGCAAGACTGAGGGATAAAATAGATGCCCTGCAGGTTTATAACTCAAAACAGAAAATGGCAGGAGAAGAAATTATAGACCGCGACGTGTTTGCTGTTGAGCAGGAAGATAACGATGCCTGCGGAATGGTGCTTAAAATCAGGGACGGGCGCGTAATCGGCAAGTCGCATTATTATTTCACTAACGCACTCGAGAAGCCGCAGGAGGAAATACTTGAAAACCTCGTGACGAATTATTACCTGAAAGCAGAGTTTATTCCGGAAGAAATATTTTTCCAGACAGACACTGAAAACATACCTGCAATAAGAACCTGGTTAACGGAAAAAAGGAAAGCAAAAGTTGAAATACTTGTACCAAAGATAGGGGAGAAGGTGAAACTGGTTAGAATGGTATCCGCAAATGCACGGCTGATGCTGGAAGAACTTAAACTTGCAAAAATGAAACGCGAGTTCGTGGCACCGTCGCTTGATTCGCTAAAGAGAGACTTAAAACTGAACCGTATTCCGCGAAGGATAGAATGTTTTGATATTTCTCATATACAGGGAACAGATACAGTTGCGTCAATGGTTGTGTTTCGGGATGCAAAACCAAAAAAATCGGATTACAGAAAGTATAAAATACAAAGCGTTACCAATGAAACCGGTATGCCGGATGATTTTCTTTCTATGCGCGAGGTGATACACCGGCGTTACAGGCGGCTGACAGAAGAAGGGGCAGATATGCCCGACCTGATCGTGATAGATGGCGGAAAAGGACAGCTTTCCTCTGCCGTAAAAGTGTTGAACGATATGGGCGTTAAGATTGCAAACCCAAACGGTCTGTCAGAAGAAGGGCTAAAAGACGCACCTAATATTATCGGGCTTGCAAAACGCCTGGAAGAAGTGTTTATGCCTAACGACAGCGACCCTCAGATTATTCCGAAAACCTCGAGCGGGTTAACATTGTTACAAAGAGTAAGGGATGAAGCACATAGGTTTGCCGTTGAGTTTCACAGAAGTCTTCGTGAAAAAAGAACAATTACCTCAGAACTCAACGAGATAAAAGGCATTGGAGAAAGGACTACTAAAAAACTGTTAACAAGATACGGCTCTTTTCAGGGAGTAAAAGAATCACTTGAAAAAGACGAAAAAGAATTTGAACTTGATATGGGAAAAAAAGTAACAGGCATTTTAGTTAAATATTTTTATGACGGGTATTAATTTCTTAAAGGAAAATTAAAAACAACAATATGGCCAAAAAGAAAGCACCTAAAACATTCGTTCTCGATACCAACGTGATACTTCACGACGGTACGTGCATTAACCAGTTTAAGGAAAACGACATTGTCATCCCCCTTGCAGTGATAGAAGAAATAGACCATTTCAAGCGCGGGAGCCAGGTTATAAATTTAAACGCGAGGGAGTTTGCCAGGAAACTGGATGACCTGACGGGGAAAGCACTTTTTAACGGAGGGGTTTCTCTCGGAAAAGGAAGAGGAAAAGTCAGGATTGCTATTACAAAGGGATTAAACGAAGAAATAAGAGAAATATTCAGAGAGGATACACCGGACCACAGAATTCTGGGAACGGCACTGGAATTAAAAAACAAATCAAAAGACCCTACCTCTGTAATACTCGTGACAAAGGACGTAAACCTTCGCATGAAGGCAAAAGCAATTGGCGTTCTTTCGGAAGATTACACAACTGACCACATCGGCAGCATTGAAGAATTGTACAGCGGCAAGGGGGTGATAGAAGACTTTGATGACGACCTGCTGAATAAAATCTATCAACTGCCGTTTCAGATTCCTGCGGCAGAAGTTTTGAAAAAAGACAAGAAAGAAGTTTATGCAAATAAGTTTTATGTGATTCGGAACAAGAACAGGTCTGTGCTCGGGCATCTTACACCAACAAAAGAGTTCGTTGAGAGAATTGATAAAAACCCGGCTTACGGAATAATGCCGCGCAATGCCGAGCAAACGTTTGCCATGAATGCCCTTGTTAACAAAAACATTCCGCTGGTTTCTATAACGGGAAAAGCGGGTACCGGAAAAACCCTGCTGGCACTGGCTTCGGCGCTGAGCGTCAAGAGGGACTACCGGCAGATATACATAGCGAGGCCGGTAATTCCTTTGAGTAATAAAGATATTGGTTTTCTGCCCGGAGACGTGGAGAGTAAACTTGCACCATATATGCAGCCACTATGGGACAACCTGAAAGTTATTCAGGACCAGTATCCTGACACAGATAAACAGCACCAGGCAATAACGACGATGATAAAAGAGGAAAAACTTTTGGTTGAACCGCTTAGTTATATCCGAGGAAGAAGTTTGCAAAGAATATTCTTCATCGTGGATGAGGCACAGAACCTTACCCCGCACGAGATAAAGACTATTATTACGCGCGTAGGCGAAGGAACAAAGTTAGTATTCACCGGCGACATATACCAGATAGACCATCCGTACCTTGATTCGATGTCAAACGGCCTGTCGTATTTGATTGAGCATTTCAAAGGGCAGAAACTGTATGCGCACGTTAACCTTGAAAAAGGGGAACGCTCAGAACTTGCAGAACTTGCGAGTAATTTATTGTAAATTAAACTTTATTGACGGATGAAGATAGGGTATTTACAGTTCAAACCAGAACTTGGAAAAGCAAATCAAAACACAGAAAAGGTTGAAAGTTTTATCTCCGGGGAAAACTTTGATTTAATAGTGATTCCCGAGCTTGCAAACTCGGGTTATCTTTTTAATGAGAAAGAAGACTTAAAAAAGGTTTCAGAAAACCCGGAAACAGGGAAATACTGTAATATGCTGAAGCGATTAAGTAAAGAAAAGAAGGCATACATTGTTTCGGGATTCTGTGAGTCGGCGAAAGAAGATAACAAAGAGGTTTTTTATAATTCGTCAATTCTTGTGTTTCCGGACGGAGAATACAGGATATACAGGAAAACGCATTTGTTTTTTAACGAGAAAAAGTTTTTTAAACCGGGGAATACAGGATTCTGGGTTTATGACATTTCTAACAAAAAATTTGGCACGGTTAAACTCGGGATGATGGTTTGTTTTGACTGGATATTTCCTGAATCTGCACGCACACTTGCCTTGCGCGGCGCAGATATTATATGTCACCCCGCCAACCTTGTAATGCCTTATTGTCAGAATGCAATGTTTACGCGTGCGCTTGAAAACCGGGTTTATACAATTACTGCAAACCGTGTCGGCACTGATTTAAATGGCGGCGAGAGTCTTGAATTTACGGGCGAAAGCGTTATCGTTAGCCCGGCGGGAGAATATCTTTCGCGCGCATCTGCAGATAAAGAAGAAATCTTTTTTACAACTGTTAATCCTGAATTATCCAGAAATAAGTGCATTAACGAGAAGAATAATATGTTTGAAGACCGTCGCGAACTATTTTATTTTAAAAATACAAAGAACGACTAATTGCTTAAAACATAAACGACAATATTTGTTCCCATTCGGAATGACTCCTCCCGCTTCTCTTTGGGGTCGTCGTGTTCCCGTGAATCGGCCCAGCCGTCAGATATGTTGGTTTCATACGTATAATAGACACAGAGCCTTCCCTGGTACCAAATTCCGAACCCCTGAGGAGGTTTCGAATCGTGTTCGTGTATTTTCGGGAGTCCCCGTGGAAAAGAATAATGGCCGTTGTAAATTTTATGGCTGAACGGCAATTCTTTTAGTTCTTCCCGTGGAAAAACCTTTTTCATTTCCCGCCTGAAAGATTCGTCCATCCCATAGTCGTCATCAGCATATATAAAGCCTCCGTTTTCAACATACTTTCTTAATCTTTTTACTTCATTGTCTGAAAAATCTATATTGCCGTGTCCTGTAAGTAAAACAAAAGGATAATCAAATATTTCGTCTGAGGCGACATCTGCGGTATAAAATTTAGCTTCGTCTACATCAATCGAAGTATTCTTTTTGAGATAGTTCATCATATTCACTTCAGCAGAAGGGTCGTTGTACCAGTCCCCACCCCCCGAATATTTGAGCCTTGCAATCCTGAATTTTGTGTTCTGGGTTTGCGGGTAAATGTTTTGATTTAAGAGAAAAAGAGAAAGCGCGATAAAAAATAATAATTTTCTCATTCCTCTTTTACTTTACTTTGGGTAATTCGAGCGATGTATCGGCCCTCTCTGTATCGCGCCATATTGCCTGACACGGAAAATTGTTTTCATAGAGGGATTTCGACATCATTACAGAATCGAGTTTCGGATTTTTCAGGTCTGCCAGAAGTTTTAAATGAGAATGATTTCCTATGCCGCCCGCAGAAGTTATTTTCAGGTTTTTGGTGTTGTTTGCGATTTCAAGAAGTCTTTCAATAAACGGCCCAGCACAATTTCCTACCCGCGTAACGTCCTGGTATATAATTCTCCTGACTCCGATATCGTCCATCATTTTTGCAAAAGCAAGTGGTGTAATGTTTGCGTAATTAATCCATCCGTTGGTAACAACATTGTTTAGTTTTTCGTCGATACCAACGACAAGTTTTGACGGAGAGAATTCATCCAGTAGTTTTGTAATTAAACCCGGGTCGGTTATTGCGGCAGTACCGATTACAATCCTGTAAACACCCAGTTCCTCAATAATTTTTTTAGCAGTATCAAAATCACGGATACCCCCTCCCAGCTGAACAGGGACGTCAAGTGTTCTGCAGATTTCTTTTATGATTGGAAAATTTTTCATTTCTCCCTCTACCGCTCCGTCAAGGTCGGTTATATGAATGCATTTAAAGTTTTCCTTGCGGAATAATTTCGCGACGGTTACAGGGTTGTCGGAATAAAAACCGGTAGATTCATAATGTCCATGAATTAATCTCATGCATTTGCCGTTGTGAATGTCTATGACAGGTATGACAAGCATTTTTTATTGTTTAACAATTGCTACTTTTCCCTTGCCGACTTTTTTGCCGTCTTTGTCAAAACCGACTACGATGTAAATTCCCGAAGGAACGTAATTTCCTTTTGAGTCTTTTCCATCCCATGAAGCGATTCTTCCTCCGGGTGATACAAATTCTGTTATAAGGTCTCCGCTAAGAGATAATATTTTAACAGATGAGTTTTCAACTAATCCGTCAATTTTTAAGGTTACTCTTGGTGGTACGAGATATGGGTTGGGAGAGCAGATTATTTTGTCAAAGTCTGTCAATGGTGAAATCGCGTCTGTCTGAATTGACGACAATCCGCTTAGCGTTCCGAAATATGCCTTTCCGTCTTTATTGCTTACCGCAATTGAATTGATTTGGTTGCTTAAAACCGGACTGTTGCCCAGGTTGAATGTTTCAAGTAATGTTGATCCGTCCGAAGAAAGATGGAACACGCCGTTGTTTTCTGTTCCAATCCATTTCTGGTTTAAAACATCTATTGATATACACCTGCAGTTTTCGGTAAAAGGCACTTTTAAGTTGCCGGAAATAATTCCCAGCTTTTCAGGTGCTGGTTTTTGGTTTGGGTTTTGTATTGCTCCAAGTGGATTTCGAATAATAAATACCCCGTTATTCGTTGAAATCCAGACTTCGTTGTTTTTATCAACAACTACCCCGGAAATATTTTCTATGCCAAATTCGTTTTTATAATATATTCCTGAAATATCATCTCCGTAATTTGTCGGAGTTCCGTTTTCGTTGAAAAAATATAAACCACTTTGTGAACCGCTTGAGATAACCCACTTAGTGTTGTAGTTGTCAACTGCAACCTGCTCAAGGTTTGGGTTTTGAATTATACCCGGATTAACGTACGGAATAAAAGTAGAGTCCCCTGCGTACATAAACAGGTTTGTTGAATTTCCTGTGGCAAAAAAGGATAACCAGAAATTTCCGTTGTTATCAAAAGCCCCACCAAAAGGAACGCAAAAAGTTGAACCTGAAGTGTTTCCAGGTAAGATAGAGTTCGAAGTGTTAAAGTTTTTTATGGTGTTTCCCCTTATAACAGTCGGTCCTCCGCCAAACCCCAAAGCCCAAACAACACCGTCGCCGGCAATAATCCTTCTGAACCAGTTACTGCTTCCTATTTCAGGTTTTGTTGCCGTGGTGTACGACTCCCACGTATTGCCGTCAAACTTATAGAATCCCGCATCTGTTTGTCCTCCCGCAGCCCATAAAATCCCATCTGTACCTATAGAAATGTTGTCAAAAGAATTTCTGAATGGACAGTTTGGGGCAATACCTGTAACCACGCCATTTGAATTCTGGAAAAGTAAACCATTTTCAAATGTCCCGACAAGCGGTCGGGCTGAATTATCCGAAGACAGAGAAAGATAAGTTCCTTGCTCGTGATACTGTGTCACGTTTGCAAGATTGTTTACGGGCGAATAGTATATAACAGTGTTCGCGATAAAATATACATTGTCTCCTGCCCTCTTTATATCCTTGATTGACTTATTTGTTGTGACCGGGTTTGGATTGTTGTGCCATGTCGTGCCATCATAGTAAGCCACACCCGTCTCAGACCCGAAAATAATTTTATCGTTTAAACCCTCCGAACATTTTACGTTGGCGTTTAAAGGTTCTGAAGAATAAGTTTCCCACGAACCCGGGTTGTTAAGGTTTGTGCTGCTTAAAGGTGCATAGGCAACACCAGCCACCGTCGCCGCATATATCTTTGAGTTAAATAAAGATAACGAAGTAACGATAGATTTTGGAGGAAATATCCCAAATTTGAAATAGGGCGCATCTATAAAACTAAAATTAGAAACCGATATCTTTTGAATGCCGTAACCTGTGGCAACAAACATATTTTGCCCGAACTGAACGAAATCATTTATTGATTTATTGTTTTCGCTTGAGTTCTTAATGTCGTATATATACTTGAACGACCCCCTTGAATAATCAAGGATTGTGATTGATCCGTCAGACGCACCAATCCACGCCCTGTTGAGAGAGTCTACGTAAACAGACGTAAGACCGTTGCTTATAAGACCGTCAATATTTGTATATTTTCGTAATACTGTTCCCTGTGCGATATCTACAACAAAGAGCCCTCCGCTTGAAGCACAATAAATATACGGATAAACCTTATCCGCAGAAACAGAAACAACATTTTTCAGGTCTGTATAATTTACCCATTTATTGGAAAGTTCGGGAGTCGGCGTGGCTAAAATTATTTTAGAAAAAGCGAAAAATAAAAAAAGCCAGATTACCTTTTTATATATCTTCATAATCAAAATATTCTGCGTTAAAGTTAAAGTATAAAAATCCGGCTGCTATAGTATTTAAATGTTTTATTGTGATAAATATGAAATTTTTTTACAAGAAAATCAATTGAAAAGAGTCTTTTGCCGCATTACCTGTATAACGCCGCGCAAAGAAACCAATAAAAGAAGTTTGTTGTTTTTTATGGTGCAGAATTTTTGAATGTAACATACTTTTTTAAATAGTTATATTATTGGAATTTAAAAAACAGATATGCAGGACAGTAACGGAAAAGAAAACAGCAACACAGAGAGCAAAGGACAGAAAAAGAACTACAGGCGCAGGTATCATAATAACAGGAACAGGTTTAACAACAAAAACAAGACCCGCGAAAGCAAGGATAAAGAAATAATAGATAAAATTGTCGGCGAGGCGGCTGTTCCGGCACCCGTAAACCAGGGACAGATGTCCAGACAGAACCCTGTTTTAAGACAAAACAATATTTCTAAACAGGTCCGCGTCGATAATCCCAAAAGTTCAACTTTAAACCTTAACAAACAAACGGTTTCGGTTGTTATCCCGTTGTTGAACGAGGAAGAGTCTTTAAAAGAATTATCACAGAAACTGGAAGCTGTTTTAGGCGAGATAAACTGCAGTTATGAGGTTGTTTTTGTTGACGATGGAAGCACAGACAAATCATTCGATAAAATAAGGGATATACATTCGGCAAACAGCAGATTTAAATGCATAAAGTTCAGAAAAAATTATGGCAAATCTGCCGCCCTTGCTGCGGGCTTTAAAGCCGCCAAAGGAAATTATGTAATAACGATGGACGCCGACCTGCAGGACGACCCGAACGAGATTCCCGAACTCATAAAAACGCTACAGTCTGGATACGACCTTGTTTCCGGATGGAAGAAAGTAAGGTACGACCCGTTTATAAAAAGGAACACCTCTAAAATATTTAATTATGTTACTTCAAAACTTTCGGGCGTAAGGCTGCACGATTTTAACTGCGGTTTAAAAGCGTATAAAAAAGATGTCGTGAAATCTCTTAAGGTTTATGGCGAGATGCACAGATATCTGCCCGCTCTGGCACATTTATCGGGGTTTAAAGTAACAGAAAAAATAGTAAAACACCATCCTCGAAAATTTGGAAAAACCAAGTTCGGAGCAAACAGGTTTGTTAATGGATTTCTTGATGTCATCACGGTTGTCTTTACCAACAAGTATATGAAAAAACCATTGCATCTTTTTGGCATGCTTGGTTTGCTTTCATTCTTGTCCGGTTTTCTGATAACACTTTATTTAACATACCTTAAATTCTTCGAAGGGGCTTCAATAAGTAACAGACCGTTGTTTCTTGTCGGTATATTGTTCATAATAATTGGTGTACAGTTTATTTCGCTGGGATTGATTGCCGAGATGATTACCAAGGCAAATGCTCACGAAGAGGATTTCTTAATAGAAAAAACTATATAGAATAATGGCCCTGAACTCCATAAGCCCTAAAGCAAAGATTGGTACCAATGTTACTGTTGGCGATTTTACCGTAATCAAGGATGATGTTGAAATCGGTAACAATGTTGAAATTGGTTCGAACGTCATAGTTGACAACGGTGCCCGCATATCTGATAACGTTAAACTTCATCACGGAGCGGTTATTTCTACTATTCCGCAGGACTTAAAGTTTGCAGGTGAGGTTTCAACACTTGAAATCGGAGAAAATACTATAGTCCGCGAATACGCAACGCTGAACAGGGGTACGGTCGCAAGCGGAAAGACCGTCGTGGGTAAAAACTGTCTTTTAATGGCTTATGCACACGTTGCTCACGATTGCAGGGTTGGAAATAATGTTATTATCGCAAACAGCGGCAACCTCGGAGGACACGTGGAAATTGATGACTGGGCTATCGTTGGAGGTATTGTTGCCGTTCACCAGTTCGTAAAAATCGGCACCCACACAATTCTTGCAGGCTTTACCAAAGCGGTCAAAGACATTCCTCCGTACATAATGGCAGGAGACAATCCTATGAGATTTGAAGGGTTGAACGTAATTGGTTTAAAAAGAAGAGGCTTTACACCAGAGCAGATTGACGGAATAAAAGAATTTTATAAAATACTTTACCGGTCTGGCCTTAATATTTCTGATGCAGTCAAAAAGATTAAAGAGTCCCTGCCGGAGACAGCCGAGACGAACACCATTCTCGGTTTCATATCAGGAAGCACGCGCGGCATATTAACCGATAAATAACTTTATACTTAAATGAAGAAGAACTTCGAAATTAAGGTTAAGTTATCCGACCCAAAAAAAACCGGAAAACTTGTTCGGTTGCTTTGTAAAGGAAAGTCACCAATCAGACAAAAGCAAACACAGGAAGATATTTATTACAGAACAAATAAAGGAAGACTGAAACTACGTATAATAAACGGGAATACGGGTAACCTTATACATTATTTCAGAAGCAACGAATCCTCAAAACGGGTTTCAAACTATACTATCTCAGAAACAAACACCCCAAAGGAATTAAACGCGACACTAAGCTCTCTGTTCGGAATATTTATTGTCGTTAAAAAGGTCAGAGAAATAACAATTATAGATAATGTAAGGATACACATAGATAAAGTAGCGGGACTGGGTAATTATCTTGAAATTGAGATAATTTTTAATTCAATTAAGGATGCAAGAAAAAGAATGGATGTCCTGATAGACGCTTTGGAACTTGGCAGTAAAAAGTTTATCAATGTATCCTATTCTGACTTATTATTAAATAAAAGGAAAAACAATGCCACTTAAAAGATTAATTACAAAGGACGTACAACACATAACCACAAAGGTCCTGCAGCTGATGAAAGAAAGTGATGAGAAAATTACAATGCTTACGGGCTATGATTATCTTACTGCAAAATTTCTGGACGCAGCAATGATTGAAATAATCCTGGTTGGCGACTCGCTTGGAAACGTTATACAGGGAAACGAAACAACCCTTCCCGTAACACTGGAAGAAATGATATATCACACCTCCATCGTAAGAAAAGGTGTTGAAAGAGCAATGGTCGTTGCTGATATGACATTTATGAGTTATCAGGTCGGAGAGGATGACGCAATACGCAATTGCGGTAAGGTTATGAAACTGACCGGCTGCGACGCAATCAAGATGGAGGGCGGAAGCTATATTGCCAACACCGTGAAACGGCTTGTGGATATTGGGATTCCGGTGATGGGACATCTCGGACTTACCCCGCAGTCTATTAATAAATTTGGAAGCTATAAAACACGCGGCATAGATAAAACCGAAGCAGAACAGATTTATAAAGATGCTTTAATCCTTGAAAAAGCAGGCTGCTTCGCAATAGTGCTCGAAAAAATTCCTGCCAAACTTGGCAAAAAGGTATCTGAGGCATTAACTATTCCTACTATCGGAATCGGCGCGGGCCCTTTCTGTGACGGACAGGTTCTCGTTACACAGGATATGCTCGGAATGATTGAGGAGTTTAAACCGCGGTTCGTCAGAAAGTATATGAACCTTGCCCAGGATATGAAAGATGCATTCCGCAGGTACATAAGCGACGTAAAAGAAAAGAAATTCCCGACAATAGACGAAAGTTATTAATAAATAATATGGAAATTTTAGAACATCCGCTATTTCACATTGGTGGCCAGACGATTACCTTGATATCTGTAATCGTTTTTGTTGTGGTTTTCTTGGTAGTAATTGTTTTTTCAAGATTGATTCGCCGTATACTTCTGAAAAGGATTTTTCCCCGCAATGAGGTTAACGACGGGGTCGCGCGCTCTGTCACAAGGATAATAAATTATCTGATTCTTGTCATCGGGTTTCTGATTGCTTTGAATTCTGCGGGTATAAACGTTTCGCTTTTGTTTGCCGGCGGTGCCGCGATTATGGTTGGTATCGGCTTTGGTCTTCAGAATATTGCCAACAATTTCATCAGCGGGCTTATAATTCTTTTTGAACGACCGATAAAAGAAGGCGATTTTATAGAAATCGGCGGAAAAATGGGGACGGTGGTTTCAATCTCTGCGCGAAGCACAAAAGTGAAAACGAACGCAGGTATTATGATAATTGTTCCGAATTCGTTTTTTATAGAGAAAGAAGTTATTAACAGAAGTTACGTAGATAAAACACAAATCGAAATTCCCGTAACAATATCGCATAACGAAGATTTTGAAAAAGTGAAAGAGATACTGCTAAAACTCGGAAACGAAAACCAGTACTCGTTAAACGAGTTTCCGCCGTCTGTTACCTTTTCGGAAATAACCGAACTGGGAATCGTTACAAAATTGTGGGTTTGGATTAAAGACCAGGATATGCACTCTGTGTTACGCTCACAAATAAACTACAGAATACTTCAGGAGTTTAAAGCGGCGGGAATTAAGTTTCCTGTGCCCGGAAGAGAAGTTTTTAATGGACGCGAACATTAGAAACAAAATTGAAATTGTTTCTGGGGATATTACAACCCAGGATACAGACGCAATTGTAAACGCGGCAAATAATTCTTTACTTGGCGGAAGCGGTGTTGACGGCGCAATCCACAGGGCCGCAGGAAAAGAACTGCTGATCGAATGTAAAACACTTAATGGCTGTGAAACAGGTGGCGCGAAAATTACGAAAGGGTATAATTTAAAATCCCGTTACATAATCCATACCGCCGGACCGGTTTGGCACGGAGGAAACCATAACGAAGCAGAACTTTTAAAAAGTTGTTACAGAAAATCTCTTGAACTTGCCGCCCTCAATAATTTGTTTTCCATTTCTTTTCCCGCAATCAGCACTGGCGTTTATAGCTTTCCCATTAAACAGGCAACCGAAATAGCGATAACCGAGACGGCGAATTATTTAAAAGCCAATGAAAGTTTTGAGAAAGTTAGGTTTGTGTGTTTCGATGAAAACACTTACCAGGTTTACCTGGAAACCGCAAAAGAATTGTTTCGCTGACTTTTGTTAACAATTAACCACGCATGAATATCAGTATAGCAGAAATGTCCGAAGGCCTTACCCCCGCTATTCTTCCGGCCTGACCGATTGAGACAGGCTTTATCTTTTTTAACTTATCCAGTGCTTCAGACGAAATTGATTTTATTCTGTCGTAATCGAAATCAACGGGGATTTTTAAATCTTCTGTTCTGTTGAATTGTTCCACTTGTTCGTTCTGCCTTTTTATGTAACCTTCATATTTAATCTCTATTTCAATCTGGTTAAGGACTTCCTCGTCACGCATTAATTCCTGCACAAGGTTGTTTTCTTTAAATGCTTCAAGCGCAAAAAGTTCTTTAATGTTCACTTCATTACGCCTTAATAAATTCGCGAGAAATTCATTTTGACCTATCGGACTTGAGCGGTTCTTCGTCAGCATTTCGTTTATGTTGCCGGGCCTTATCGTGTTAGCGTATAAAAATTTAATCCCGCCCTGTATGCTTAAATGTTTATGCCTTAATAAATCAAGGTATTTGTTCTCCACCAGCCCAAGCTTATTTCCCATTTCCATCAGCCGTAAGTCTGCATTGTCCTGCCTGAGTGTTAATCGGTACTCAGCTGATGACGTAAACATTCTGTAGGGTTCTTCGGGTACCTTTATTATCAGGTCATCTATTAAAACCCCAATATATGCCTCGCCCCTTTTTAGGATAAACAGCTCTTTTTTCAATAACTTATTTGCCGAATTGATCCCCGCTATCAACCCTTGTGCCGCCGCTTCTTCGTAACCCGATGTTCCGTTTACCTGGCCTGCGTTGTAAAGACCGGAAACTATTTTCGTTTCAAGCGTAGGGAAAATCTGGTATGTCGGAAAAAAATCATATTCTACGGCATATCCCTGTTTTACAAGAACTACGTTCTCAAGTCCGGGTATGGTTCTCGCCGCCCGTTGCTGAATGTCGTAAGCAAGGCTTGTAGAAAAACCATTCATATAAATGGTGTTGCCGTTCAGGGTTTCGGGCTCTAAAAATATCTGATGTCTCGGTTTTTCAGAAAACCTGGATATCTTGTCTTCTATAGATGGACAATATCTGGGACCAATTCCTTTAATCCTTCCTGTAAACATCGGAGAGTCCTCAAACCCAGTCCTTAATAATGTGTGAGTTTCTTCGTTTGTATGCGTAAGGTAACAATCTATTTGTCTTTGATTCGGGAACGTGGTTTTGTCCCAACCCGTTTTATGAGAAAATGGAACCGGATTTATGTCGCCGGGCTGTATCTCTGTTTTTGAAAAATCTATAGTACTTAAATCAAGTCTTGGAGGTGTTCCGGTTTTAAGCCTTCCGGTCTCAAACCCGAAGTTATGTAAACACTCGGATAAGCCGGTCGCGGATTTTTCATCAATTCTCCCGCCATCGATTTTTGAATTTCCTGTGTGCATTACTGCATTAAGAAACGTACCTGAGGTTATTATCACAGATTTACAGCCTATCTCGTAACCAAGATCTGTTTTGATACTCTTAACCAGATATTTGTAACCTTCATTGCCGGCATATTCATCCACCTCAATTGATTTTACCATATCCTGCAGAACTGATATATTCGGGATGGAGTTTATGTATTCAGAAGCCGCTATTGAATATAAATCCTTATCGGACTGGCATCTTGGCGACCATACCGCAGGCCCCTTTGATTTGTTAAGCATTTTGAACTGAATTCCCGTTTTATCAGCAAGGAATCCCATTGCCCCGCCAAGCGCATCAATTTCTTTTACAAGGTGCCCTTTTGCCGTTCCTCCAATGGCGGGATTGCAACTCATACGACCTATCGCATGTATATCCATCGTTATTAGTGCAACATTTAACCCCATCCTTGCCGCCGAGGAGGATGCCTCAATTCCCGCGTGACCGGCCCCGATGACAATTATATCATAATATTTCTGTACTTTGCTATTCAAATATGCCGATTCTGTGTTTGTTTTATTTCTTAAATGGAGTATTTGTTTCACGTGAAACAATACCGCCCCCATTAGTATTTCTTAAACATTGTTTCACGTGAAACAATTCAAATATATTGTTAAAATCTTGTTAATAAATCCAGTGTGTTCTGTCCAGACTCCTGTATTGTACCGCCTCGCTTATGTGCGGTGCCTGAATATTTGTCTCCCCTGCCATGTCCGCTATTGTTCTCGAGACTTTGAGTATTTTGTCATATGCCCTGGCTGATAATCCAATTTTTTCCGTTGCAAGCTTTAAAATTCCCTCGCTTTCGCTGTTTAATATGCAATAATGCTTTATCTCTTTTGATCCCATACTTGCGTTTGAATACATCCCTTTTGTGTCTTTGAACCTCTTTAACTGAATTTCCCTCGCTCTTAAAACCCTCTCCCTGATTAATGAGGATTTCTCTGATTCTCCCCTGCTCGACAGTTCTTTAATGTTAACAGGATTAACATTAATGTGTATATCTATCCTGTCAAGTATCGGTCCTGATATCTTTGAAAGGAATTTTTGTATGTCGTAACCCGAGTACATCTTCATTTCTTTCTGAGAACCTGCCGGAGTCGGATTCATTGCCGCTACAAACATAAAATTGCTCGGATACTGGACAGTAATCTTTGCTCTTGAGATTGTTACTACTTTGTCCTCAAGCGGTTGTCTTAATACCTCAAGTACATTCTTCTTGAATTCTGTTAATTCGTCCAGAAAAAGCACTCCGTTATGAGCAAATGAAATCTCCCCTGGTTTTGCATCTGCCCCGCCCCCGACTATTGAAACGTCGCTCGCCGTGTGATGTGGTGAACGGAATGGTCTTGTTGTTATTACCGACTTCCCCGGCGGCAACAATCCCGCAATTGAATGTATTTTGGTGGTCTCTAATGATTCTTCTCTCGTTAAAGGTGGTAAAATGGTTGGAAGCCGTTTTGCAAGCATTGTTTTTCCCGATCCCGGCAACCCTATCATTATTATGTTGTGCCCGCCCGAAGCCGAGACCTCCATCGCTCGTTTAACCTCTTCCTGCCCCTTGACGTCTGAAAAATCTAAAAGATAATCACATGAATCATTAAATATTTTCTCCTCGTCTACTTTGTGTGCCGAAACAGATAACTCTCCATTTAAAAACTTTACAACCTCCCCAAGCGTTTCAAACGGATATATGTTCACCCCGCCTACTATCGCCCCCTCGTCACCGTTTGCCATTGGTAGTATCATTCCCTCAAAATTATGTTTTGATGCTTCTATTGCAATCGGTAAAATACCTGAAACGGAGCGCAACTTTCCGTCTAACGAAAGTTCACCTAAGATAATGAAATTCCTGACTTTATTGGGCTCTATCTGACCGCTTTCCGTCAGAAGCGCTACTGCAATCGGAAGGTCTAATCCCGACCCTTCTTTTCTGATGTCGGCTGGTGATAGGTTGATTGTGATTTTCTTGCCCTTTGGAAATACGAATCCGGAATTCTTGATTGCCGCCGATACCCTTTCTCTCGACTCCTTTACTGTGTTGTCGGGTAAACCAACGACAGTGAATCCGCCGTCCTGTTTGTTCTCCAGATGCGTTTCAACACGAATTGTATATGCATCAACGCCAATTGTAGCAGATGTAAATATTTCGGTTATCATATTGTTTTAATAGTATATTATAACAAGGTGAAACGTTTACGGTATTAGTTTTTCTTCTTAAAGACAATAGAAATCGGGACTCCGGCAAAGCCAAAATGTTCACGTATTTTTTTCTCGAGGTATCTTTTGTAGTTTTCTGTTATCATTGTTGGCTCGTTAACAAAAAAGCCAAATATAGGATGTGAAGCTTTAAGCTGTGTTATATAGTTAATTTTTATCTCTTTACCGCGCATTGCCTGTGGCGGCATACGTTTTATTTCTTCAAGCAGCACATCGTTTAAGGCAGAGGTCTTTATCATCTTGCGTCTTTCGTCGTAAACAACCTTTGCTTCTTCAATCACCTTGTGTATGCGCTGTTTGGTGAGTGCAGAGATAAATATAAACTTAAGTGATTTATTGCTTTTTAAATGTTCGTTAATTTTTGTCGCAAAGATAGAGGTGGTCTTAGAATCCTTTTCGATTAAGTCCCATTTGTTTATCGCAATCAGCAGTCCTTTTTTATAGTTAAGAACGTCGTCAATGATTCTAATGTCCTGTTTGTCGAGTTTGAAAGATGAATGTTTCAAATCCGATACATCACCCATTCCCTCCATTATATCCATTGCGTCGATTACAAGTATTGCAACGTCGCATTTTTCAATTGCTTTGTATGTTCTTATCGCAGAAAAGAATTCTATCGATTCGTTTCTTGTTGCTTTACTTTTTTTGCGAAGCCCCGCAGTGTCAATAAGGACAAGGCTTTCGCCGTGGTATTTGATTACCGAGTCTATTGAATCTCTTGTCGTTCCGGGAATATTTGTAACGATGTTTCTTTCTTCTTTTAACAGCGCGTTTACGATAGATGACTTTCCTGCGTTAGGTTTTCCTATTATCGCAAACTTAATTCTCTCGTCTGGTGTCTCATCGTTTTCCTCAAACCCTTTTATTAAATCATCCAGCAACTCTGCAACAAGTTTCCCCGAAAGTGCTGATATTGCATAAGGGGTTCCAAGTCCGAGTTTAAAGAATTCATTCTTTAATACGTCGCGTATGTTTGTGTCAATCTTGTTCACAACAAGAAGAATCTCTTTTCCCTTTGAGTTTTTCCGCAGATTGTTTGCAATCTCTTCGTCCACTGGGTGTAAGCCCTTGTCACCGTCTACTACGAATATCACTTTGTCCGCTTCTTCAATCGCAATCCTTACCTGTTCGCGTATGTGCTTGTTAAACTGGTCATCTGAGTCAGGTACAAACCCGCCCGTATCTATCAGGAAGAATTTCTTTCCTGTCCATTCTGCCTCTCCGTAATTTCTGTCACGCGTCACTCCGCTTTCCGGGTGAACGATTGCTATTCTTTTGCCAATGATGCGGTTAAACAGTGTTGATTTACCTACATTCGGTCTGCCTACTATTGCAACAACTTTTTCCATAACCCTAAAATAACCTTTCTATTCGTTATCGTCAGCACCATAATCAATCCACGCCTATCCCTGAAAACCCTCCCGCAAACGGAAATGTAATATTCTGTCATATAAATTTATATTTGTTAATAAATTAATATTTCATAAATTTCATATAATAGTTTAACTGTTTTAAGAAAGACTTTTTAAAATTATAAGACTATGAAAACAAAACATCTTTACCTTGTATTATTTCTTCTCTCATTACCATTACAGTATATTTTTCCTCAGATCTTCTGGGAAGAGCGTCAGTCAGGAGTTACCGTTTCACTGAACGCAGTTTCAAACCTTAACGCACAAATCGCATACGTTTGCGGTGACAGCGGTACTGTTTTACGGACTACTAATTACGGTTATAACTGGTCAGCCGTTAGTGGTAACGGCATTCCTGCAAGTGTTACGCTCGGCAGTATTTTTGTCTTTGATGCTAACAGGATAATCACGGCAGGGGTTTCAGACGGTAACGCAGTCGTTTATCTTTCTACAAATTCCGGCAGCAACTGGTCAGTGGTTCTCGCTCAGGCAAATACTGTTGTAAACGGAATCTGGTTATACGGTTTATCCGAAGGAATAATAGTAGCTAACCCCGTTGGTGGCAGATGGTCTGTCTGGAAAACCACAAACGCAGGTGCGAACTGGGACTCTGCTGGAATGTACCTGCCCCAGGCGGGAATCGAATCGGGTTTTAAAAACTCTTTTTATCTTGTTGGTTCAAAAATGTGGTTCGGAACTAATAACTCTCGAATTTATTATTCAATGAACGCAGGAACTAACTGGAGTGTTCTGCAGATTACACCAATGGTAGTTTCTCAGTCTTTGTGGTGGGATACCGCCCCTTCTGTTTTGGGATACGCAGCAGGTACCAGTCTTTTAAAAACAACAAGCAGCGGCTCAAATTTTTCTGTCGACACAAACACACTCGGAAGTGGAAATTTTAATACTATTACAGGCAATATGCAGTTCTACCAGTACTTCTGGTATATCCGCAACAGCAGCAATATTTATTTAAAACCAAACACTTATCTGCCAAACTGGAATGTTCAGTACACGGCGCCCTCGGGAATATACAATCATATGGCAATTTCGCGGTCGCTGTATTATTTCGGCTCGGGATGGGTCTTTGCAGTCCGAAACAATGGCGGCATCTCCCGTGGCAACGCATTTGTGGAAGGTGTAAAATTAATTTCAAGTCAGATTCCAGATTTATATAAACTCCACCAGAACTACCCGAATCCGTTTAATTCAACAACGAAGTTCAAATTCGATACTCGCAAACTGCCAAATTCACTCATCGGCGAAGTTCGCGGCGGAAACATTAAACTTGTAATTTATAATTCGCTCGGACAGGAAGTGGAAACACTTATCGACAAAGTCCTTCAGCCCGCAGTGTATGAGGCAAGCTGGGATGGCAGCAGGTATTCGTCGGGAGTTTATTTTTACAGGTTTCTTGTCACCAACCCTAATGGTTATGAAGTAGTTTATGATGCAGTAAAAAGAATGGCAATGGTGAAATAGTATTTTACTTTAAATAGATTGCGGAAATACTTAACCTGGAAGCAAACAGAAATTGTTCGGGTCATTGATTGTATCTGATTTTGCTATGAAGATTAACCATAATCACCCTTGGTAACTTTCCCGCCGTCTGTAACGAAAAGTTTTTGTTTTATACACTTACAAAGTCCCGTAGGGACGGCAGAACAATAGCATAATCAATTTTACGTTTTAAAGTCCCGTAGGGATGACATATTTGATTAATAAGATGCACCTCCCTTGCTGCGCGTATATTCTTTTAATCCTGTTCTTCTTTGATTCTCTTTTCGGCTTTTTCAAATTCTTCGATGTCTATGTCGTCCCCATCACCGGCTTCTTCGTCTTCCCATTCGTACTTTTCGGGAAGCGGGTCGCTGTTTCTGAAGGCAACCGCCGCAAGTATTCCCACTACCGCACCCGCAAGATGAGCCTCATACGAAATCGCAGGGTCGGTTGGAAGCACTCCCCATACAAGCCCGCCGTACATAAACGTTACCAGCAGCGAAAGCCCTACTGATTTTGAATCTTTGCGGAATACGCCTACGAAAAACAGAAATGTAACAAGTCCGTATATAATACCGCTTGCACCGATATGGTATGCGTCTCTTGCAAATATCCATACGAGCACGTTTGAAAGAAAATATACACTGAAGAATACCTTGAAAGATGAATTTGTGTAAGCATAGAAAAGAAATATCATCAGAACGAAAAGGGTAATACTGTTCGATGCCAGATGCGAAAAGTCCGCGTGTACCATCGGCGCTGTGAATATTCCTACAAGTCCGCTTAACCTTCTCGGATACACCCCAAGCGTGGCGAGGTCCGTGTGCGTGTACTCTTCAAAGATTTTTATCAGCCATAGCAGAACAATAAACGAAAGGGATATAAAGAGACTTATACGGAATTTCGGTTTTTCTTTCCCTTCGCGTTGTTTGGCATCAGTCGTTTCAAATTCTCCCTGCAAAATATATAATTCTTTTAATCTTTATTTTGTTATGATAAAATAGCAATTTCACAATATTTTACAAATGGATAAGAGTTTTAAAAGAATACGAAGCGAAATAGAAAAAGCAAACACGATTGTTTTAACCACACATCTTCTGCCCGATGGTGACGCAATAGGGTCTGAGTTTGCTTTATACTATTATTTACTGAAAAAGGGCAAGAGAGTATACATCATAAATCACAACGAATCCCCCGATCATCTTTTGTTTCTGGATGAGGATAAGGTGATAAAAAGATTTCGCGATGATGTTGACGGCAACACAAAACTTATCAATGAGGCAGCCCTGCTTTTTGTTGTCGATACGAATGAATACTCGCGCATTAAGAGTATGTCAGAGGCCGTGAAGAATTCGCCCGCAAAGAAAATCTGTGTTGACCATCATCAGGGACTCGACCCAAACGGCTACTTTGATTTTATATCGGATACGGAATCCCCTGCTACCTCGCAGATACTCTACGATTTTATTTGCGATGATAACCCTGATTTTATCGATAAAAAGATTGCCGACAATCTCTACGCAGGAATAATGACCGATACTGGCTCGTTCAAGTATCCGCGCACTACGGAAAAAACATTCCTGATTTGTGCCGAACTGATAAGGTGCGGTACCGACCCCGTGTATATGTACGATAAGATTTATAATAACGTACCTACCGATAAAGTGAAACTTCTTTCCCGCTTCATCGAAAGTCTGAGCTTTCATTTTAACGAAACACTCGCAGTCGGTACAATAACACATCAGGATTTTCTTGATTTTCATTCTGATGTTAAAGATGTCGAAGGTTTTTCTGCATTCCTGATGTCTATGAAAAACATTAAAGCTGGTTTTTTAATCGTCGAACTTCCCGACTCCTGTAAAATATCGTTCCGCTCCAAAGGAAACATTAAGATGAATGAGTTTGCAAGAATCTTTAAGGGAGGCGGACATATGAATGCCGCAGGTGCAACGGTTGAAAATTCTGACCCGAGAGAGTTAAAGGAAAGATTGTTGAGCGAATATAAAACATTCCTCTCAAAACATGAGAGCAAAAGATAAATACTTTCTACTTGTACTGCTTATTGTTTATGCAATTATACGTATAGCGTTTTTCGCAAAACCGCTTCTGCAAATTGACGGATATGCCGTCCCCGATGATGCATACCTTTCTCTGGATATAGCAAGAAACATCGCACTCGGAAAATGGTTCATCTACGGCGCTCAGCATACAAGCGGATTTCAGCCCCTGTATGTTTTTATAATGGCGCCTGTTTTTTTGTTCTTTAAAGGTAATGCCATTACACCGCTTTATATATCGCTCGTTCTTCTTAGCCTTGTTGGATTTGCAACGATTTACTTCCTGTATAAATTAATTCGTATAATATATGATGATGATTATTCTCCGTTTATTTCGGTTCTGCTTTTCATCTTACTCCCCGTAACCATCGCAAACGTATCTAACGGACTTGAAACATCAATATCCTTCTTCTTCTTCACATTAATATTCTATTATCTGTATAAATACTGGTTTCAGGATATCAAACCCCTTTCGCCCAAACAACTTTTCCTGTTCGGACTTTTAATCGGTTTATCTTTCCTCGCAAGAGTGGACAACATTATGGTTCTTCCTGGCATACTGGTCTTTACTTTCTTAAAATCCCGGAAAGAAAAACTACCCTGGAAAAACGTTCTGTACCTTGCCGCAGGCATTGCAGTTTTATATCTTCCGTATATGATTTTATCTTACATCTTTACGGGCGATGTTCTTCCTGCAAGCGGTAAAGCTGTTCATCAGATTGGAAAAGATATGGTTGATTATCATTCCGACGGACAGTCAGGTCTGTTTATGCTTATAAATCTTTCGTTCAAAAATATTTATACAAATTATTCCGCAGTAATCGTCTTTGCCATTGTTACAACTTTCATATATAGACTTAAGACACAGGCGTGTCCCTGGCTTAAAGGCTCTGTAACAGAACACTGGCCTCTTATAACAACTTCTTTGTTCTTGTTCGCATCATACACATTCTATCTTACGGCAAACTGGTTTTATTCGCGCTACTTTTTCCCTCTGAGTCTGTTCTTCGTCGTTTTAGCCGCCTTTGCCTCAAACCAGTTAATCCTTGGCTTTCAGTCCGCAAGAAGCAAAACCTTCGTGTTCGCATCCATCGTAATCGTTTTGCTTGCTGCCAACATTGTCCGTCCGGGTTTTAAAGATTTCTTCTTTAAAGATTATCCCCGAAGCGGATACCTCGAAGTCGGTAAATGGGTTAACGATAACTTTCCAAAAGGAACTGTTATCGGAAGCAACCAGACCGGCGCACTCGGATATTTTGCAAAGGATATGAATATTATAAACCTTGACGGCGTGGTAAACAAAGACGCCTATACCGCCGTTAAGAATAAAGAAATAATCGAATACATCAGAAGCCAGAAGATTGAATACTTTATAGACTGGAAGATTAACTATGAATTCATCGTGAGAAATTCAAAAAACTTTAAAGACGGCGACCTCGTACTTGTTAAAAAAATCGACGGTCTCAAATCGTGGGATTATGAGTGGTTTTTGTACAAAGTTAACTATTAAAGGATTTATCGCTTCGTAATTTGCATTTCTTATTCTGTTTTTTCTGAACTCCTTAAAATTTATCTTTATATATTACGAAAATACTATGTTCGAACAAATAACAGATAAACGGCTCAAAGATGCTCTCGGGGTTATTAATGGTCTGAATGATTATTCAACCGAGACAATCATAACAAGCGATTTAAACGATTTTATTAAATCGTTTATAATAAATGACAACGGGAAAATATCCGGCAGGGACGACCTTGTAAAGGCCGTTGAGAAGGCGGTTAAACTCAACCTTAATTTCTGCCTTCGCCCGACCTGGACACTGATTAATTATTTATTCGGCAATTTTGATTCAAAGCAAAAAGCAGAGATACTTAAACGTGTCGATATATTCATATACTATTCTTATTACACGGAAACTATTAAGGAAATTGCACACGACGAGAATTATGTTTCTATTAAACGCCCTCTTGTCGAAAGCGTGCTGCAGCAGATTAATTCAGATATTTATGTAAAATTAACAACCGATACTTCAAGTTTAAAACTTAAGAACATCTTTCTTCAGCTTTTTAAACTTAAGTACGGCGATAATGTCGAGGTAAGCCTTGATATGAGTATTCCTTATAGCTTTATAAAACTTTTTTTTGAAGATAAGGGATACACAGATTTAATAGACCTGTTCATAAATGCAGGTTTTAATAATGATAATGAAGAGATTGAACTTAAGACAATCATAAAGGTTTTTACTGGTAAAATTAACAACGTAAGCGAGGTTTATAAAAGTGCGGAAGTAGTTGAAACAGCACCCGCAGAAGAGGTTCGCATTCCCGTTAAGGATACCGTGATTCATACACCCGAAAAAACAGAGAGGGAAGAACCGGTAAACACGTATTCCGATACCAGCACAAAAGATTATATGTTTGTTCCGCAAAGCATCTCAAGTGAATTTGAGGAGAAAGAAGAAATTCCAGAGAAGCATCTGCGGTTTCATTTTAAAGACGACGAAGTTAAGTCCATAGCTAAAAAGGTTTATAAAGGAAATAAGTACCTTCTGCTCGATGCCATGCTTGAAATCGAAAAACTGAAGACCTGGCGCGAAGCGACAGAGTACTTAAAAGAGATTTTTATTAACAACAAAGTAAACAGTGGTGATAAAAGCGTCATTATGTTCGTTGATGTCTTACATGATTATTTTGAAAAAAGGTGAGAAAATAATATGTTTATAGATTATGCAAAAATATTCATAACCTCGGGTGCAGGTGGCAACGGATGCATTAGTTTCAGAAGAGAAAAATATGTCCCGAAAGGCGGACCCAATGGCGGTGATGGTGGTAATGGCGGCGATGTTGTGTTTAGAGCGTTCGGACAACTTTCTACCTTAATTGACTTTACTTATAAAAGACACCATAAAGGCGGGAGAGGTGTGCACGGTATGGGTGGCGATAAAAACGGTAAGAACGGTAAAGATGAACTTATTCTTGTTCCCTGCGGAAGTGTCGTAAAGAATTTTGAAACCGGAGAAGTAATTGCGGAACTCCTCAAAGACGGAGAAGAAAAAATTATTCTTAAAGGAGGACGCGGTGGCAAAGGAAATACACACTTTAAAACTTCTCTGAACCGTACTCCCCGTTTTGCACAAACAGGCGAAAAAGGTCTGGAACTGACAATCGTAATTGAATTAAAACTTATCGCAGATATAGGTCTCGTAGGTTTTCCTAACGCAGGTAAGTCAACATTGATTTCAAAAATATCTTCTGCTAAACCAAAGATTGCAGACTATCCGTTTACTACTTTAAAACCAAACCTTGGTATCATCAAGTATCACGATTACGATTCGTTCGTTATGGCCGATATTCCGGGAATCATCGAGGGCGCATCATCAGGCAAAGGGCTTGGTATTCAGTTTTTAAGACACATTGAAAGAACACGCATACTTTTATTTTTAATAGACGCAACACAGTTAAACCCTGACGGCACAAAACTTCTAAAGGATTATAAGGTGCTCCTGAAAGAACTCGAAAACTACGAAGCAAACCTTCTGGATAAACCGAGAATCATCTGCTTCACAAAAACAGACGCCATCGGTGATGAACTTAAGAAGAAATTAAAATCTGTAAGAACATTGGGAATTGAAAAAATTTCTATCTCCTCGGTCACGGGCGATAACCTCGCCAAACTTAAAGATATGCTATGGACAAAATTAAAACGTTTAAATAAAGATGAAGAAACCCTTAATTCTAATATCAAATGATGACGGCATTGAAGCCGATGGAATAAAAGCGCTCACTAAAGAAATCAGAAAATTTGCAGAAGTATTCGTTGCCGCTCCGCACACTCAGCAGAGCGCAGTCGGGCACTCTATCACAATGGCAAACCCTATAAGGGCAAGAAAAACTTTGATGTTTAAAGATTTCTACGGGTACGCAGTCGAAGGTACCCCTGCCGACTCTGTGAAGATTGCAGCACATACACTATTGAAAGGCAGAAAAATTGATTTGTTAATCTCGGGCATCAATCAGGGCGCGAACACCGCCATAAATATTATCTACTCAGGCACTGTCTCAGCCGCTACCGAAGGCACAATCCTCGGAATACCTTCTATCGCAATGTCGCTCACGAGTTACACCTATCCCGATTTTTCAATCGCCGCAAAGTTTGCTTCTAAACTTGCAAAAATTGTTCTGAAGAAAGGTCTTCAGAAAGGAACGCTCCTGAATGTTAATGTTCCCGCGATTAAAAAAATAAAAGGCGCACTCTTAACTATGCAGGGAAAATCAACCTGGGACGACACTTATGAAATCCGCCTCGACCCCGCAAAGCGCCAGTACTTCTGGCTTACGGGCAGTATGAAAAAACTCGACAAGACCACCGACTTCGACGTTAAAGCCGTCGACGAAGGATACATTTCCGTAACACCAATTCATTACGACCTTACTGATTATAAGTTCTATGAGAAAATGAAGAACTGGAAGCTGTGAGAATATGATTTTTCCTGTTCCTCCATTGTTTGAAAGTACTAACGTTATCGACACAGTCGAAATCGAAACACCGCTGGGAATTATGATTGCAGGTGGAGTTGAAGACGGAATCTGCCTTCTTGAATTTTCCGACCGCCGGATGCTCAACACAGAATACAAACAGCTCAGCCAGTATTTCAGCGCAAAATTTGTAAAAGGCGAAAACCCGCATTTTGAGTTGCTCAGAAAAGAACTTAAAGAATATTTCGCGCATAAACTAAAAGACTTCACCGTTCCGCTGAATGCACCTGGCACAGTTTTTCAAAAAGCAGTCTGGAAAGAATTGCAGAACATTCCTTTCGGCAAAACGCGCTCGTACAAAGAACAGTCCGAAGCGCTCGGTAACCCCGGCGCCATACGCGCTGTTGCAACTGCAAACGGCGCAAACAGAATTTCCATCATCATTCCCTGCCACCGCGTAATTGGCTCCGACGGCAGCCTCACGGGCTACGGCGGGGGACTCTGGCGCAAGAAATGGCTCTTAGATCACGAAGGCAATCTCCCCAAACTTTTCGAATAAACTTTCCGTCTTGGAAGTTGCCTACGTTAAATTTTATAACTGCACTTATTTCTTAAGCACTTCAATCATATGATTAATAACTGTTGTGTGCTGTTGCTGAGGGCTGAACATAATAATCTCAGCATCTTCATTAACTTTTATATTATGCCCTGCGGGCCAGTAAAACAGTTCTTCTGCGCTGACGCTCTCCTCAAGTCCGTTAGCATCCGTTGTTGTGAGCTGGCCGCTCAATACGTATCCCCAGTGAGGACACTGGCACAGGTTTCCTTCAAGCCCCATAAACAGGGGGGTTGTATCCACTCCTTTAGAAAGTGTGAAGTACTCTCCGCTGATTTTTCCTAAACCTGTAGCATCGCCAAAATCAGTTCTTTGGCGGACAACAGCTCCGGGAATTTCCATTTTGACTTCAATGTTGTTTTTTGCAATTTTCATAGTTGTTTCTCCTTGTTAAGTAGGATGAATATTTCCGTTTTGAGAAGCTATTGCCACACCCTTTTAAGACAATACGCGGGTAAATCATTTTATGTATTCAACATACCGAACCTTGAAAAGTTCAATAC
>Ga0194044_10000193_pt1 | contig 27798 bp, 25 predicted proteins | sample JunL4417m_MetaG_FD_155460 | JGI IMG/M metagenome (GOLD analysis project Ga0194044, IMG submission 155460) | Anoxic zone freshwater microbial communities from boreal shield lake in IISD Experimental Lakes Area, Ontario, Canada - Jun2016-L442-17m | ecosystem: Environmental > Aquatic > Freshwater...
CCCCCGCCCCGCGCGCGTCCCGGCGTTCCGCGCGCCGTCACCCCCATGAATCGCCCCTCAGGGGCGATGACGCGCGCCGCGCAGGGGCCTAACCTTCCAGAGCAGGCGCACCGCGGGTCGCGGGCGCCGGCGAGGTTCTCGTCCGCGTTCTCCCCGGAGGTGGCCATGCAGCTCTCGCGCCGTCAGATCTACGCCTATGTGGCGGTCGCCGTCGTGGTCGCCGCCGTGGGCGTGCGCTACGTCGTCCTCCCCAAGGCGGCCGGCCCGGCCGGCGGCCAACAGCTGGTGCTCGCCCCAGCGTCCCCGTCGCCGGCTTCTCCGGCCGCCGTCGCCGCCAGCCCGTCCGCCGCGGCCGACGTGGTGGTCTACGTGTGCGGCGCCGTCAAGTCGCCGGGCGTCGTGCGCGTGCCGGCGGACGCCCGCGTCGCCGACGCCCTGGCGCTCGCCGGCGGGCCCGGCCCGAGGGCCGAGCTGGACGGCGTCAATCTTGCCGCCAAGGTCGTCGATGGCCAGCAGATCGTGGTGCCCGAGCGCGGTGTGGCCGTCGCCGCCGGATCCTCGGCGGGCGCGGGAAGCTCCGCCGCCAGCGGGTCGGCCTCCACGGCCGGCGGGTCGGCCACGGCGCCCGGCGCTCCCGTGAACATCAACACGGCGTCCCTCGAGGAGCTCGATGGTCTCGATGGGGTCGGCCCGGCCACCGCGCAGAAGATCATCGACTACCGCCTGGCCAGCGGCCCGTTCAAGGTGATCGACGACATCAAGAACGTGTCGGGCATCGGCGACGCGAAGTTCGCCGCCATGAAAGACAGCATCACGGTGTGACGCGGATGCTGCGCAGGGTCGCCCCGCTGCACGTGTTCGCCGCCGCCTACTGCGGCGGCCTCTGCCTGGCGCTCGCTCTCAGGCCCTCCTGGTGGTGTCTCGTTTTGGGCGTGGTCGGCCCCGCGGCGGCCCTGGTCGTGGCGCTGCGCCGCGCCTCTCCGCTGCACTCCTCGCCGGCCTGGTTGCTGGCGCTGCCGGTGTGCCTGGCGACGATGTTCCTCGTCGCCGGGATCGCCGTGGGCGGCAGCCGCCTGGATTCGCTGGGGCACTCCGCGCTCCAGGCCTACGAGGGCCGGCACGCGACTCTCAGCGCCGTGCTTACCGACCTTCCGGCGGCCAAAGACGATCAGGTCACGCTCGCCGTGGCCGTCCGGGCCGTGGACGGCGCGCCTCTCGCCGAGCCCGCCCACCTGCGCCTGCGGCTGGAGGACGGAGAGCCCTTCGTGCTCGACTCGTGCGGCGCCCTCGTGGAGGGCGCCGTCATCGAGCTGGACTCCGTGAGCGTCGAGCCGCTGCCTCCGCCGCGGCCCGGGGCCTTCGACTACGGCCGGTATCTGCGCCGCCGCGGCGAGCACGTCACGCTCGAGGGCCGCTTCGCGGACCTGCGCGTCACGGGGCGCCGCGGCGGCCTCCAGGGGGCCATCGACCGCCTGCGTCTGGCCTCCCGCGCGCATCTGCGCGTGGGCGTGCACCCCCCCGTGAGCGAGGTGCTCCAGGGCATGGTCCTCGGCGATGACGAGGGCGTCGACCAGGCTTCCATCGACGACTTCCGGCGCAGCGGCCTGCTGCACATCATGGCCGTCTCCGGCGAAAACGTCATCCTGCTCTGCAGCATGTGGGCGTTCGCCTTCTCGCTGCTCGGCATCCCGCGCCTCGTGCGCACCACGCTCCTCGTGCCCGTCGTCGCCACCTACGTGCTGCTCACCGGGGCGTCGCCGTCCATCGTGCGCGCCGGAGTCGCCGGCATCGCCGGGCTGCTCGCGGTGCTCGCCTCCCGGCCCACCGACGGCTGGCTGCTGTGGCTGGTCCCGGCGGCGTGGCTGCTCACGCGCAACCCCAGCAACCTCTTCGACGTCAGCTTCCAACTGTCGTTCGGCGCCGTGGCCGGGCTTCTGCTCCTGGCGCGGCCGCTCACGCGGCTCTTCGGGTTTCTGCCCGGACCCCTGCCGCAGCAGGTCGGCATCACCACCGCCGCGAGCCTGTCCACGGCGCCCGTCTCGATGCTCACCTTCGGCTCCGCCTCGCTGGTCAGCGTCCCGGCCAATATCGTCGGGGGCTTCGTGTTGGGCCCCATCATGTTCGTCGGCATGCTGTCGTTGCTCCTCGGATTCGTGGGTAGCTGGCTGTCGGCCCCGCTGAACGTGGTGGCGGGGCTCTTCATCGGGTTTCTCATGGAGGTCTCGAAGCTCTTCGGCAGACTGCCGTTCGCGGTGTACGAGTGGCGGGGAGTGAGTCTGAGGTTGCTCCTCATCCTGGCGTTCAGCGGAGAGCTGGCGGTCGTCGCCGGGCTCGCGGCGCGCGCCGGCGGTGGTCTTGTGGCCTACGTCCGCGATCCTCGCCGGCGGACGACGCTGGTGGCCGCGACCGCGGGCCTCGCGGCGGCCGTGCTTCTGCTCGCGCCCATGCCGGCGGCCCCGCCGCGCCTGCCCACGCTGACGTTCCTCGACGTCGGCGAAGGCGCGGCGACCCTGTTCCAGGCGCCCGGCGGCCCCACCGTGCTCATCGATGCGGGCCCGGCTCCGCTGGCCCGCACCCTGCGCGCTCATGCGGTCCAGCGCATCGACCTGCTCGTGCTCTCCCACGGCCACGCCGACCATGTCGCCGGCCTCGCGGACGTCGTGGGGAGCTTTCCGATCACCACGGCGCTGCTCCCTCGGCCTCCGGCGACGTCGGCGGCGCTCGAGGCCATCGCCGCGAGGCTGACGGCGGCGGGCGCCGAGGTGCGCTGGTGCGAGGCGCCGGTGGAGGTCGCGGGCGCCGGCTGGAGCCTGCGCGTGCTGCCCACCTCGCCCCCCGAGGGCGAGAGCGGCAACCAGAGCGAGAACGACACGGCTCTGGTGGTGCTCGCCGATCTCGGCGGCGACCGAGCGTTGGTGACGGGCGACGCCGAAGGTGAGGTGCTCGAAGGGCTCGATCTGCCCACGTGCACAGTCGTCGAGCTGCCCCACCACGGCAGCCGCGGCGGCCTCGACGAGGCGCAGCTGGACGCCCTCGCCCCGACTCTGGCGGTCATTTCGGTGGGCGCCAACACCTACGGTCACCCCACCCCCGAGATGCTGGACCTCCTGGCGGCGGGTGGCGTCCCCTGCGCGCGCACCGACCAGCGCGGCGAGATCGCCTTGACGGCCGCGCCGCGCGGCCTCGAGGTCAGGGTGACCCGCGGTGGGTAGTACGGCGGGCGGCGCTCAGAGCGGTTCGCGCAGCGGGCGATGTGGCTCGCGCCGCCGGCGGCGGAGCGCGCGCCGCGGCTCGCCGCGCGCGTCAGATCTCGCGCCGCGAGAAGCGCCACACGGCGGCGGCCAGGCAGGCGGCGCTCAGCGCGATGCCCGTCGCGACCGGCGCCTGCCACTGCGCCGGCCCGCCGTTCAAGACGGCCTGAGCCGCGGGCATCAGCCCCGCCGGTGTGAGGCGGCTCGTGGCCTCGAACTGGGCAAGGACGGCGAACGAGGCGTACACGCCGATGCCGGCGCCGGCCGCGGCCGCCGGCGCCGACAGCACGGCGCTCAGCAACACCATCGCGCTGAGGATCACAATGGCGTACACGAACCACAGGGCCACGGCGACGACCGCCTCCGACGCCGGCCCAACGCCCAGCAGCGCGGCGGTAAGAGCGATGCAGAGCGCCGTCCCGGCAACGGCTGCGACGGCGATCACGAGGAGCTGGGACAGCCACTTCGCGAGCACGAAGGCGCCTCTCGACAGCGGTTTGGCCAGCGCCAGGGCGGCGGTGCCGCTGCGCACCTCCGCGCTGACGATGCCGCCGTAGGCGATCACGAGGGCGAACATCACGAGCTCCCCGAGGTTGCCGAGGTACTCGATGTAAGCGGCCGCGGCGGTCGGATCGGGCACGGAGATCGCGAAGCCCTGTTGCATCCCGCCGAGTCGGTCCACCAGCGTCGGCATGAGGAAGGTGATGAGCGGTGACGACAGCGCCGCGAACAGGATGAAGGCGGGCAGCACCCAGATGCGCCAGGTGTGCACGGTCTCGCGCAGCTCTTTGCCGAGGAACGCCCCGAAGCCCCTCATCGGCGTTCTCCCTCCACCAGGTCGACGAAGACGTCCTCGAGGCTCAACTCGTCGCTCTCGAGGCGGCGCAGCGCCAGCCCCAGGCGCGCGACCAGCGCGGGCAGCTCGCGCTGCGCCGTCTCGAGGTCGTCGGTGGCCAGGCGCAGGCCGCCGTCCTCGGCGACTTCGATGGCGCGCAGCCAGGCGGCGCCCTCGAGCGCCGCCGCGAGGCGCTGCGGCTCGTCCACCTCGACGGCCAGGCGGCTGAGGCCGCCGCGCCGCAGACGGAGCTCGTCGATGGGCGCGTGCGCGGCCACCCGCCCGTGGTCGATGATGGCCACGGTGTCGCAGACGCGCTCCACATCGGCGAGGATGTGCGTCGAGAAGAACACGGTGGTGCGGCCGCGCAACGCCGCGACCATGTCGAGCACTTCGCGGCGGCCGATGGGGTCGAGGGCGCTGGTGGGCTCGTCGAGCAACAACAGGCGGGGAGCGTTGACCAGCGCCTGGGCCACGCCGAGGCGCTGCTTCATGCCGCGCGAGAAGCCGCCGATGCGCGTGCCCACCTCGGTGAGGCCGGCGAGATCGAGAAGCGCGGCGACGCGCGCCTCGAGGACGTCGCCGCGCAGCCCGAAGAGGCTGCCCGCGAAGCGCAGGTACTGGGGCGCGGTCATCCACTTGTAGAAGGCCGGCACGTCGGGCAGAAAGCCGATCACGGCGCGCACGTCGCCGCCGGCCTCCGTAACGTCGTGCCCGAGTACCCGCGCCGCGCCGGAGGTGGGGCGCGCGAGCCCGGCGAGGATGCGCAGTGTTGTGGTCTTGCCGGCCCCGTTGGGGCCGAGGAAGCCGAACACGGAGCCCTCCGGCACGCTCAGCGAGAGGCCGTCGAGAGCCGCGGCAGTGCGGAAGACCTTGCACACGCCGCTGAGCTCGACGGCGGGCGCGCCGCCCTCGCCGGCGGCCGACCCGGCGGGCGCGCCGCCGTCAGGCCCGCGCGCGGGGGAGCCGGCGGCGTCGTAGAGCGCGGCGGCGGCGCGGGCGACGTGGCCGCCGCCGACCGCTTGGCCGGTGGGCGCCACCGTGGGCGCCGCGCGCACCCGCCCGATGACGAGGTACAGCGCCGGCCCGATCAACTGCACGAACAGGCAGAGCAGAAGCCACACCAGCCGGCTGCCGCCGGCCACCCGGTCGGCCGGGCGTCTGGCCAGGTCGATAAGCGCCCACGCGAGAAGGCCGAGCTCGACGACCACCAGAACCGCCAGCAGCGCCACGACGAGCGGCGATTCGGTCGAGACTGACGCGGCAACGAGGCGCACGGCCCTCCTCCGGGCGGCTGCGGCCGCGCGACGCGCGCGGCTACCGGAATCCTGGACGGCGCCCCCATCTGCGTCGAGCGCCAGAGGGGCGGGCCGTCCCGTGGACGGCCCGCCGCGGTGCTCTCGGCGGCCCATACGGGCCACCGCCGAGCGCCCGAACCTCGCGATCTGTCAGTTGACGACCCTATACGGGCGCATCATCTCGTTGTCTTCATGCTCGATGATGTGACAGTGCCACACGAACATCCCCGCGATGTCGAAGCGCGCCTTGATACGCGTGATCTCGCCGGGGTAGGCGATGACGGTGTCCTTGAAGCCGTACTCCCACGCGGCCGGCTGAAGCACGGCTCCTGCTCCGAGGTCGCCGTGCGGCGAGACTTCGGGGTCGACCACCTCGCGACTGACGACCTGGAATTGCACGAGGTGGACGTGGATCGGGTGGGCATCCGCGGTGAAGTTGTGGAAGGCCCATTGTTCGACTTGACCGCGTTTGACGGTCTCCGAGACCGGATCCATCCACTTCATCGGCGTCACCACTTTGGTGGCCGGGTTGTAGGTCCCGAGCAGAGCTTCCCGTGGGCCGAACGCCTCGCCGTTCGGGTCGAAGACGACGTTCTCCTTCTCGTCTTCCTCGACCTCCTTGACCTTGACGGTCATCGACATCATCTCGTTGAGGCTCAGGTCCCGTGACCTCACGGGAGCCCCGATCGGGGTGAGCTCGGGGAGCCGCAGCGCGGCCGGCGCGACGCTTGGGTCGGCCGCGTGCCGAGGGCCGACGCGGAACTGCATCACCTGGCCGGTGGTGTCCGGATTCGCCGGTTCGAACGCATCGCCCGGCTCGCCGCCGCCGAACGGCTCGTCCGGACCGAGATTCTCGAGCACGACGTGCGTGCCTTCCGGCACGCGGCTGAAATCAACGATTACGTCGGCGCGCTCGGCGGGAGCGATGAGCAGCTCCGTGAGACGCACCGGATTGGGAAGAAAGCCGCCTTCGGAGCCGATCTGCCAGAAGGGCATGCCATTGTCCAGCTTCAGAATGAGGAAGCGGGCCTGGCTGCCGTTCAGAAGGCGTAGACGGTAGCGGCTCTGCTCGACGTCCAGGTAGGGCCAGGTCTTGCCGTTGACGACGATCGTGTTGCCGAAGGTCTCCGGGTTCCAGATGGGTTCGATGTCGCTCTCCATGCCGCCGGGGACCATGTCCGGGATGAAGGGGATGCGCAGCTCACCCTCGCCGGGGAATTGAGGCTCCCGACCGGGGACGTTGAGGCCTTCGAAGAACGCCCGGTTGTCCGGGTAGAACAGCGAGCCATCGGACTTGAATGTACGGTCCTGGATGGCGATGGGGATCTCGCGGTACGTGAGGCCCGGCGCGTCTCCCCTCTGGGGCGCGGGGCCGGGCAAGGCGGCGCCCTTGAGATCGTCCGGCCCCCCACGCAGCAGGTAGAATCCGGCCGGGCCCGCGTACACGTTGACGCGGGTCATGCCGAGCGTGTGGTCGTGGTACCACAGGGTCGTGGCCCTCTGGTCGTTGGGATACTGAAAGATCGCGCTGCCGGGCTGCCACGTCGTGCCCCAGCGCTTCTCGAACTCCTTCTTGAACTGCTCGTAGTACGTACCGCCCGTGGCGTACCCGGCGGGGATGTTCCTGGCGTTCGGCAGGTACCAGGCCTCGGGAAACCCGTCGCTGTCCTGAGTCGTGTGCGCCCCGTGGACGTGGGTGACGATGGGCACGGGGCCCGTGTACGGGGCGGGGTCCATGCCGTGCTTGTCCGTGCCGCCCGGCCCGCCCGGCGGGTTGGCCCAGTGGAGGGTCTGGTCGACGGCGAGCAGGTGCGGCAGGTAGTCGCCGTTCTTGTCGACGAGGCCGTTGATCCACTTGACGCGCACGGCGCGATTGTAGCGCGCTTCTACGGTGAGCGCCGGGTAGTTCAGGGTGCCGCCCTGGGCCACGGGGAGCGGGTTCATCATCGAGGCGTAGCTCCACACCGTGGTTGGTCCGATGCCCGAGCCTGTAGACCAGGTCTGCGGAAGGATGTACTGCTGGAACTGCTTCATCGTGATCTCGTAGTAGTCGATGTTCCTGCCCTTGACCTTCTTCGTCCCCGATAGAGGCATCGCCGGCGGGATGACCAGCGGCTCCTGGTACTTCGGGATAGCCGTGGGATCGATCGTCCCGGCAGGCGTCTCAGCTCGGGCCGCGGACGCCAGGATGAGTGAGATGGTCATGAGGGCCAGGAGCATGATGCCTCCCGGCCAGCTCAAGCCGCGGATCTTGGTCGTCATCGTGATCTCCCCTCTCGTGGCTCCCTTGGACCCAAGTGCCCCTCGCGCCCGGAAACCCTGCTCTTCGCTGTCCTTCGCTCGATCTACTTCGCCGTCGTTCTACCCTCTCGTTCGATAAACACAACTAAATTAGTCCGATATTCGTTCACGAGCATCGCGGCGAGCCCGCGGGCGCTGCCGGCCGGCAGCGTGCTATCCTTCGGCCACCATGAGCGAACCAGCCCCCCTGAAGCCTGTCTACCTGATCGTCGGCAACGACCGGCCCAAGGTGCGACGCGCCGTTCAGCGGCTGCGCCGTCGGGTCATCGCCGAGAGCGGCAGCGACATCGACGTGGCGGCGTTCGAGGTGGAGAGCGTGAATACCGGCGCCGCGTTGCGCGCCGTGCGCGACGCCGCAGACACGCCCGGCTTCGCCCTCGGCACGCGTCTCCTTCTGGTGCTCAACGCCCACCACTTCAAGGTGAAGGAGCGCAAGGAGCTGATCGCCTACATCCACGATCCGATGCCCGGCACGTGCCTCGCGCTTGAGGCGGAGAAGTGGGCCAAGGACGACGCGCTGTACAAGACTGTCGTGAAGATGGGCGCCGTCCTCAGCTTCGACTTGCCGAAGAGGTACGAGATGGCCGGCTGGGTGCGCGAACGCGCCGCTGCCAAGCGGCTGCCGATGGGCGTCGCCGTCGCGCGGCATCTGCTTGACGTCTGCGGAGAGGAGCCGGGGCACAGCGAGCGCCTGGAACGCGAGATCGAGAAGCTGGCCCTGTACTGCCGCGGCGTCGAGGCTTTGGCCGAGGATGTGGACGCCGTCTGCACGCCCGACGACGAAGCACGCGTCTTCGATCTCATGGACGCGGTCGGCCACCGCGACCGCACGCGTGCCTTCGCGCTTCTCGAGACGATCTTCGCCTCCGGCGACCCCAAGGAAGACGCCAACCGCGTTCTCTACAGCCTGCTGCGCTACGTGCGTCAGCTCGAGGCCGCATGGCAGCTCGGCGCCAGCGACCAGGGGACGGCCGCGAAGCAGCTGGGTGTGCATCCCTTCACGGCCAGGAAGCTGCTTGAGCAGCGCAAGAACTACGACCGCCGCCGCTTCGACAAGGCCTACCGGGCGTTGGCGGTGGCGGAGCCCGGCATGCGCGGGCGCGCGCCGGCGACGCTCGAGACGGCGGCCGGCGTGAATCACAGCGACCGGCTGGTCGTCGAGCTGGCTTTGGCGCGACTGCTGTCGTAAGACGCCGCAGCGGGCGGGGCGCAGAGCGCCCCGCCCGCTGCGGCGTCTTCTTGTGGAAACGCTCCCTAGGAGAGCTGCGCGAGCGTGTGTGCGACGCGGCTCTTCTTGTGGGCGGCGTTGTTCTTGTGCAGGATGCCCTTGGCGGCGGCCTTGTCGATGCGCGACGTGAGGAACGTGGCCGTCTTCGCGGCCTCGTCGCCCTGCTGCTCGGCGACCTGCTCCTCGAGGCGCTTGAACAGCGTCTTGAGGCTCGACTTGGCGTGCCGGTTGCGCAGCCGTTGCTTGGCGGCCAGGCGGATGCGCTTCTTCTGCTGCTTGATGTTGGCCACGTGATCCCTTCGATCCGGGTGAAATCGTGACAAAGCGCTGAGGCAGTGGGGACTGCGCTCGGACGCGAAATGCTACCACACGCTCGCGATGCCGGGCAAACGTCGGGAGTTTGGTCAGCCCTGTCCGGTACGTCGACATGCTCGACCGGCGTGCCGTTCGCCGTTACCGTGACTGCGGACGAGGTGGAGGCAACCATGTCGCCCGATGTCCACCTCCACGGAGGGAGCGTGCTCGCTGCCGGAATCCCTCAGTCGGACGACCACATCCACCTCCACCGGGAGGTTCCCGCCCGCGCCTTTTCCGGTAGCCTCTCCTCGTGAGCACACCTGGAGGAGTCCCATGAGAGCGATCTTCTGCCCAGGATACGGAGGACCGGATGTCCTCGAGATGCGTGAAGTGGAACGGCCCAGCCCCAAGGACGACGAGGTCTGCATACGGATCATGGCGACCGCGGTGACGGCCAGCGACATCTTCGTCCGCGGTTCTGACATACCACTGCGGTTCCGCATCCCTATGCGCCTGATGCTCGGCATCACGAGGCCGCGCCGGCAGATCATCGGTCTGGTGCTGGCGGGGGAGGTCGCAGCGGTGGGCCGAGACGCGACGAGATTCAAGCACGGCGATCAGGTCTATGGGCTCACAGGCTTCGGGCTCGGCGCTTAGGGCCTATCCCAATAGGTCTGCACGCACGGATACGCCCGTGGACACATCGCGGATGCGGCCCCTCCCCGGCCGGCGCCGTTCTGGCTCCGGCGAGCGCCGGGTGGTACCGTCGACGGACATGGGACGACTCCGCGGCATCCTCCTCGCGCTGCTCCTCGCCGCCGTCGCGACGATGGCGACCGGCGCACTCGGCTGCGCGTCGCAGGGAGTGGCCGGGGCGGCCGGCGAGAGCGTCGCCGCCGCAACGACCGTCGTCTCCTCACCGGCGCCGACCACCGCGTCGAGCCCGTCGGCGTCCTCGGAGCTGGCCGGGTGGTCGAACCGCCGGCTCGCGGCACAGCTCGTCTTCTGCAGCGTGCCGGCGACGAACCCGTCTGCGGGGCGCAGGTTCGCGCGCCTGGGAGTCGGCGGCATCGTGATCCTCGGCGGCGGGGCGCGGAGCAGCATCGGGAGCGACCTCGCGGCCGTCCTCAAGGCCGCGCCCCACGGCGTCAAGCCCTTCATCGCCAGCGACGAGGAGGGCGGGCAGGTGCAGCGGCTGCGGGACGTGGTCTATCCGCTGCCGTCGGCCCGCGTCCAGGGCGGCTGGAGCGCGTCGAAGACCAGGGCGACGGCCGAGGACTACGGCGCCCGCCTCCGCAAGCTGCACGTGTCCGTGGTGTTCGGGCCGGTCGCCGATCTGGACGTCCCGGGCCGGTACATGAGCGCGCTCGACCGGTGTTTCTCGCCGGAGCCCAAGGTGGTCGGCACGCACGTCGTCGCCTGGGTCACGGGGCTGCGCGCCTCGCGGGTGCTCTCGACCGTCAAGCATTGGCCGGGCCACGGCTGGGCCACCGACACCCACAGCGGTGCGGCTCGTGTGCCCTCGCTCTCGGTGCTGCGGCGCAACGACATGGTGCCGTTCGAGCAGGCCTTCGACGTGAACGTGCCGCTGGTGATGGTCGGGCACCTCCGCGCGAAGGGGCTCACGGGGGACGAGACGCCCGCGAGCCTCTCGCGCCAGGCCCTGACGTACCTGCGCGGACGCACCGGCAGCGCGACCGTCATCATCACCGACTCGCTGTCCATGGCCGCGACGACCAAGGCGCTCGGCATCAAGCTGCCGGCCGCCGCGGTGCAGGCGCTCAGGGCCGGCGCCGACCTCGCGCTGTTCGCCACGGGGGACCCGGTGCCGGTCATCGACGCCGTGACGGCGGCGATAGAGTCCGGGCGCATCCCCAGGGCCGAGGCCGAGGCGAAGGTGCTGCGCATCCTCGAGCTGAAGCGCAAGGCCGGGCTGGCGCCGGCGGCGCAGTAGGCTCGGCCGGCACTGGTCGTACCCCCGCACGGGTGGCCGGGCCGGGAGGCGGCGCCGCCCTCTGGTAGACTCGCCGCCGGCCGGCCGCGAAGTACTTCGCGGCCGGCGGTCGAAAGAGTGGAGTCATGAGCGACCACAAGCGCAAGCTCGCCCTGGCGGCGCTCGTCGTCGCCACGGCGACCGCGGTCTCGCGGGTCACCGGTCTGGGGCGGGAGGTGATCACCGCCGCGGTCTACGGCGTCGTCCCGGACTACAACACGTTCGTCTCGGTGTCGGTGATCCCCCAGCTCGTGCAGCAGCTCTTCGCCGACGCCGCCATCAGCGCGGCCTTCGTGCCCGTGTTCACGTCACTGCTCGCCAAGGGCGAGCGCGAGCGCGCCTGCCGTCTCGCCGCCAACCTGCTCGGCCTGATCGTCGTCGTGGTCGGCGCGGCGGTGGCGCTGCTGGCTCTCGCCGCGGGGCCGCTCACCAGGCTCATGTACCCGGAGCTGACGGCCACGGCCGCGAGCGCCGGGCTGGCCACGCAGCTCCTCCGCATCCTCGTGCCGACCATCCTCTTTCTCTCTCTGGCCGGCGCGCTCAGCGGTGTGCTCTATTCGCTGGAGCGGTTCACCATGCCGGCCGTCGTCTCGATCGTCTGGAACCTGACGATCATCGCCGCGATCATCCTGTTCCAGGATTCGCTCGGCGTCGAAGCCATCGCCTGGGGGATGCTTCTGGGGACCGTGTTCGAGCTCGTCCTCCTCGCCGGCGCCATGCGGTACGCCGGGCGCTGGATCTGGCCGCGCTTCGGCCTCCGCGACCCGCTGCTTCTGCGCGTCATCCTCCTCATGGCGCCGATCACCATCACGCTCGGAATCCTCAACTTCAACGCCCTCATCGGCACCTGGTTCGCGCAGTTCGTCAGCGACGGCGCGGCCGCCGAGATCGGCTACGCCTTTCGCCTCTACCAGCTCCCCCAGGGCATCTTCGCGGTGACCATCGGGACGGTGCTGTTCCCGTCGCTCTCGCGCTTCGCCGCGCTGCACGACGACTCGCGATTCAGAGAAACCGTGTCACTGGGAGTGCGCCAGATGGTCTTCGTCTCGCTGCCGTTCGTCGCCTGGTTCGCGGTGATGCCGCAGGCCTTCGTGCGCCTCGTGTACGAGCGCGGGCACTTCGGCCCCCAGGCCACGGTCGAGGTGGCCGCGGCCCTGGCTTTCTTCTCTGTCGGCCTCGCCTTCGCCAACGCCAACATCATGTTCAACCGCGCCTTTCAGAGCATGCAGCGGCCGCTGCTGCCCATGTACGTGAGCTTCGCCAACCTGGCGGTCACCGTGCTGCTGTGTTGGCTGCTGTACAAGCCCCTCGGGGTGGCGGGGATCACCCTCAGCATGGCCACGGTCTCGGCGCTCAACTTCTTCGCGCTGTTCTTTCTGCTGCGTCGGCGCGTGGGGCGCATCGACGGCCGCCGCATGGCCGGCGCGGCGGGCGGAGCCCTGATCTGCGCCGGCGCCCTGGCGGCCGTCTCCTGGGGAGTGTGGCGGGCGCTGGCCGGGTTCGCGGACGGCGGCTTCCTGCCGCTGCTCGCGGCGGTGCTGGCCGCGGTCGCCGCCGGGGCGGTCGTCTACATCGGTCTGGCAAAGGTGCTCAAGCTCGAAGAGCTCACCGCCGTGTGGCGCGTCCTCAGGCGGCGGCGCGGCGCGCCTGCCCCGAGCGCCGCGGAGTAGGCCGCCCGGCGGTTCGCGCGGTGCCCGGGGAGCGGGGGGCGGTGCCCGGGCGACCCGCCCGTCCGCAGCCTGTATCATTGGCGGTCGTGACTGCACTCGACCACATCCGCAACTTCAGCATCATCGCCCACATCGACCACGGCAAGTCGACGCTGGCCGACCGCGTCCTCGAGGTCACCGGCACGGTGGCCGCCCGCGACATGAAGGAACAGCTCCTCGACAAGATGGACCTGGAGCGCGAGCGCGGCATCACCATCAAGAGCCAGGCGGTGCGCATCGCCTACACGGCGCGCGACGGCCAGGAGTACCAGCTCAACCTCATCGACACCCCCGGGCACGTCGATTTCACGTATGAGGTCTCGCGCAGCCTCGCCGCTTGCGAGGGCGCCGTGCTCCTCGTCGACTGCACCCAGGGCGTGGAGGCGCAGACCGTCGCCAACGCGTATCTCGCCATCGACAACGACCTCGAGATCATCCCGGTGCTCAACAAGATCGATCTGCCGGCCAGCAACGTGCCCGAGGCCGAGCTGGAGCTCCATGAGCTCACCGGTGCGACGCACGACGAGATCCTCATCGTGTCGGCCAAGACGGGAGAGGGCGTGGAGGACGTGCTCGAGGCCGTGGTGGCGCGCACGCCGCCGCCGAAAGGCGATCCCGCGGCGCCGGCTCGCGCCCTCATCTTCGACAGTGAATACGACCAGTACCGCGGCGTGATCGCCTACGTACGCGTCGTGGACGGCGGTTTCTCGCGGCGTCAGGTCGTCACGATGATGGGCACGGGTCAGGAGGCCGAGATCGAGGAGCTCGGCTACTTCGGCCCCGAGATGAAGCCGACCGAGCGCCTTGAGACCGGCGAGGTGGGCTACATCATCACGGGCGTCAAGGACGTCGCCCAGGTGCGCGTCGGCGACACCATCATCGACAAGAAGCGGCCGGCCGCCGAAGGCCTGCCGGGCTACAAGGTCGTGCAGCCGATGGTGTTCACCGGGCTCTTCCCGACCGAGGGCGACAAGTTCGAGGAGCTGCGCGACGCCCTCGAGAAGCTCAAGCTCAACGACGCGGCCCTGATGTACGAGCCCGAGAGCTCGAACGCCCTCGGCTTTGGCTTTCGCTGCGGCTTTCTCGGCCTGCTGCACATGGACATCGTGCGCGAGCGCCTCGAACGCGAGTACGGCCTCGAGCTGCTGACGACGATGCCCAACGTGGAGTACCACGCCTACCTCACGAACGGCGCGATGGTCGTCGTGCGCAACCCCGCGCAGATGCCCGACGCGACGCACATCGATCACGTCGAAGAGCCCTTCGTCGCGGCCAGCATCCTCGTGCCCACCGAGTTCGTCGGCACGATCATGGAGCTCTGCCAGGGCCGCCGCGCCGACTTCGTCGACATGAAGTACCTCTCGCCGCAGCGCGTCGAGATGCACTACCGGCTGCCGCTCGGCGAGATCGTGCTCGACTTCTTCGACCAGCTCAAGACGCGCACCCGTGGCTACGCCTCCCTGGACTACGAGTTCCACGGCTACCGCAAGAGCGACCTCGTGAAGCTCGACATCCTGCTGGCCGGCGAATCGGTCGACGCGCTCTCGCTGATCGTCCCGCGCGAGCGCGCCCACCTGCGCGGCAAGGCGCTGGTCACCAAGCTGCGCCAGAAGATCCCGCGGCAGATGTTCGAGGTCGCCGTGCAGGCGGCCATCGGCAACCGCGTGGTGGCCCGCGAGACGGTCAAGGCGATGCGTAAGGACGTGATCGCCAAGTGCTACGGCGGCGACATCAGCCGCAAGCGCAAGCTCCTCGAGAAGCAGAAGAAGGGCAAGAAGCGCATGAAGCAGATCGGCACCATCGAGGTGCCGCAGGAAGCCTTCCTCGCCGTCCTCGAGCTCGATCCGGACGACGCGGGGCGCTGATGGGCCCCCGCCCGGGGCCGGAAGCGGCGCCGCGGCTGGTGGCGCCCGCCACCGGGTGCCAGGCCTCGTTTCTCGAGGCGCTCGGCGAGTATCACGCTGAGGGACGCCACGTGGACCTTCCCGCAGGCAAGCTCACCGACCCTGCGGAGCTCGCGCGCTACGTCGCGGCGCTGGCCGCGGGCGTCGAGAGGCCCGGCGAGGCCGACTTCTATCTGGCGGCTCTGGAGCAGCGTCCGGCGCCGACCCCGTGGCCGGACGGCTACGTGCCGCAGACGGTGCTCTGGTGGGTGGCCGGCGACGAGTATCTCGGGCGTCTCTCGATCCGTCATCGCCTGACCGCGCACCTGCTGCACGAAGGCGGCAGCATCGGTTTCGAGGTGCGGCCGAGCGCCCGGCGGCGAGGTCATGCCACGGCGATGCTCGCCGCGGCGTTGCCGCTCGCCGCGGCGCTCGGCGTCGACCCTGCGCGCCTCGACTGCGAGGCGGACAACGTCGCGTCACGAAGAGCGATCGAGAAGAACGGCGGCGTGCTCGACGAGGAGCGGGACGGCACGCTGTACTTCTGGATCCCGACGAAGTGACTGCCGTGGCTCGCGCGGGCGCGCTCCGAGCCTTCGAAGGGCACGTGCGCCACGTCTACGTGCACGTGCCGTTCTGCCGCGCGAAGTGCGACTACTGCGACTTCGCTTCGGCGCCCGTCGGCGACGCTCCCGACGCCGGCGTTCTCGACGGCTTTGTCGCCGGCGTCGCCGCCGAGTGGGAGCGTGAGCGCGCGGCGCACGACGTGCGCCGCCTCCACACGCTGTACCTCGGCGGCGGCACGCCCAGCCTGCTGGGGCCGGACCGGCTCGAGCGCTTGCTCGAGCTCTTCCGGCCTCACCTCACGCCGCATGCCGAGATCACCGTCGAGGCCAATCCCGAGGACGTGGACGAGGGGTTCGCGGCGTGGGCGGCGGCCGCGCCGGGCGCCGGCGGAGCCGGCGCGGCCCGCGGCCTCCGCGTCTCGCTGGGCGTGCAGAGCTTCAGCCCGGACCTGCGCGAAGCGCTCGGCCGCCGGGCACAGGCCGACCCGGCCGAGGCGTTCCTCAGACTACGCGCCGCCGGCGTGGCGAATCTGAGCGTCGATCTCATCCACGGCATCCCGGGTCAGACCATGGCCGCGCTGGACGCGGACCTGGCCGCGGTGCTCGACCTGGCTCCCGACCACATCTCCTGGTATGAGCTCACGCTCGCACCGGGCACGCCACTCGCGCGTCGCGCCCAGGGCCCCGTCGCGCCCTGCGATGAGGGCGATGGGCAGTCTGGCGGTACGCCCGCCGCCGCCTACGCGGCCACCGATACTCCTACCGGGGCCGCTGGCACCACTGGCGGTACCACTGGCGGCACCACTGGCGGTACCACTGGCGGTACCACTGGCGGTACCACTGGCGGCACCGCTGCCGCCGACACCACTGGCGGTACAACTGGCGGTACCACTCGTGGCGCCGCGGCTCCTGACGACTACGACGACCCCACCGACGATGCGCGCGCCGACTTCTACGAACGCGTCGTGCAGGCGCTGTCGCAGGCCGGCTACGACTGGTACGAGGTGAGCAACTTCGCGCTCCCGGGGCGCAAGGCGCGCCACAACCTGGCGTACTGGCGCGCGCGCCCGTATCTGGGCCTCGGGCCGGGCGCGGTGAGCACTGTCGGCGCGCGGCGCTGGACCAACCTCGCCGGCCCCGCGGCCTGGGCGGCGGCGCTGGCCGCGGGCGCGCGCCCGCCGCGCGAGGTCGAAGACCTGGGCGCGGCCACGCGCGCCCGTGAGCGCCTGCTGCTCGCCGCCCGCTGCGGCGCGCGTGCGCCGCTCTCCGAGCTGGCCGCCATCCTTGACTTCGCCGCCGCCGGCCCGCTCGCCGCCGCTGGATTGGTTTCCCTGCACAGTGGTACAATCCGGGTGACGCGAAAGGGGCGGTACGTGGCCGGAGCGGTTTGCGTGCGCCTGTTTCGCGATTGACGTTTAAGGGGTTGGATTTGGCGCTCAAACCACGGCAGGAGCGGGTGCTGCGGGTCGTCATCGAGGAGTACATCGCCTCGGGCGCGCCCGTCGGCTCGAAGTACCTCAGCGAGCACTTCGCCCTCGGCGCGGCGGCCTCGACGATCCGCAACGACCTCGCCGACCTCGAAGATATGGGCATGCTCGCGCACCGCCACACGTCGGCGGGGCGCCTGCCCACCGATGTGGGCTATCGGCACTACGTCGATGCCCTTCTCGGCGAGCGTCACGAGGCGCCGCCGCCGGTGGCCGTGGAGCGCGACCGCGCGCGCAGCGAGATCGACGACGCGCTCCGCGAGACCGCCGAGGCGCTGTCCCGGGTCACCGAGCTGCTGGCCGTCGTGTCCGCGCCGGCGGTGACCACGTCCATCGTCCGCCACATCGAGATCCTCTCGCTGCAGCCGCACGTGGTGATGGTCGTCATCATCACCACCTCGGGCCAGGTCACGAAGCGCACCTACACGCTCGCCGAGGCAGTCGATGAGGGCCTCACCGAGTTCGCGCGCGTGTATCTCAACGAACGTCTGGTGGGCGCGCAGCTCGGCACGCGGCGCGCGGCCGGGGCCTTCGAGAGCCTCGACCTGCGGCCCAAAGAACGCGCCTTCCTCGACACCGTGCGCCCGGCCTTCGAGACGCTCGGCGCGGGCGACGTGGAGGGCCTCCACCTCGGCGGCGCCTCGCGCCTGCTCGACAACCTCACGCGCGAGGGCGCCGGCCACCTCAGCGAGGTCCTCGAGATGCTGGAGCAGCGCTACAACCTGCTGGAGCTGCTCTCCGAGGCGCTGCGCGAGGACGGCGTCTATCTGCGCATCGGCCACGAGATGACGCCTCCGTCGCTGCAGGAGTGTTCGCTGGTCGCCGCCAACTACGGCGTCGCCAACCGCAATCTCGGCACGGTGAGCGTGCTGGGCCCCACGCGCATGGACTACCAGCGCGTCATCGGCGCCGTGCGCGCCACCGCCGACAGTCTGAGCACATACCTCGAAGAGATCTGGTGAACCCGTGACCTCCCTCCGTTCATGAAGCGCGACTACTACGACGTGCTCGGCGTGCCCCGCGACGCCGGGCAGGACGAGATCAAGAAGACCTTTCGCAAGCTGGCCCGCCAGTGCCACCCGGACGTCAACCCCGGCGATCCCGACTGCGAGGCGCAGTTCAAGGAGGCCGCCGAGGCCTACGAGGTCCTCAGCGACGTCGATACGCGCGCCGCCTACGACCGCCATGGCTTCGACGGCCTCAAGGGCCGCCACATGACCGATTTCGAGCACGTCGGCTTCAACGACCTCTTCAACATCTTCTTCGGCGGCGGCATGTTCGACTCCGTGCTGCGCGACGCCGGCGGGATGTGGGGCGCCGCCTCCGGCGGCGCCCCGGCGCCGCGCGGCGACGACATCGAAGTCGGTCTGGAGCTGACCCTGGCCGAGGCCGTGTTCGGCGTCTCCCACGACGTCGAGGTCACGGCCGAGGCTCACTGCGCGACCTGCGGCGGGAGCGGCGCCCGTCCGGGCACCGGGCGCGACACGTGCCCGCAGTGCCACGGCAGCGGCCGCATGCGCGAGGTGTCGAGCCTCGGCGGCTTCGGCCAGTTCGTGCGCACCAGCACCTGCAACGTGTGCCGCGGCCGAGGCAGTATCGTCAACGATCCTTGCGCGGACTGCCGCGGCGCCGGCCGCGTGCGCGGCGTGCGCACGGTCACTGTGCAGGCGCCGGCCGGCATCGCCGACGGGCAGCGCCTGCGCCTGACCGGGGAGGGCGGCGCCGGCGCCCAGGGCGGCAGGTCCGGCGATCTCTACGTGTCCATCTCCGTGGAACCGCACGAGCACTTCACGCGCCACGGCGACGACCTCATCTATCGGCTCGACGTGACGATGGTCGAGGCGGCCCTGGGTACCACCGCCTACGTGCCGGCGCTCGACGGCGACATCGAGGTCGAGGTGCGTCCGGGCACCCAGCCGGGCGAAATCAAGACCTATCGCAACAGGGGCGTGCCGGCCCTGCAAGGCTACGGGCGCGGCGACCTCAAGGTGGTCGTCAACGTGCAGGTGCCGCGGCGCCTGAGCGCCGAGCAGCACGAGGCCCTCGAGCAGTTCGCGGAGCTCACCGACGACGCCGACTACGAGCCCGACCGGAGCTTCTTCGACAAGGTGCGGGCCGTCTTTCGCCAGTGACGCGCACCCGGTACACGCGGTACACGCTGCGGCTGAAGCCCGTCGCGGCGGCCGCGCAGGCGGCCGCGGCTGCGGAAGCGCAGCCGGTCGACGACTGGTCGGGGGCCGCCGCCTACGTGCGCGGCCCCGATCCGGCGGCCCTGGACTACGCGCACCCCGAGGCCGTGGACATCATCGGCGCGCTGCAGCCGGCGGGCTGGCAGGAGGCCGACGGCGGCGACACGCTGACCTTCTGGCTGACCGAAGGCGCCGAGGCGAACGCGCCCGCGGCGTCGGCGCTGGCGCGGCTCGGGGCGCTCGGCGCTTTCGAGGTGTCGCGCGAGCGTCCGGGCTGGGAGGACGCCTGGCGCCGCTTTCACACGCCGCGCGTGGTCGGGCGGCTCTACGTGCGCCCGCCCTGGTCCCCGGCCCGCGACGATCTGCTCGACGTGGTCGTCGAGGCGGGTCGCGCCTTCGGTACCGGCGGTCACGCGACCACGCGCCAGTGTCTGGAGGAGATCCAGAGCATCCCGCAGGGGTCGCTGCTCGACTTGGGCTGCGGCTCCGGCGTGGTGTCGTTGGCGGCGCTGAGGCTTGGCTTCGCGCCGGTGTGCGGCATCGACATCGATCCAATTGCCGTGCACGCCGCCGCCGGCAACGCCGCCCTCAACGGTCTGGCGCCGACCTTCTTCGAGGGCGACGCCACCGATCCGCGCTGCGAGCTGCCCGTGGCCGACACGGCGGTCGCCAATCTCGCGCTCGCTCCCATCCTGCGGCTGGCGCGCCGCTTCGCGCCGGGCGCCGACGGCGGCGCCCGCGCGCCGCGGCCCGCGCATCTGTTGCTCGCCGGGCTGCTGGTGGAGCAGGGCGAGCAGGCCGCCGCCGCGTACCCCGGCTACCGGGCGGCGCGGCGGCGCGACGACGGCACGTGGCTGATGCTGCACCTCACGAGCGTCGCATGACCAGCGTCGCGAGCGCCTTCGTGGGCTGCAAGGTCAGCCAGGCGGACGGCGAGGAGGCGCTCGCCGAGCTGACGGCCGCGGGCCTGCGCCCGGTGGGCGTCGGCGACGCGGCCGACGTGGTCGTGGTGCACACCTGCTGCGTGACCGCCGAGGCGGAGCGCAAGTCGCGGCGCCTGGTGCGGCGCCTGGCGGGGGACGGCAGGCGCGTCATCGTCGCGGGGTGCGCCGCGGCGCTCCGCCCCGCGCAGTTCGACGGCCCCGGCGTCGAAGTGGCGCCGCGGCCCGACTGGGCGGCGGTGGCGGCGGCGAGCGCCGCGCAGGGATCGCCGCCGCGGGACGCCGCCCGCCCGCCGGCCGCATGCCGGCCCGCCGCCGGCCCGCCGCGCACGCGCACGCGCTTCGTGCTCAAGGTCCAGGACGGCTGCGCGGGGCGCTGCAGCTACTGCGTCGTGAGACTGGTGCGCGGGTCGCCGCGCAGCACGCCGCTGCAGGGCGCCCTCGCGGCCGCCCGCGCCGCCCTCGCGCGTGGCTGCGGCGAGGTCGTGCTCAGCGGCATCGACCTCGGCGCCTGGCGCGACGGCGAGCGGCGCCTGCCGGACCTCGTCCTCGCGCTCGCCGAGCTGCCGGGCCTGGCGCGCCTGCGCCTCTCGTCGCTGGAGCCGCGCCACCTCGACGAGCGTCTGCTGGAGGCGCTCGCGCAGCCCCGCGTGGCGCGCCACCTGCACGTGCCGCTGCAGTCCGCCGACGACGCCGTCCTCGCCGCCATGCGCCGGCCCACCACGTTCGCGCGGTACTCCGCGGCGGCCGCGCGCATGCAGGCGCGTCTCGGCGACTGTATGCTCAGCACCGACGTGATCGTCGGCTTTCCCGCCGAAGACGAGGCCGCCTTCGGGCGCACGCTGGCGGCCCTGGAGAGCGGCCTGTTCGGGCGCGTACACGTGTTCGCCTACTCGCCGCGGCCGGGGACGGCGGCAGCGGAGTTGCCGCCCCTGCCGGCCGCGCTCGTCAAGGAGCGCATGGGGCGCGCGCTGGCGGCCGCCGCGGCGGCCGCCCGGTCCGCGCGCCGCGCCGCGCTGGGGCGCGCCGCGGAGGTCCTCGTCGAGGAGCGCCGCGACGGTCTGTGGAGGGGGTACAGCTCACAGTACATCCGCTATTACCTCGAAGGTGCGGCGAGCCCCGGGACCCTGGTCCGCGCGGTGGCCCACGAAGAGTACGAGGACGGAGTGAAAGGACGCATCGCATGAGAGAGCTCGGGGTTATCGAGCAGCGCATCAAGGACGCCTCTACCGCCGCGCTGAAGGCCGGCGACAAGCGGCTGCGGGAGGCCCTGTCATCGTTCGTGGCGGCGCTCAAGAAGGAGCGTATCGACAGCCGCAAGGAGCCCACCGAGGCCGACGAGCTCACCGTGCTCAAACGCGAGCGCAAGCGCCGCGCGGAGGCCATCGAGTTGTACGATCAGGCGGGCCGCCAGGATCTCGCCGACCAGGAGCGCTACGAAGAAGGGCTCCTTGCCTCGTACATGCCGGAGGAGCTCAGCGACGCCGCGCTGGAAGAGCTCGTCGCCGAAGCCATCGCCGCCACCGACGCGGTCACGCCCCGGGACATGGGCAAGGTCATGGGGTGGCTGAAGCCCAGGGTCGCCGGGCGCGCCGACGGCAAGAAGCTCAGCGGCATGGTGCGCGAGAGGCTGGAGGGCTGACCGTGACGCGGGTCACGAGAACGGTCATCGAGCTGGGCGGCAACAACGTCGCGCAGGTTCTCGCCGGGGAGCACGACGCGCACCTCAAGATCCTCGAGCGGCGCCTTGACTGCACGCTCACGCTGCGCGGCGACGTGCTCATCCTCGAGGGTCCCGACAAGGCCGTCGGCAGGGCGCGCGCCGCCCTCGACGAGCTGCTCACGGTGATCCGCTCGGGACGGCCCGTGGACGCCGCCATGATCGAGTCGCTGATGGACATCGCCGACCACTCGCCGGGCAAGCCGTCCGAGGTGTACGGCGACGTGGTATGGACGCACCGCGGCCGCCAGATCGGGCCGCGCACCGTTAACCAGAAGCTGTATGTGGACGCCATCCGCGCCAAGACCATCACGTTCGGCATCGGCCCGGCCGGCACCGGCAAGACCTATCTGGCCACGGCCATGGCGGTGAGCGCCCTCTTCTCCAAACAGGTGGGGCGCATCATCCTCACGCGGCCGACTGTGGAGGCGGGGGAGAGCCTGGGGTTTCTGCCGGGCACCGTGTCCGAGAAGGTCGACCCGTACTTTCGCCCGCTCTTCGACGCGCTCTACGACATGATGGACGCCGAGAAGCTCGCGACCCTCATCGAGAAGGGCGAGATCGAGGTCGCGCCGCTGGCCTTCATGCGCGGCCGCACCCTCAACGACTCGTTCATCATCCTCGACGAAGCGCAGAACACCTCGCCCGAACAGATGAAGATGTTCCTCACGCGCCTCGGCTTCGGCGCCAGGATGGTGGTCACCGGCGACGTTACGCAGATCGACCTCCCGCACAGTCGCACCTCGGGGCTGGTCACGGTGCCCGAGGTGCTGGAGGAGATCGAGGACATCGCCATCACGCGCTTCGATGGCCACGACGTGGTGCGGCACAAGCTCGTGCAGCGCATCGTCAACGCCTACAAAGACCACGGCGACAAGACGGAGGCCGCGAGGACGCGACAGTTCGCCGCCGGGCAGGCCGGGCCGGAGCGCGACGCATGAACCTCGTCGAAGTGTTCAACCGCACGCGCGTGCGCCTCGACGACGAGGCCGTCGCGCGGCTCGTGGCGGGCGTGCTCGAGGCCGAGGGCGTCGAGAACGCGGAGGCGTCCGTCGAGCTCGTCGGCGAGCGCCGCATGCGCGCCCTCAACGCGGAGCATCGCGGCAGGGACGAGGTCACCGATGTGCTCTCCTTCCCGCTGGAGGAGGCGGGGGAGGGGCCCGGCCCGGCCGCCGCAGGCGCCGCCGGGCCGCCACGTCTGCTCGGCGACGTCGTCGTCTGCGCGCGCCAGGCGCTGCGCCAGGCGCGCGCCGACTCGTTGCCGCCGGCGTTCGAGCTCGCGGTGCTCCTCGTGCACGGCGCCCTGCACCTGCTGGGCTACGAGCACGAGACCGACGCCGGGCGCATGGCCCTGCGCCAGGCCGAGCTCCTCGAGCTCGTCGACTGGGAGGCGCTCGTTGTCGCAACGCCGCGGTAACCTGCTCCACAGCTTCAACTGGGCCTTCGACGGCATCGTCCACGCGCTGCACTACGAGCGCAACATGTGGGTGCACTTCGGGATCGCCGGTCTGGTGCTGGTCGCGAGCCTCTTCTTCGCGCTCACGCGGCTCGAGGTCATCGCCGTGCTGGTGGCGATCTCGTTCGTGCTCATCACCGAGATGCTCAACACCGCCATCGAGCACCTCGTGGACCTGGTGACCGACCAGGAGGATCCGCGCGCCAAGGTCGCCAAAGACGTGGCCGCCGGCGCCGTCCTCATCGCCGCGGTCAACGCCATCGCCATCGCCTATCTCGTCTTCTACGACAAGATCACGAGCGTGCCGTACACGGTGCTCACCAAGCTGCGTGGCTCGCCCATCGACGTCACCGTGATCGCCCTCGTGATCGTCATCCTGGCGGCCATCGCCCTGAAGGCGCTCACCCACCGCGGCACGGCCTTTCGCGGCGGCCTGCCGTCGGCGCACGCCGCCGTGGCCTTCGCCGCCTGGGTCGCGCTGACGTTCGTGGCCGCCAACACCGGCTACGCCCTGCCGATCTCGGCGATCGCCCTCTTCATGGCGCTGCTGGTCGCGCAGAGCAGGGTCCAGTCGGGCATCCACAGCTTGCTCGAGGTGGCCGTCGGCGCCGCTCTCGGCATCGTCATCACCTTCGTCCTCTTCCGCGTGTGGTACCCCCTGTGAACCGCGCCCCGGAGCCGGCGGAGCGTCTGCTCTTCGACGAAGCCGCAACGCTCGCCGCGCGTGCCTACGCGCCCTATTCGGGGTTCTCCGTGGGGGCCGTGGTCGTCGGCCCGTCGGGCCGCGGCCACCACGGCGTCAACGTCGAGAACGCCTCGTACCCCGCGGGTCTGTGCGCGGAGCGCGCCGCGCTCGCCGCCATGGTCCTCTTCGGCGAGCGCACGCTGCGCACCGTCGCCGTCGCCGCGGTGGAAGGGCGGGACTGCCTGCCCTGTGGGCTGTGCCTGCAGGCGCTGGCCGAGTTCGGCGACCCGGCCATCGTCGCGCGCCTCGGCGGCGAGGTGCGCGTCGTGCAGCTCCGCGACCTGCTCACGGCGCCGTTCGCCGGCGAGGCCGGCCCGTGAGCGGCGCCTTCCGCTCCGGCTTCGTCGCCGTCTTCGGCCGGCCCAACGTGGGCAAATCCACACTGGTCAACGCCCTCGTGGGGCGCAAGGTGAGCATTGTCAGCGACCATCCTCAGACCACGCGGCGGCGCATCACCGGCGTCGTCGATCTCGCGGGCTGCCAGGTGGTGCTGCTCGATCTGCCGGGCTTCCAGAAGCCCTTCGACTCCCTCACGCGACGCATGCAGTCCGCGGTCGACGACGCCCTCTCCGAGGTCGACGCGGCGCTGGTCCTGCTGAACGCCACGGAGACCTTCGGGGGCGGCGACCGCTACGTCGTCCAGGCGGTCGCCGGCGCGGCGCTCCCGGCGTTCGTGGCGCTCAACAAGATCGACCTCGTGGACGGCCCCCGGTTGGGCGCGCGCCTCGAGGAGGCGCGCCGGCTCGCCGGCGGCCGCGAGGTCCTGCCCGTATCGGCCAGGCGCGGCGACGGTCTCGGCGACGTGCTGGCCCGGCTGGCCGCCGCCATGCCGGCAGGTCCGGTCTACTTTCCCGACGGCCAGAAGAGCGACCAGCCGCTCGAGCTGCTGATCGCCGAGCTGGTCCGCGAGCAGGCCTTGCGGCGTACCCGCGACGAGGTGCCGCACGCCGTGGCCGTCGAGGTCACGGGCATCACCGAGCGTGTCGACCGGCCCCTCGTCGAGATCGCGGCCAGCCTCATCGTCGAGACCGAGTCGCAGAAGGCCATCGTCGTGGGCAAGGGGGGGCGCGTGGTCAAGGCCATTGGCAGCGGGGCGCGGCACGAGATCGAGGCGATCCTCGGGGTGCAGGTCTTTCTCGACCTGCGCGTCAAGGTCCGCAAGCGCTGGCGCCGCGACGAGCGCTTCATCGAGCGGCTCATCTAGGGCGGGGCGCGCCGCCGCGTTTGTTATACTCGCAGAGGTTTCACCCACCCCGTTGTCTCTCTGGAGGTCCACCGGCGTGCACGCCGAGGAGCTCGCCAAGACCATCGATCACACGCTCCTGAAGGCCGACACCACGTCCGCGGACGTGGAGCGCCTGTGCCGCGAAGCCGGCGAGTACCACTTCGCGGCGGTCTGCGTGTTCCCGTACTACGTGCCGCTCGCCGACAGCCTGCTCAGAGGCGCCGACGTCAAGGTGTGCTCGGTCATCTCGTTCCCGTTCGGCGCCGATTCTCTGCGCGTCAAGGTCATCGCCGCCGAAGAAGCGGTGGCCTGCGGCGCCGACGAGGTCGATGTGGTCATCAACCTGCCCGCCTTCCTCTCGGGGGAGTTCGGCCACGTGCGCAACGAGCTCGCCAGCGTGGTCCGCGGGGTGCGCATGAAGGCCATGAACACGGGCCGCGGTCAGGTCGTGGTCAAGGCCATCATCGAGACCTGCTATCTCACCACCAAGATGAAGAAGCTGGCCTGCAGGATCTGCGAGCAGGCCGGCGTGGACTTCGTCAAGACCTCCACGGGCTGCGGGCCCAAGGGCGCCACGGTGCAGGACGTCGAGCTGCTGCGCGAGTGCCTCAACGAGCACATCAGCGTCAAGGCGTCGGGCGGCATCCGCACGCTCCACGACGTCGAGATCATGATCAACGCCGGCGCCGTGCGCGTGGGCACCAGCGCCGGCGTCGCCATCATGCAGGACTTCCTCAGCTAGCAGCCGCCACGGCGCCGCCCCACCCGGAGGACGCAGCCATCGACCCACGGACCTTCCTCGACCTCGTGCGCGACAACGCCGACGGCCTCGTGCCCCGCGTGGCGCAGGACGGCGCCGACGGCGCCGCGGTCGTCGCGCTGGAGCCGGGGCGCGCGTGAGCCACGCGGGCGCCGCCGCCGGGCTGTGGAAGCGCCCCGGCGTGGCCGCGGCGCTCCTCGTCGCCGTGCTCGCCCTGGCGCTCGCCCTGCGCCTCAAGGGTGTGGATTGGGGACTCCCGTTCAGCTTCGTCAACGCCGACGAGAGCATCGTCGTGCCCAAGGCCTTCGGCGTCGCTCGCGGCGGGCTGAACCCGCAGTTCTTCTACTACCCGTCGCTGTTCTTCTACCTGGTCGGCGGCGTGTACCTGCTGGCGGCGCCGCTGCTGTGGGCGGTCCGGCAGGTGAACCCTCTGGCGATGAGCTCCTTTGTCATCGACGCGGGGCCGTACTACCTGCTGGCGCGGCTGGTCTCGGTGGCCGCCGGCGCCGCGTCGGTGTACCTGCTGTACCGTATCGGCCGGGAGGCCTTCGGGCGCCCGGCCGGCCTTGTGGCCGCCCTGTTCCTCGCGGTCGCGCCGCTGCACGTCGCCTACTCGCACATGGCCGTCACCGACGTCGCCGCCACGGCGGTCTCGCTGCTCGCCCTCCTCCTGCTGCTCCAGGCGGCCCGCGGCGGGGGCCGCCGCCGGCTGATCGCCGGCGCCGTGGCCGCGGGCCTCGCCACGTCCACCAAGTACAACCTGGGCGCGCTCGTGCTGCCGGCGACCATCGCCGCCGTGTACGCCTGCCGCGGCGAGGTGGCGCGCCGCGCCGCGGCCGGCGGCCGCGCGGCGCTCCTCTGGCCGCGGCTGCTCCTCGCGCGCGTGTACGCGCCCATGCTGCTCGCCTTCGTCGCCGGCTCGCCGTTCATCATCCTCGACCCGGGCCACTTCCTCCACGATTTCCTCCGCCAGAACCGCATCATGGACCGCGGCTGGCTGGGCTTCGAGAACGTCGGCAACGGCTTCTGGTACAACCTGGAGACGAACCTCGGCGGGACTCTCGGGGTGGTGCTCGTCGCGCTGGCCATCGCCGGTCTGGCGTGGGCGCTGTGGCGCCACACGACCGTCGACCTGTTGCTGGCGCCCTACGCGCTCGCGTACTTCGTCTACATCAGCACCTGGAGCGAGCTCGCCGACCGCTACCTGCTGCCCATTCTCCCGCTGCTGCTGCTGTTCGCTGTGCGCCTGTGCCTCGAGCTCGTCGACCTGCGGCCGGCGGCCCGGCGCTACGCCGCGCCGGCCGTCGCGCTCGTCCTCGCGGCCGCCCTGGTGGCGCCGCTGGCCGGCGCGCTCGCCTACGACCGCGCGCTCTCCGGCGGCGACACGCGCGAGCGCGCCAAGGCGTGGGTCGAGAGCAACGTGCCGGCGGGCAGCATCGTCGCCACCGAGAGCTACGGGCCTCCGCTGGTGCGCGTGCGCGACGAGAGGTACTACCGCGACGCGGGGCTCAAGACGCCCGCCTACCGCATCCTGCGGCTCAGGCTGCCGGCGCCGGGCGTGCCCAACCGCAGCCACGGCCTCGAGTGGCTGCGCGAGAAGCACGCCGACTACGTGATCGTGAGCTCCACGGTGTACGACCGCGTGCTGGCGGCGGCCGGCTCCTACCCCGAGCTCGCCGCCTTCTACCGCAGCCTCGACGAGCAGGCCGAGCTCGTCGAGGTGTTCACGCCCGGCCCCGGCGAACGCGGCCCGGTGCTCAAGGTGTATCGCCTGGGGCCGCCGGCGCCGCCGGGCTGACGCCCGGCGGCGCCATCTCGCAGACTTCCGCCGCCGCCTGCTCGACCTCGCCCTCGGCGATGGGCCGGCGCCCCGGCTTCACCACGAGGTAGGCGACGAAGCCCGGCGGGATCGGC
>Ga0194044_10000195_pt1 | contig 27762 bp, 29 predicted proteins | sample JunL4417m_MetaG_FD_155460 | JGI IMG/M metagenome (GOLD analysis project Ga0194044, IMG submission 155460) | Anoxic zone freshwater microbial communities from boreal shield lake in IISD Experimental Lakes Area, Ontario, Canada - Jun2016-L442-17m | ecosystem: Environmental > Aquatic > Freshwater...
ACTCGTAAGCCAGGCCGTCATCGATGAGATCGTCGACCGTGGCTTAATTGAAGTTTTACCACTGACCCACATCCGTGGTCGCTCACTCCATGACTCATTTGTCATAGTCGATGAGGCCCAGTCGCTGGAGCGAGGAGTTCTCTTAACTGTTCTCTCTCGAATCGGCCAAGGCTCCCGCGTCATTTTGACTCACGATGTTGCCCAGCGCGATAACTTAAGGGTCGGTCGACATGACGGGGTCGTTGCCGTCGTTGAAACTCTCAAAGGCCATCCACTCTTTGCCCACGTTACCTTGACTAGGTCAGAGCGCTCGCCAATCGCCGCCCTTGTGACCGAAATGCTCGAAGGTCCCTTTCCCGGATAGGGCTAAAATAGCCTTAGAATCAATCTCACAGTCACATTTGGGGCATTTCGGACATCCCCCTTGCCGACCTGCGGTTTTACCCATCCACAGCCCTTCACTTTTCTGTGAATCTGCGACTTAAGCGTAATTTGATTTGCCGACACACCCCATACACGGCACCCTAAAGCCATTCCCCGTTAGTTAATGAAGCCTCATTTGAGGCTGATTGCTTGCGGGCGCTAAAGGGTTAGAGGAAGGGGTCAGATGAAACTACGTAACAAGTACGTCGCAATCTGGGGCGTCATTGCCTCTCTGCTCTTCCTGACCTCGGCTCTGCCAACCGCCTACGGTTTAGATTTTCCAATGGCAACGCACATCGATGTCGATCCAACGACTAGTGCTCTGCTAACTCCAGATGCTCCACCTCTGACGGCTGCAGCTCTTTATGGCTCCATCGATCTTGCGGCGACTCCCTTGGGTTCAGTTTTATCAAGTGATGTTGCCCTTGTCTCTTCAATAAGTCGCCAAGTTGAAATGGCGCGAACAATTGTTGGTGCAAAAATCGTTGCCAAGACAATTCTGAGCCAAGAGTATGGAATGAATAGTTCTCAATTCTCATGCCTAAATAATCTTTGGACGACCGAGAGCCATTGGAACTACAAAGCGCATAACTACCGCTCGGGTGCCCATGGAATCGCACAAGCGCTTCCGGCCGACAAGATGAGCGTTATCGCAGATGATTGGCGCACGAATCCAGTTACTCAGATTCGTTGGGGGCTTCGCTACATCACAGCTAGGTACAACACACCCTGCGGTGCTTGGTCTCACTTTAAACGCAGTCGATATTACTAACCCCACCTATTTTCTCGAGGTTCGTCTTTAGAGCTTCTGCCCCACGATCAGAGTAAGAAGTCCAAGCAATGCCGGTCCAGCTTGCATAAGCGCCGCACGACGCGATCTCTTTACGCTAAAAAATAAGACTGTTCCCGCACCGACCATGCTCAAGGAGGATGCGGCAATAAGCGTAAGGGCGATAGTCGAGTTGATTGCCAGCAGTACTAAGCCGGCGCCTGCCCCAATGGATAAAAATAAATTGTAGAAGCCTTGGTTATAGGCCATAGGAGCGATGATGTCGGCGTGGTCTTGGCTAGGAATCCCGAAGGTCTTCCATGTCTTTGGGGTGCGCCAAGTCAAAGTTTCAAGTGTAAAAACATAGAGATGGAAGACGGCGGCAAGGAAAATTAGGATTGATCCGATTATCGTCAGAGCGCTCTTCATAACCGTAATGCTAGTCACAGCTTCTCAAAGAAATCTAGAGCTTAAGGCTTCACACCAATGTGAAGTGGAGTAGATGTTTCGGCGAAGAAGTCATTGCCCTTGTTATCGACAACGATAAAGGCTGGGAAATCTACGACCTCAATTTTGTAAACAGCCTCCATGCCCAACTCTTCAAAATCTAGAACTTCAACTTTTTTGATGCAATCTTGGGCAAGACGTGCTGCTGGGCCGCCGATAGAGCCTAAGTAAAATCCGCCATGGGTTTTACAGGCATCGGTCACGGCCTTTGAGCGATTGCCCTTTGCCAACATGACAAGGGAGCCGCCTTTGGATTGGAAGTATTCAACGTATGAATCCATTCGACCTGCAGTCGTTGGACCAAACGAGCCCGAGGCATAACCGGCCGGAGTCTTGGCCGGACCTGCGTAATACACGGCGTACTTCTTTAAGTACTCAGGCATTGGCGCACCAGCATCCATCGCCGCTTTAATTTTGGCATGGGCTAAATCGCGGGCAACAACTAATGTGCCAGTCAGAGATAGCCGTGTCTTAACTGGATACTTGGAAAGCTCGGCCTGAATTACATCCATCGGTTGATTTAGATCGATATTAATAACGGCATCGTCGAGATGCTCATCGGTGGTCTCGGGTAGGAAGTGGGCGGGATCGCGCTCTAACTCCTCAAGGAATATGCCATCCCTAGTGATCTTGGCCTTTGCTTGGCGATCGGCCGAACATGAGACGGCAATCGCAATCGGAAGCGAGGCGCCATGACGAGGAAGTCGAACAACGCGAACATCATGACAAAAGTATTTGCCACCGAACTGGGCACCAATGCCCAGTTTTTGGGTGAGTTCGAGAACCTGTTTTTCAAGCTCTAAGTCACGGAAGCCATGACCAGTGGCGGCATCTCCGCTAGTTGGAAGTGAATCCAAATACTTGGTGCTGGCTAATTTGGCCGTCTTAACTGTGTGCTCGGCACTTGTTCCGCCAATGACAATTGCCAAATGGTAGGGAGGACAAGCTGCGGTTCCGATAGAGCGAAGTTTTTCATCCAACCAGTTCATAAATGAGGTGGGATTTAAAATCGCTTTCGTCTCTTGGTATAAAAATGATTTATTTGCACTTCCCCCGCCTTTGGCGATGAATAAGAAGTTGTACTCATCAGGGTGGTCGCTATCTGCAAAGATCTCAATTTGGGCGGGCAGGTTATTACCTGTGTTTTTCTCCTCCCACATGTTAATCGGAGCCATCTGGGAGTAGCGAAGATTTAATCTCGTAAAGGCATCGTAGATCCCCTGGGAAATCGCGACCTCATCTTTAGCTGTCGTTAAAACAAACTGACCTTTTTTCGCCATCACCAAAGCAGTCCCGGTGTCTTGGCACATCGGCAGAACTCCACCGGCAGAGATATTGGCATTTTTGAGCAGATCGGTTGCAACGAAGCGATCATTGGGCGAGGCCTCGGGATCTTTAATGATGTTAGCGAGTTGTTGCAGATGTGCTGGACGTAGATAGTGCGAAATATCGTGGATAGCTTCGGCAGTTAACTTTTCAAGGGCAACTGGCTCAACTTGCACAAACTCTTTATCGCCAAGTTTTATAACACTGACGCCCTCGGTACTGATGAGGCGATACTTTGTATCATCGCTACCAAGAGGTAACAGCTCAGAGTATGAAAAGTTTGGCATGTGATCTACGGCTTCGCCGCATCTAACTTCTTTTTCGCACCATCTAGCCACTCTTGGCAAATCTTGGCTAACTCTTCACCACGCTCCCAAAGTTTCAAAGACTCTTCAAGGCTGGCACTACCGGTTTCAAGGGATGTAACGACTTCGGCTAACTCATCACGAGCTGCCTCATATGAAATCTTCTTTTCAACCATGGGCTAAATCTACTCCTTCACACTATTTGCAGTCACTGTGGCATTGGTCTCGCCCTTAGCTAAACGAAGGCGCAGAATATCGCCGGCCTTTAATTTACTGGCATCTCGTGCAATCTCACCATTTAATAACTGCACCACTGAATATCCCCGATCTAACGTGGCTTGCGGTGATAGCGCCTTAATGCGGGCTCGTACCTGCACTAGCTCCTCTTTAGCTAGTTTGAGGTGGCCACCGAAACTTCGGTGAGATCGATCGCGCATGGCAAGGATTATTTCAGCGCGGGATGTAATTAATAGGTGCGGATCCTTCATGACTGGGCGATCTTTAAAGTTGGCAATGCGCGTAGTTTCTAAATCTATGGTGTTCATTAATTTTCGGCGGGCGCGATCGCGCAGCCCTGAGATTAATTCAATCTCTTCGACAATGTCTGGCACTACATGTTTGGCGGCATCGGTAGGAGTCGATGCCCGAAAGTCGGCAACTAAATCAAGTAGAGGTGCATCCTTTTCGTGACCGATCGCGCTAACAATCGGCGTTGAACATGATGCGGCAAGGCGTACCAGACCCTCGTCACTAAAGGGCAGTAAATCTTCGAATGATCCGCCACCACGCGTAATAACGATGACTTCAACATCACTATCGGCCTCTAGTTCGCGCAGCGCCGCTGAGACTTCAGTTACCGCAGCAGCGCCTTGGACGGTGACTTCACGGATTTCAAAAACAACGCTTGGCCAACGGCGCTTAGCATTTTCAACAACATCTTTTTCAGCATCGGTATTGCGTCCACAGATTAGACCAACTTTTTTTGGTAGCAGCGGTAGCGAAATCTTTCTATCTGAATCAAATAGACCTTCGGCAGCTAAAAGATTTTTAAGTGCCTCAAGCCTCGCAAGTAACTCTCCGACGCCGACCTGTCGAATTTCGCGTGCCGATAAAGTTAATGAACCATTTTTTGTGTACCACGTTGGTTTTGCATATAAAACTACGCGGGCATTTGGTGGCAATGGTTGGGCTGCGGCGATAACTGATTTATGGCACATGACCGATAAGGACATATCTGCGCTTGGATCGCGCAGGCGAATAAATGCCATAACGCCACTTCGCTCATTGAGTTCGCTAATCTCACCTTCAACCCAGATTGGGCCCAATCGATCGACGTACTCCTTGATAGCTTCGGTGACTACTTTGACCGATGCCGGCGCCTCACTTGAACTTTCGAACATGAGATGAGCCTAATAGACTCACCCCATGGCTAAGAGAGTTCTACTTGCTGCGCCCCGCGGATATTGCGCAGGTGTTGATCGCGCTGTTGTTACCGTGGAAAAAGCCCTCGAGCTATACGGCGCTCCGGTCTATGTACGCAAGCAGATTGTTCACAACGTTCACGTTGTCGCAAGCCTTGAAGCAAAGGGTGCGATCTTTGTCGATGAGACCGATGAAGTACCAGAAGGCAAGACCGTAGTTTTTTCAGCCCACGGCGTGGCTCCAAGTGTTCACGCCGAAGCGGCAACTCGAAATTTGAAAACAATTGATGCCACTTGTCCGCTGGTAACTAAAGTGCACCACGAAGTCCGTCGCTTTGCCGCCGAAGATGCTGAAATTCTCCTTATCGGACATCACGGCCATGAAGAAGTTGAAGGCACCGCCGGTGAGGCCGTCGGCCAAGTTCGCGTTATTGACGGCCTAGAAGGTGCACGCACGGTTGTTCCGACGCCCGGGAAAAAATTAGTCTGGCTATCTCAGACCACATTGAGCGTTGATGAAACGCTTTCGGCAGTTGCGATATTAAGAGAGCGCTTTCCCGACATTCAAGATCCACCAAGTGATGACATTTGCTATGCGACACAGAATCGCCAAGAAGCTATCAAAGCGATTTCGGCAAAGGCGGATTTAGTGATTGTCGTTGGTTCACAGAACTCTTCTAACTCGGTACGTTTGGCTGAAGTTGCCCTTGAGTACGGCGCAAAAGTTTCTCACTTAATCGATTATGCCGAAGAGATACAAGATCACTGGCTAATAGGCGTTGAAACAATCGGCTTAACAAGTGGCGCATCGGTGCCCGAGATTTTAGTGACCGATGTATTGACCTGGTTAGCCGAGCGCGGTTTTGGCGATGTCGAAACCGTTACTGCGATGCAGGAGTCCCTACTGTTTTCACTCCCGGCTGAACTGCGTAAAGATTTAAAGACCGCGGGGCTTTGAGGCTCTCTTTCTTGTCCACCACAGTCACTGAGAATTAGTTGAAATCTATATAGAAAACTGTATAGTTTTCTTATGGATAAAACCCAGTTTGAAACCCTCACTGTCTCTCAAGCCACAGAGCTGGGTGTATCTGCAATTCTGCGCCAGGCACGCGATGGGCAACCATTAATCGTTGAAAAGCACGGTATCCCTGTGGCGGCCGTCGTTGCAATATCGCGCTTTGAGGAGCTAGAAGAGCTTGAGAGAGATTTACGTAGCGCTTCGCTAGTTCTTGCCCGCTTAGCAAGTGATAATGGAAAGCGTTCAACCCTTGATGAAGTTATATCGTCGCTTGGATTTGATCGAGAAAGCCTTGAAGCCGAACTTGAAAGCGAAATAATCGCTGGTAAGCACTAATTCCTAGTGCCAATAAATAAAGATTCCGTTGTGCAAGTTCTATTTATTGAACCAGCGATCGATGATCTTGTGCGATTATCTAAGAAGAATAAAGAGTTATTGCGTCAAGTTCTAAAAAAGATTCTTTTAATTGAGCGCAATCCATTGGCCGGCCATCCCCTGCTTGGCGACTTCATAGGGTGGAGGAAGTTGACCGTCGGGGATCGACATTGGCGAATAATTTGGCGGACACACACCGATGAGTCAGGAAGAGTAATTATTGAGATCGCTGAAATTTGGGCGATAGGAGCACGTGCAGATTCAAAAATATATAAGGAGCTGCGAGATCGCATAGACACGCTAGGCCCTGATCAGAAGGTACAAAGTTTAAGAGAGGTGATTGCTTACTTAGGTCATGGTCCGATGCCGCAGCAGCAAATACCGAGGCCAGAGCCTGTTCCCACGTGGCTTGCCAATCGCCTGTTAAAGAATCTTAATATTTCCCAAGCGGATATCGATTTAATGGATGCTGAAAGTGCAATGTCTATATGGGAGAGCTACTTAATTAAGCGCGAGCTTTAGGCGGTTTCTTTTTTGCTTTAGCGTTTAGAAAGACAAACCAGCCATAGAGTGCGCCAATAATTAAAAAGGGCGCCTCACTTGCGAGCGATGAAATGAAATCAATACCGACTCGTGAGGGTCTAAAGCCATCAAGTAGGAGCGTCCAGGCAAGCGCGCTAGCGGCAAAGGCCAATGGGGGAGTTACGACTGCAACGTAGGTTGTTCCAGGGCGACCAAAGCGGATACCCCCAAAAAAGCAGAGGAGAATGATTATGCCGGTCATGATTCCGACCCCACTGCGCAGCCAGATCTCAATGAAGGCAAAGAAACCGATAAAGAAAGTCTGCAGGACAACAATCCCTTGCTTCTTTAATCCTGGTCCTTGAATCGCGATTTTATGTAATGTGCTCATCTACTTTTCCTCATCACTCACTTCTTCAGCATCGATGAAATCATCATCTCCGCCTAATTCGTCGTTCTTTAATTCGCGCACCGATGCCGGTGCCTCTGGATACTCAATGGCTAGTTTATCTTTATCTCCGCTTACGCCCAAGTTATGAATTCGACGGGCCGGACTCAGAACTGTTTTTTCTGCAGTGGGCACTAGATCCTCATAGGCCTTAGCCGTTGATGTAATCGCTTTGCCGACGGCAACAATCTTGGTGTGCAGAAGCGTTATGTTTTTTAAGAAAGTACTGGCGACCTTTTGAATCTCGTCGGCATTTTCGGCAAGTTTATTTCGAGTAAAGATATATCCGATGGTGCGAAGCAGGGCCATCATCGACGTAGGCGTTGCAACGGTAACGCCAACTTTAAAGGCTTTCTCCAAGAAATTAGGATCGATGCGCAGCGCCTCAGATAACAGCGTCTCAAAAGGCACAAAGAGAACAACAAAATCGGGGGAGCCGGCAGATTTGTGATAGCCACGCTTTGCAAGTGCATCAACGTGCTTGAGTAAATCCTTTGTGTGTTGCTGCAATAGTTCATCGCGATCGCCCTGACTTGCAGGATCAAAGGCTTCGATAAAGCGATCAAAAGGAAACTTTGAGTCGATAAAAATGGAACTACCGCCCGGCATCTTCACCGTGATATCTGGAATACCGGATGAGTCGGCATCGGTTGTTGATCGCTGCCGGTTGTACTCATGGCCTTCGCGCAGGCCAGCACTTTGCAATAAGAGTTCGAGTTGGGCCTCACCAAACTTTCCGCGCGCTTGATTATTTGTTAACGCGCCGGCGATCTTTTTAGTTTCGTCAAAGATGGATTCGGAGGCTCGACGCATTTCATTAATAGTTGTTTCAAGCTTTGCCTCAGCCTCGGTACGAATTCGATTGGCCTCATGCGATTGCGTTGAGAGTTTTTGCACCGACTCTTTCATGGCATTGAGTTCGGCATTTAATTTAATCGCCGACTCAGTCTTGCCGCGTTCGGCCGCTAACTGGCTTTTATAATCATCGAGCAGTGCGCGATCGGCCACTGCATCACCGGATTTATTGGCACGAAAGAGGTATCCAATCGCACCCCCTGCAAGAAGGCCGATGATTAGAGTCACTACGTATGTGGGCATGGGGCTATCGTGGCAGTGACTACTGACAATCCCGCGTAGGCTCTACCCCTTATGAGTCTCTCAATCGGAATTGTCGGCATGCCAAACGTGGGTAAATCCACCCTGTTTAACGCCCTGACTAAAAACAACGTCCTTGCCGCTAACTACCCTTTCGCCACCATTGAACCCAATGTCGGCGTGGTGGGAGTTCCGGATACGCGCTTAGCCGCCCTTGCCGGCATCGTCGGCTCACAAACGCTCTTGCCAGCCGTTGTCTCCTTCGTCGATATCGCCGGAATTGTTAAGGGCGCATCAGAGGGTGCGGGCCTTGGCAATAAGTTCTTGGCCAATATCCGCGAAACCGATGCGATCTGCCAAGTTATCCGCGTCTTTAACGATGGCGATGTTATTCACGTCGAAGGGCGCGTAGATCCAGCAAGTGACATGGAGATTATTAACACTGAATTAGCGCTCGCCGATTTACAGACGATTGAAAAAGCTTTACCCAGGTTAGAGAAAGAGGCGCGCGTTAATAAAGAGCGCCAACATATTGTCGATGCCGTTAAAGAGGCCGAGGCCGTTCTTAACTCAGGTAAGCCGCTATCTAGCAGCAAAGTCGATCTCTCACTTATAGGTGAGCTTCACTTGTTAACCGCTAAACCATTTCTCTATGTCTTTAATGTGGATGCCGCCGAATTAAATGATGCCGAACTTCGCACTAAGTTGGCCGCCCTCGTTGCACCAGCAGAGGCGATCTTCCTTGATGCAAAGACCGAGGCAGAGTTAGCCGAACTCAGCGATGAAGATGCCCTCGAGCTTTTGCAATCAATTGGTTTGGAAGAGCCAGGTCTTGCAACGCTGGCCCATGTTGGTTTCCGCACATTGGGACTACAAACTTATTTAACTGCCGGACCTAAAGAGGTTCGCGCATGGACGATTCATAAAGGCGACACTGCGCCAATGGCCGCCGGTGTTATCCATACCGATTTCCAAAAGGGTTTTATTAAAGCCGAAATCGTATCCTTCGATGATTTAATCGCCGCAGGTTCAATGGCCGAGGCAAAAGCAAAGGGCAAAGTTCGTATGGAAGGTAAGGACTACGTCATGCATGATGGCGATGTCGTTGAATTTAGGTTCAACGTTTAACTTTAAGCGCCGGTGTAGTACTTTCCGATTTCACCTAAAGCCTTATCAATAATCTCAAGACCGAGTTTTGCATCTTCGACTGAGATATTGCATGGTGGGCATAGGTGAAGGCGATTGAAGTTATTAAATGGCATTAAGCCAAGCTTTTTACAGGCCGCAACTAATTCATTCATAGCTGGGCTCGATGATCCATACGGAGCAAGCGGTTCGTGGGTGGCGCGATCACTGACCAAGTCGACACCCCAGAAAACACCTGCGCCACGGATATCTCCGATGACCTTGTGCTTCTTAGCTAACTCAATTAAGCCTGGTCCCAAGATTGTTTCACCAATCATGGTGGCGTTCTCAAGCATCTTCTCTTCCTTCATGACATCGATAGTTGCAACGGCAGTTGCACATGCCATTGGGTGACCCATGTATGTCAGGCCGCCTGCAAATACTTTTTCATCAAATGTCTTAGAGACAGTTTCGCTAATGACAATTCCACCGAGTTGGATGTATCCCGACGTCACTCCCTTAGCAAAAGTAATCAGATCTGGAACGGCATCACCATGTTGGTATGCAAACCACTTTCCAGTGCGACCAAAGCCTGACATGACTTCGTCGGCGATCCACAGGATCTTGTACTTATCGCAGAGCGCTCGTATACCTTCTAGGTAGCCCTTAGGTGGCATTAATACGCCGGCAGTTCCAGGAACCGATTCAATAAGAACGGCGGCAATTGTGTTTGGACCTTCAAAGATAATTGTCTGCTCAAGATGTTCTAGAGCGCGCTTACACTCTTCTTCTTCAGACTGTGCCCAAAACGATGTGCGATACAAATATGGTCCCCAGAAGTGCACGTGACCAAAGGCAAACTCATTTGGGAATCTACGCGGATCGCCCGTTGCATTAATCGCAGCCCCTGTGTTGCCGTGATACGAACGATAAGTCGAAAGCACTTTGTGCTTGTGCGTGTGCATACGCGCCATACGAATAGCGTTTTCAATCGCATCAGCGCCGCCATTCGTAAAGAAGACTTTGGCAAAGCTCTCACCTGCCAGCTCAACGATACGTTGTGCCGCTTCATTACGTGCTTCGTTGGCATGCTGTGGCGCAACAGTTGTTATTACTTCGGCCTGAGCTTGAATAGCTTTAACAACCTTTGGGTGCTGGTGACCAATATTTGTAAAGACCAACTGTGATGAGAAATCTAAATATGTCTTTCCTTCATGATCCCAAAAATATGATCCGGAGCCACTGGCAATAGGCATGGGCGAAATCGCGCCTTGAGCCGACCATGAGTGAAAAACATACTTGTGGTCTGCGGCTGCAACAGCGGCTTGCTTGGCAGGATCGTTGATAGGTGTGCTCATGAAAATAGCCTCTAACTTGAATTAGTAGTAATTGGCGTCATTCTAATGCCCTAATGGGGACATAGTGAAGTACCTTCAATGACACTCATCTCATTTTAAAAACATTATCTGAGATATCGTTCGTAAATGACAACTCACCAAGAATCCAGTGTTTTAACAAAAGCAGTAATTCCCGCTGCAGGTATGGGAACGCGTTTTTTGCCTGCAACTAAGGCGATGCCTAAAGAGATGTTGCCTCTGGTGGATAAGCCTGCAATTCAATACGTTGTTGAAGAGGCGGTAGACGCAGGGTTAAGTCAAATAATTATGGTTACTGGAAGAAATAAACGAGCTCTCGAGGATCACTTTGATCGCGCAAATGAGTTAGAAGCCCTACTTGAAAGCAAGGGAAATATTGAACTATTGGAGTCTGTTCGAAAATCTACAGAGTTGGCTCATATGCACTATGTACGTCAAGCCAATCCACGGGGATTAGGCGATGCAGTCCTGACTGCCGCTTCATTTGTAGGCAACGAAGCCTTTGCCGTCTTGCTCGGTGATGACCTCATAGACGAGCGTGATCCAATTTTACCCACGATGATTAAGGTTCACCAAAAATTCGGCGGAAGTGTTTTGGCACTTATGGAAGTTTCCCCCGAACAGATTTCACTCTATGGCGCTGCAGAAATAGCTGCCATCTCACCCTCTGTAGAATTTGAAGGGGTAGTTCAGATCACTGGGTTAGTCGAAAAACCAGCGCCAGATAAGGCTCCTAGCAACTATGCCGTCCTAGGCAGATATTTACTCACGCCAGAAATCTTCGATGTGCTTCGTGAAACAAAGCCAGGGCGAGGCAATGAAATTCAATTAACTGATGCAATCGCAGAGTTAACCAAACGCTCTGACAATGGAGGACCGGTACATGGAGTTATCTTTAAAGGCCGCCGTTATGACACGGGCGATAAATTAGGGTATTTACAAGCAACAATCCGTCTTGCCTCTGAGCGAGAAGATTTAGGACCTGAGTTTCGCGCTTGGCTGCATTCATTTGTTAAAACCTTGGAGAGCTAGAAATCAATTAATTATTGTTGATTGATCCAAAGGTCAGCGGCAATTAGTTCGGAAAAGAAACTTTCTACGATGAGTGCTACTTCGGGAGATTCATCTCCCGGATATCGAAATGTGTACTCTGCACCTTCAATTTCGCCACCGACTGCAACGACTCGAGATTTTCTTTCAGTGCACCATGTCATTAAAGGTTTTTCCCAGTTAGAGCCGGCAAAGATCAGCAATCTATAGTCTTGAACTTTTGTCAGATAAACATCAACATGCGACCAATCGCCGGTCTCGCATCCAACACTTGCACGGCGCGGGCCTTCCCGAAACATTAATGCCGACTGTTGCGCAGAAGAAAATCTTTCGGCTGGAGCGACAAAATAACTTGCAGATGCTCCAGTTAGAATTTCTTGAACTTTTGGCTGCCAGCTACTTCGATTACTCCATATGTATTCATGTGCGACTGCAGCAGATCGAACGATGTCGGCAAGTATGTAATTCTTTTGAAAGAGGTGAGATTCAAGAGCAAGATGAAGAGCCACAGTATGTGCGAAACTTCTGCAGGCAACACCGCCGATCTCAACTTCGGCTCTCATTACAACTGTTGCATCGCTAGCTTCGGCAATCTCTGAGTCGGGGTAGTTGGTTACTGCGATTATTCTGGCTTTTCCCTTTAGTCGATTGACTGCGGTGAGAGTTTCAATGGAATTCCCTGAGGCTGAAACTGCGATTATTACGGTTGAGTCAGTAATTTTCGGCAAAAGGTTATTACTTGCTAATTCAGCCACTGCGTTCATTCCCAATGCCCGCAAACGCATAGCGGCAATGGACGAGGCGTAGTGTGACGATCCCATTCCGAGGAATATGACATGTGATTGTGGGTTGATGCCCAGGCCGGACCATGGGTTTATCTGTGCCAAAGAGTCAGCAAGTTGGTTGAGTAGCTCAGATTTGCGCTCTAAATCCTTGAGAAATAAATGTGGGTCCATTTTATATCCTTTCAATCAACGCCGGTAAGGCGGCATCAGGTACGTACATCCAGCGGGGTAGATGGTTCTGCGCATAGAGAAACTCTCGAAACTCTTGCTGCAATTGGAATAGCAGTAATAAATCTTGATTTGCAAATGGATCTTCATCACCGTCAACAAGCGCCAATGTATAGGAGTTTTGGAATCTTTCCTGTGCTTGATTAATCCATGTCGAGATTTCTTCGGGGAACCGGTTAGCTCTTCGCTCTGCCACTACACGTCCAACGTGATCGAGTGATTGCAACATTCCGGCAATGTCTTTCGCTAAAGGCTCTAAAGAAAGCGTGCTCGAGTTATGGTCAACTGGATTTCCATCGAAATCAATAATCGCATAGGCGCCAGAATCACTTCTTAGAATTTGACCAACGTGAAGGTCTCCATGGATAAGAGTCAAACAAGGAAGATTTGTAATTTCAATTCCAGCTTTCCAGCTTCGAATACGAGCTTCGAATTCACCTAACCGCACGCCTACTTCACCAGGCGTACTGCTCAAAGCAAGATCTAACGTGAAAGAAAACTCATTTAGCCAACGCGCAACATCGCTCTCATTGGCAGGTCGATGGGAAGAGTAATAGAAAGCCAAGTGCATCCTCGAAACAAGCCCTGCGATCTCTGCAGCAAACTCGGTTGATGACTCCAGGTTTCTTTTACCATCAAGGTAGTTTTCCAACTCCTCGACTGCCCATTCCCAACCATCTCTAGTATTTTGCTGATACTCGCTTACATAAGCGACGAGCATTGCAGTATCTGTTCCAGGCTCTTTCCACTCCAGCGCGAACCAAGGAGTTGGCATTGAAGTGAAATTCCCCATTTGGAGGGCATCAATGCGGGGAAGGCAGGAGTTTGCACTGGGATTGATGCGTGAAAACCATTTAGCGATCGCCCGCTCACCAATAATTATCGACTCTTCGGTCTGGTCAACTCCTAATGCTCGCTCACCCGCCAACGGCTCTCTGTGCCAGAGCTTTAAAGAAAATCTGCTTGGTGCTTCGAATTCGCTAATAGTTAGGAGAGCCTGTGTTGCGCCATCTCCTGCCACAACGCGACGAATGATTCCGCCGCCCTGAAATAATGGCAGAGAAAAAATCTCACCGTTTGAATCTCTAACAATGCATACCGAGATGTTTGGAGAAAGGAAAAGTGAATCGAGCAGAGTTAAACCCCTATTTGATTTAACTTCTCGAGCGCGATCTGGGTGCGGCAATAAAGCTTCGATGTCGGCAGAGAACAAGAATTCTCGTAGCAAGTCAGCTCTCACCGGATCTACTTTACGAGGTAGATCGGTGTTTGCGGGCAACTGCCTCAATTACATCTGCGCCTACTTTGATTCCATCGGATTGTTGAACTCGCGCACTGGCCGCGGCTAATCGCGCTTTGAGGGCAACATCTGAAAGAAGACGCTCAATCGCCTCAGTTAATTCTGACTCAGCAAATGAATACGTACCCAAGCGAACTCCAAAACCAGTCTCATCGACGCGTTGGGCATTGTCATACTGATCCCAAAAAAGTGGCAGCACGATCATAGGTTTTCCAAAGTGAATCGCCTCAGTGACGGTGTTATTGCCACCATGAGTAATAACTAAATCAACTTGTGGAATAATTTTAGTTTGAGGTAGAAACTCAGCACCATACATATTCTCAGCGACTTCGAACGAAGAGTGTTGTGGACCTTTGCTAACGATAAATCTATGGTTCGTTTTTCCGAGAATTGAGATTAGGCGTTTCATTAGTTCAACATCGGCGCTACCAAGTGAACCCAAAGAGAGATAGATCAGTGCGCTATCTGATGGGCGATTCTTCACGACATCTGGAAGTGTAAATTCGCCATCAGTATCACGAACACTCGAATCCATTCTGTGCCAAGTCGAATCTAGTTTTCGCGCTTCGGTGTAATCCAACTCTGCTGGAAAGACGTAGAGGTTTGCTTCCGATGATGAGTGAATGAACTCTAATTCGGGCAGCGCAGGAGCGCCTTGAGCGAGAACCCAGGTATTAAAGAGTTCCCACATTGAGCGGCATGATGTTTCGTATTGACTATTAAATGCTGCCCACTCGGGAGACTGCATCTGGCCGTAACCTGAAAATGTTGGAGCAACTTGAGGGCCCTTCATCTCTAATGGATTACAAGAGACAATGCGAATGAACGGCACACCTGATGTGAGAAGAGCTGGAAAAGTAACAACATTATCTTCAACAATTGCATCTGGTTTAACACGGGCGATTATTTCTCGAAGCTGTGGCTCGCAATAGACAGCTCCATCAATGAGCGCTTGCCACGTTGGTTTAACAAAGCTCTCTATCTGCTCAATCGTTGGCTTACGAAATTCAGGAGAAGTTTGAAGTATAAAATCTTTCCAAAATGCGCCTGGGTCCTGATTCTCATCTACTGCTGGGGGAGCCAGATCAACTAGATCCTCTTCGAAACCAAAGGGAATCAACTTGCCTTTCCATGAAGCTTCGGCGGCAAAGACAACTCGGTGGCCACGTTTAACGAGGGCGCTTCCAATTCCTATACATTGATTTGTAGGACCATAAGCCGACTCTGGCATGAACAAAATCGTAAGTGGTTGAGTTGTCATGTAATTTTCCCTTTCTAAATATTTCTACCGTGAAGTGTCGTCGAGCAAAGGGTTCTTAGTTACTGCCCGTGCATAATCCAAAATAAGTTCTACCGCTACGTCGTAATTAATTCTTGAATGACCTGCCATCATTCGGTAACCATATGCATCTTCGAGTGCAACGAGATTTCTACTTATATTTAGAGATGTGCTAGTGAGAGTAAATTTACCTAATGCAGCACCTGTGTCCAAAATAGATTGATAAAGCGATACCTGTCGATCGTAGAGTGAAGTCAGTAGTACGGCATAGATTGGATGACGTGGGGCAGCGCCACCGAGTGCGCAGAGAAGTTTGACTCCCTCATCATGAACATCTAAAGGGAGACCAGATCTAACCATCATAATTAATCGAGCAGCGGGATCTACGACGCTTTCGATTGCAATCAGGCGCTCCTCATAAAAACGTTCCGAGACGGCACGGGTAGCATCAGTCAGCAGATCTTGAAGCTCTGGATAGTGATAGAGAATGGCGCCAGATGTCAGACCCGCCTCTTCTGCAACTTGATTCAAACGAACTGCTGTCCCATGTTCGGCCATTGCGCGCTGGGCGGCTTTGAGCAACTTGATGCGACGCTCTCCGCCTAAATTCGCAACTGCCACAGCCTGACCCCTTGCCTGTGAGGCTAAACCCCCGTGTTTAGGGGAGCGCCTCCTTGATGGTCCGTAAAGTACCGTAAAACAACTCTCAAGGGAAGACTGAATTAGAATTCAAAATAATGAGAAAAAACCTAAAATAGTTACCAAACTCCCTTGATAAAAACTGAATCTAACGTCAGAATCTACCAATCCTCGAGTCGTCCGATCCGAGAATCAAATTCGCCCTCCCCTTAACGGCGATGTAGAAAGGGAGTATTAGATGCCAAAAAGGCAGCATGCTAAGCGCCGCTTACTCGCAGTTGGATCAATAATGGTTGGATTGTTATTGCTTTCTGCCTGTTCTAGCGGTACAAAATCCGATAGCGCATCGGACACACTTAATCCGAAAGCCGATTTAAAGAAACAGTCCTTAGTAGTTTCAAACTGGGATGCGTATATGCCCGCGGATTTGCCAGCGAAATTTGAGGCACTGACCGGCTCGAAAGTCACTGTTACTCACCACGCGACTAATGAAGAGATTATGGCCAAGCTCACCGCTGGCGGTGATTCTGGTATTGATGTTGCATTTGTCTCTGGTCAATTTGCCCAGGCTCTAGCCGCACAGGGTTTACTCGAACCAATTCACCCTGAATTGATGCCGAATCTTAAGAATCTATATCCGGAAGCAACGAAACTTGCTTACGATGTTGGCAACAAATATTCAGTTCCATATTCATGGGGAACAACTGGAATTTGCTACCGTAAAGATTTAACAGGATTTGATCCAACAAGTTGGAACGATATTTTGAATCCAATCGCAAAGCTCAAGGGCAAAGTAACGGCTTTAGCAACTGAGCGTTGGTTGATGCTTCCAGCACAGAAACTTCTTGGTTACTCGGTTAACACGACAAGTGAAACCGAAATGGCAAAGGTCAAGGACACTTTGATTGCAGCTAAGAAGAACTTGCTTGCATACGATGACACCACGTTCTACACCCGTCTGGTATCAGGTGAGGCGGCCATGACAGTGGCTTGGGATGGCTGGTGTAACTACGGAATTACAGATAATAAAAATATCAAGTTCGTAATTCCAAAAGAAGGCAGCGACCTATGGGTAGACACCATGGTCATTTTAAAGACGTCAAAGAATAAGGAAGCCGCACATGCGTTCATTAACTATGTTTTGGATGCAAAGGTCCAGTCATGGGTTATTGAAAATATCCTCTACAAGGTTCCGAATAAAGCTGCGATGGATTTAGTTGCCGCCAAACTTGGTGCCACTTATCCAAATATATTGATGACACCCGCCGACCTTCTTAAGGGCGAGGGAATAGTTGATTTAGGTGCAGCAGGGCCTATGTATACAAAGATTGCCACGGAGATCACAGCGTCTAAGTGACCCCAATAACTAGCGTGAAGGCAGGTCGCTCCGTTAACAAACGGCGCGACCTGCTTGAGCGTCTCACTTTGCAAGGCCCGGGGCTTGTTTACTTGCTCCTCTTTATGGCGGTTCCAATCTGTTTAATTCTTATTTACTCAATCTTTCAAAGAGGTCAATTCGGCGGTGTTGTCTTTCACGCTACAACCGATAATTTCACTCGTGCTTTAGATCCAGTTTATCGAGGCGTACTTTTTGATTCGCTGAAGATTGCATCTATTACTACGGTTTTAGCATTAGCCTTGGGCTATCCAACGGCATATGGAATAGCTAGATTGCCGAAGAGATTTCGTACAACTGCATTACTTCTGATCGTGATGCCCTTTTGGACCAATTTTCTTATTCGTACTTACTCGTGGATTATGCTTCTAAATAGCGAGGGTCTACTCAATAAAGCCCTTCTTAAACTAAATATTATCCATACTCCATTGGATCTTTTGTACACCCAGAGCGCCGTGATTCTTGGCCTGCTATATGGATACCTACCACTGATGATCTTGCCACTGTATGCCTCAATCGAAAAGCTGGATCCAGAGATTCGCGAAGCAGCCTCTAATCTAGGCGCAAATAGATTTAGAACTTTTCTCGATGTGACTTTGCCATTGACGATTTCAGGGGTTCTAGCGGGATCGATTTTCGTTTTCATTCCGAGTTTAGGAAATTTCATTGTCCCTGAATTATTAGGTGGCGGAAAGACCGTAATGGTTGGAAATCTCGTACGAGATCAATTCTTAAAAGCACGTGATTGGCCATTTGGTTCGGTGCTCGCCCTTGTTGTCATTCTTTTTGTATTCGTTCTATTTGCGATTCAAAGCAAAGTGGAAAAGAGAATCTCTGGTGGCGCTCATGCAAATTAGCCGTCCCCGAAAATTCAACTCTACAAAGTTAGGCTGGTTAAAGGCGACGATGGGGGTTACTTACTTTTTTCTATACGTTCCCATCATCGCCCTCGTTGGAATGTCTTTCAATGCGTCAGAATCGCCATTTACATGGAATGGCTTTAGTACGAAGTGGTACGGAGTATTAGCTAATGACTCCACCGTTATGAAAGGTCTTACAAATACGTTAATAGTGGCCTTTACATCTACTTTTTTGGCAACAATCCTTGGCACAGCTTTGGCCGTCGGCCTTCATCAATATACGAAATCCGCCTTTTTAAATGCCTTTGCACTGGCACCTGCGATCATGCCCGACATCGTTTTAGGTATTGGTTTGCTCGCCCTGTTTGCATTGTTATCGATGACTCTCGGCCTTTATTCAGTAGTAATTGCCCACGTTGTATTTAGTATGGCATTTGTATCCGCCGTAGTGAAAGCTCGATTAAGTAACAGCGATCCAGCCCTTCGGGAAGCTTCCATGGATTTGGGTGCAACGCGATCTACGACTTTCTTCAAAATTACTCTTCCATCTCTGACTCCTGCCATTGTTGCTGGCGCACTACTAGCCTTCACGCTTTCTTTAGATGAATTCGTCATTGCATTTTTCACCAATGGTCCTGCAACTCCTACTCTGCCCATCATTATTTATTCAATGGTCCGCTTTGGAGTTACTCCAGAGATTAACGCCCTGGCGAGTTTGCTGATGCTTGTTAGCTTTACCGCCGTAATTGGCGCGCAACGTATGACGAAACTAGCGGAGGCTCGATGATGACCGAAAAGAAGAACCTAATTGAGATTCGAAATTTGACGCATCGATACGGTGATGTCACCGCAATTGATGACATCAACTTAGATATTCATGAAAATGAGTTCTTCGCTTTACTTGGCCCCTCGGGATGTGGAAAAACCACCTTACTTCGCGTACTGGCTGGATTTGAAACTCCTGATGCCGGCACGGTCATGCTTGGAAATACGGACCTAATTTCTATTCCTCCAAATAAGCGACCTATCAATTTGATGTTTCAAAGTTATGCACTTTTCCCACATATGAACGTTGGGCAAAACATTGCCTATGGCTTAGAGCGCGAAAAACTAGGCAAGAACGAGATTAAAACTCGAGTGGCCGAGGTACTTGAAACTGTAGGGCTTTCAGATAAATCTAAGAGCCGCCCCCTTCAGTTATCTGGTGGTCAGCGTCAACGTGTCGCACTTGCCCGCGCCATTATCAAGCGCCCCAAGCTGTTGTTGCTAGATGAACCGCTCTCGGCATTAGATCGCAAAGTGCGGGCCGAGATGCAGATCGAACTCAAGCGCTTACAACATGAAGTTGGAATAACTTTCGTAGTAGTAACCCACGATCAAGAAGAGGCTATGTCAATGGCCGATCGAATTGCAGTTATTGCCAAAGGCAAAGTCGAGCAAGTTGATTTTCCGGTGGACTTATACGAACGCCCGAAAAATCGCTACGTTGGTGGCTTTATTGGTGATAGCAACTTTTTTGATGGAATCGCTACTTCCACTGGAATCATTAATGAAAAACTCGGCCCGATGCCTGGTAATCACTATGGGCGCAACATCACTGGACCGGCACATTTATTAATTCGCCCTGAAGACTTAAGAGTGGCACAGGGTGACGAACATTCAATTAGCGCCAAAGTCCAAGATGTTGCCTTCTTTGGTGGCGCATCTACGATCATATTAACTATTGATAATCACCCAACAACAATTCTCTTTTCGCAACCTGGTTCGACGTCTATCCAACGCGGAAGCCAACTTCAACTTACATGGGATGAACAAAAAGCGATTGTTTTGCCTAGCGATAGTCCAAGTGAGTCGAATAATTAATGACTGTTAAATCTCACTCTGAACGCTCACTTAGCGATGCAAATCCAATTCCATTTTGGACCGATTCGCCATTCGCGCCAGCAGAATTGCCGAAGCTCGAAGCAGATACATCAACTGATTTACTCATTGTCGGTGGCGGTCTTACTGGTTTATGGGCTGCAATCGAGGCAAAACGAATTAATCCATCACAGGACGTACTCCTGCTTGAATCAGAGCGAATCGCTTTTGGTGCATCAGGTCGCAACGGCGGTTTCTTTTCCGAGTCATTGACCCACGGGCTAAGTCACGGACTAGCTACCTGGCCTGACGAGATTGCGACTCTTTTACGACTGGGACGTGAGAATGTTTCAGAGATTATTGACTTCTTAAAGGCCGAGGGAGTTGATGCAGATCTTCGCCTCTGCGGGAAAAGCACGATGGCTACTCGCAATCACCACTTAGACGAGTTAACTCATTCCTTCGCCGAGTTACGTTCCTATGCTGAGCGTGTTGAGCATCGCGATCAAAGCCAAACTCAGGCAGATATTTACTCACCCACATTTCTTGGTTCGCTGCGCTCTTATAGCGGAGGAGGATTATTGGATCCAGCAAAATTAGTGTGGGGACTTCGGGATGTGGCGCTGAAGTATGGGGTACGAATTCATGAAAATACTAAGGTCAGTGGGCTTTCTAATGAATCAAAAGGAGTAAGTGCCCAAACACAATTCGCAAAAGTTCAAACAGATAAAGTGGTGTTAGCAACTAATGCATTTGATCCACTTTTGAAAAGAATGCGTAATAAAATCATCCCACTCTTTGATCATGTATTAGTTACCGAGCAGCTAACCCAATCAGAGATTGATTCATTAGGATGGAAAGAGAATCAAGGCGTAACTGATTCTGGAAATCAATTCCATTACTATCGCCGAACCCCTGACAATCGAATCCTGTGGGGCGGTTATGACGCGTTGTACTATTTTGGAAGTGCTAGAAACGCTGGCGTAAAAGAACATGCTGGCTCTCATGCGCTCTTAGCCAGACAATTCTTTGAGACCTTCCCGCAGTTAGCAGATGTTAGATTCACTCATAAATGGGCTGGAATGATCGATGCAACGTCGCGTTTCACACCTGCATTTGGAACTGCAATGTCTGGAAAAATCGCCTACGCATATGGATACACAGGTTTAGGCGTCGCTTCATCGCGCTTTGGTGCACGTGTCGCCTTGGATTTGCTGGATAAACGAAAGAGTGAGTTAACAGAGTTAACATTAGTAAAGCGCCAGCCAATTAGCTTTCCTCCAGAACCCCTTAGATATGCCCTCGTACAGGCAACGCGAGCAGAGTTAGCTAAGGAAGATATTTCGGGCAAGCATGGCTTATGGCTACGTTTCTTAGATCGGTTAGGCGTTGGGTTTAACAGTTGATGAATCACATTCGAGTAGAGGAGATTTCACTATGAGTATCGGTGTCCATATTGCTGGAAAGAGCCGGGTAGGACGTGGCGCGGTTGTCGATCTATTCGATCCGGCCACTGGCTTGAAAATCTCGGAGATAAGCCAAGGGTCCTTAGATGATGTCGAGTTAGCAACGTCGGCTGCGCGTGCAGCTTTTCCAACTTGGGCATCAAAGACGCCGAGTGAGCGCTCACGAATTCTTTTGCGATTGGCCGATTTAATTGAGGAAAATGCAGTGGAGCTCACTGAAATGGAAGTCTCTGACTCAGGAAAACCTTACGCCACATTCTTAGAGGGAGAAATTCCCTTTGCCGTAGATAATATGCGCTACTTCGCCGGAGCTGGTCGATCACTCGATGGCACCGGTGCGGGAATTTTAAGTAGCGGGTACACGTCAATGTTGATTCGTCGACCAATTGGCGTCATTGCAAGCATCGCACCATGGAACTTTCCTTTAATTATGGCGATCTGGAAAATCGGTCCAGCTCTCGTAACTGGAAATACCGTTGTATTAAAACCTGCTCCAACAACTCCGCATACGTCGCTGCGACTAGCTGAGCTTGCGACAGAGGCGGGATTGCCCGAAGGAGTATTTAATGTGGTTACGGGTGGCTCCGACATCGGTGAAGCTCTCGTTAAATCTCCAGAAGTAAATATGATTTCAGTAACTGGATCTGCTGCAACTGGGCAGAGAATCATGCGCGAAGCAGCGGGCGGAACCAAACGAGTTCACTTGGAGTTAGGTGGGAAAGCGCCGGCAGTGGTATTTGCAGATGCAGATATTTCTGCAATGGCAACTGCAATTGTTATGGGTGCGACCTATAACACCGGACAGGATTGCACTGCGGCAACTCGTGTCTATGTTGAGCGAAACAAATACGCAGAAGTTGTAGAGAAATTGGTCGAAGTTGGATCGCAAGTAAAGTGGGGCGATCCTCGCGCAGTTGGAACCGATATCGGACCTCTTATTTCTGCCGCCCATCGCGACAGGGTGCATGGCTTCGTGGAACGAGCAGTACAAGCTGGCGCAAAGAATGCGCTGGGTGGATTTATTCCTGAAGGTCCAGGCGCTTATTACCCACCAACTGTTCTCTTCGACATGGATCAAAAGAGTGAAATAGTTCAAGGCGAAGTTTTCGGACCCGTGCTTGCAGTTCTTCCCTTTGATAATGAAGAGCAAGGCATCGCGCTCGCCAATGACAGCGCTTATGGTTTGGCATCTTCGGTATGGACGCACGATGTTGCGCGCGCACTACGCGTGAGCCATCAATTAGATGTCGGAGTTACATGGATTAATGATCACTTACCTATCGCATCCGAAGCTCCGCACGGGGGCGTAAAGGGCAGCGGTTTTGGCAAAGATATGAGTCAGGAATCACTTTCTGAGTACACAGTCACACGGCACATCATGATTAAACATGCAGCACCAACAACAAACTCGGGATTTCGTCCTGCGTAAAGCAGGCGACTAATAGGAAGTAGATTGCACCCATGACTCAGATTACGCATTGGATTAACGGCGCCCTTGATACGACACAACCAGCGCGCACAGGCGATATTTATAACCCTGCAACTGGCAAGGTTACAAAGACCGTCGCCTTTGGAAGCGCGGCAACTGTAGATAGCGCAGTCGATGCGGCAACTGCCGCCTTTGCAACATGGCGCCATAGTTCATTAACTAAGCGCACCCAAGTTCTCTTTGCTTTTCGCGAATTAGTCCAACAAAATAAAGAAAAGATTGCCGCATTAATTACCGATGAGCATGGAAAAGTTTTAAGCGATGCCGCTGGTGAAGTAACACGTGGCCTCGAGGTCGTTGAATTTGCCTGCGGAATCCCACACTTATTAAAGGGTGGTTTCTCTGAAGAGGTTTCAACTGGTGTCGATGTTTATTCAATCCGCCAAGCACTCGGCCCCGTTGCAATCATCTCTCCCTTTAACTTTCCAGCGATGGTGCCGATGTGGTTCTTCCCCGTTGCAATCGCTTGCGGAAACTCCGTAATTATTAAGCCATCCGAAAAAGATCCAAGTGCAACGATGTTGATGGCCGAACTGTGGAAACAGGCTGGCCTTCCCGATGGTGTATTTAACGTTGTGCACGGAGACAAAGAAGTTGTCGATGCATTACTAACACATAAAGGCATTAAATCGATTTCATTTGTTGGCTCGACTCCAATTGCTCGCTACGTCTATGAAACTGGAACTAAAGCCGGCAAGCGCGTACAAGCTTTAGGCGGAGCTAAGAATCACATGGTTGTTTTACCGGATGCTGATTTAGAACTGGCTGCCGATGCTGCAATTAACGCTGGCTTTGGTTCTGCTGGAGAGCGTTGCATGGCTATCTCTGCAATCGTTGCCGTAGAACCAATTGCTAGCGCACTCGTTGCACGCATTAAATCGCGCATGGCAAATATTAAGACTGGCGATGGCACACAAGGCTCTGACATGGGCCCACTTGTTACGGCAGTTCACCGTGACAAAGTTGCCTCATACATTGAAGCCGGTGCAAAGGCTGGTGCAACGCTTGTCGTTGATGGCCGCGCACTAGAAGTTGCTGGAGATGGTTTCTGGCTTGGGCCAACGCTGTTCGATAATGTCACACCAGATATGTCTATATATAAGGAGGAGATTTTCGGTCCGGTGTTAAGTGTTCTTCGCGTTGATAGTTACGACGAAGCCCTAGCCCTTGTTAACAGTCATGAATATGGAAATGGCACTGCAATCTTTACTAATGATGGAGGCGCGGCTCGCCGATATCAAAATGAAGTTGAAGTCGGCATGGTTGGTATTAACGTGCCAATCCCAGTACCAATGGCTTATTACTCTTTCGGCGGATGGAAGAACTCGTTATTTGGTGACTCTCACGCTCACGGTGCAGAAGGCGTTCACTTCTTTACTCGTGGCAAGGTTGTCACTAGTCGTTGGTTGGATCCAAGCCATGGTGGAATTAACTTAGGTTTTCCTCAAAACGACTAAGTAGGAAGTTTAATTAATTCATCACCGACGGTTATGAGTCCGGGTTGCACACATGTTGCGTAGATGCCGAAGTTAAAGCCCAGACCAGAGCGTGATTCTTGGCGACCACGGTAGTCACCGATGAGTTTGAGAGTTTTTAAATCCACTATCCCACTCTCAGGGTTTCTAGTTGTTGCTGCACACCGCTTCACCGGGCCACCGGCTCGGATTATCGCGCCGCCAATTGAAAACTCTTGATTTGTCCACGTATCTTCTTCGTGTGCACCAGTTCCATCTACCTGGATAAGCATTCGAAAACGCCTGGCGTCTATTGGGCCAACTTTTGCCGAATCTTCTAGTGCGCCGACTGATGCGCTACTGACTAGCGAAAGGGGCTCAACATCGCTGCCGTTGCGGCCCTTACTGGTCTTAATTAATCGGACTCTTTTGCCGAGACGCTCTGAAATCAAATCATTCCAAGGACCGGCAATTAAATTCCCTTCGACATCCCATGCATCAAAGAAGTTGCCAGCTTGCGCGGGACCTTCATTGACGCTGCCTTGTGCGACGACTTCACCATTTTCAAGAATTGAAAGCGTTGCTTTATCAGCGTCGTATGAGGCGGTGAAAGAAACTAAGTCACCTTCCATTGTTATCGAAACCATTACATCGGCATCATCGATTAAAAAGAACTCACGATCACCAACTGCGCCGCGTTCGGTAATCTGAATTGATTGTGGGTGATGGAGTTGGAAACCCTTAATTGCTGTGGTGGATAGACGAGTTACTCTCATATCAAGAAGAGTGAACGTAATCGCTCAGTGCTTTTCGCTCGGCATCTAAATCATTGATGTGAGCTTTTACAACATCGCCAATGGAAACGATTGAAATTAAGTTACCTGAGCTATCCACGACTGGAACGTGGCGAATTCGCCGTTCAGTCATCACTGTCATTAATTCAGCCACCGTTGAAGTCTCAGTACAGGTAATGACCTCTACCGTCATCACATCTCGAACGCGCATTTGTGTGATCTCATCTAACTTGCCGGGCATAGCCCTTACAACATCGCGTTCTGAAACGATGCCATCAATTTTTTTCCCATCGGGTGAAACGACAAGTGCACCTACATGGTGCGTATTGAGGGAGTTGACTAAGTCATGGATGGTTGCACTCGATGAGATTGTTTCAACACGCTTTCCAGAAATAAGTGAACTAATCTTCAACTTAGGTTCCTCCGCAACTAGTGGGCTCGATATCTATAGTGCTCTTCTTGAACTGCATTGACAAGGGGTAATTCCCCTGTTTAGGAATTGCGCAGGTAATTCCAGCCGACCCTTGTACTCTTCTAGCATGAAAGCCATTCAGATAACCGCCTTTGGCGGCCCAGAGTCCATGCATTTGGTAGAGCTCCCAGAGCCAGTCGCTAGTGAGGGTCTTGAGATAATTGATGTCCGTGCCATTGGAATCAACTACGCAGATACTCACCAAACGGAGAATTCATATCTATCACCACAGAAACTTCCACTGGTGCCAGGAATCGAAGTTGTGGGAACCACATCAACTGGGCGTCGTGTTTTAACTCCCGTTGCAAGCGGTGGCTATGCCCAAAAAACTTTGGCTTATTCGGCCGCGATGATCGATGTTCCAGATGGCGTTAGTGATGAGCAAGCTCTGTGCATGTTAGTTCAAGGCTCAACTGCGTGGCACATATTAAAAACTGTCGGGCACTTAAAAGCTGGAGAAACTGTTGTCGTTCATGCCGCCGCAGGTGGCGTTGGAACAGTTGCAATTCAACTTGCAAAGTTATGGGGCGCAAAAGTTATTGGCGTTGCATCAAGCGAAGGCAAGCGTGCACTCGCAACATCTCTCGGTGCTGATGTAGTTATCGATGCACATTCAGAAGATCTTGGTCGCGATATTCTCGCCGCCAATAACGGCAAGCCCGTTGATTTAGTTTTAGAGATGGTTGGTGGATCGACATTTGATGCCAGCCTGAAGTTCTCGCTCCTTTCGGTCGGTTGATTACTTATGGAATGGCATCTCGCAAAGCGCCAACGCCAATTCATCCCGGCTCATTGATGGGTGGCTCAAAGACAATCACGGGTTTTTGGCTCTCTCATTGCTTCGGTAAAAAAGAGTTAATGAATGATGTTATTGCCGAACTCTTTGAATTGATTAAGTCCGGCAAGCTAAAGCCTGTTATTGGTGCAACTTTTGGTTTGAGTCAGGCCGTTATTGCCCATAGAGCGATGTTGGCCCGCGAAACCACTGGCAAAATCACCTTAGATCCAGCCCGATAAAAGGATTTTCGAAAGCTCTTCACTGCCTGTACGCTTCGCATTCGACTGTATGCCTAAAAGCATTCAGCCCCCCTAGCTCAGTTGGTAGAGCGTTTCCATGGTAAGGAAGAGGTCACCGGTCCGATTCCGGTGGGGGGCTCGAACAGAGCCTTTCACTAGTTGAAGGCTTTTTTCAAAGCACACCCCTGGCGGGGTAGCTCAGCTTGGTAGAGCAAGCGGCTCATAATCGCTGTGTCGTGGGTTCAAATCCCGCTCCCGCTACTAGTACTACCCGCGCGAATTTCGCGCATTGAGTGGCCTCGGGTAACCTGAGCCCCTCGATAACCAATGAAGGAGTAAGACCATGGCAAGTAAGAGCGCGGACGTACGTCCAAAGATCACCATGGCCTGCGTTGATTGCAAAGAGCGTAACTACATCACTAAGAAGAATCGCCGCAACGATCCAGACCGCATGGAGCTTAAGAAGTTCTGTCCACGTTGCAAGCTGTCAACGCTTCACCGCGAAACCCGCTAATGATCAATCCCGATTCGGTCGGGCGCACTTTTGCTGGTGCAGATTTAGTAACCGTAACGCAATCAGAAATTGATGCCTTTGCTGCCGTCATTGGCGAAAGTAATACAAGCGTTGCACCTCCAACTTTTTCAATTCGAATTTCACTCTCGCAATATGAATCAATTCTGACGCAACCTGAAATCGGTGTTGATTGGACGCGCCTTGTACACGGAGATCAAAAGTTTGAAATCTTCCGCCCCATAGTCGCGGGGGACACTTTTAAATGTTCAGCAACAATTGAAACTCTGCGAGCTGTCGCCGGAAATGAAATTATCTCCGTTCGCTCGGATTTACATTGCCGAGGTGAACTTGTAGTTTCTTCATGGTCAACTTTGGTGGTGCGCGGATGATTGAAATCGGTGCAGAGATTCCACAACGAGTTTTCTACATAGATCGCACAATGTTGAAAG
>Ga0194044_10000196_pt1 | contig 27746 bp, 20 predicted proteins | sample JunL4417m_MetaG_FD_155460 | JGI IMG/M metagenome (GOLD analysis project Ga0194044, IMG submission 155460) | Anoxic zone freshwater microbial communities from boreal shield lake in IISD Experimental Lakes Area, Ontario, Canada - Jun2016-L442-17m | ecosystem: Environmental > Aquatic > Freshwater...
ATTTATTGGGTATTTTGAGAGATAGTTGTTGACACAGCCGATAAAAGAATAAAAACAAGGGTATTTAATTATTAATTTATTTATTGGGTATTTTAAAAGATAGTTGTTGACACAGCCGATAAAAGAATAAAAATATATGCAATTTAATTATTAATTTATTTATTGGGTATTTTGAAAGATAGTTGTTGACACAGGGCCGAGAAAACTATAAAAACCCGTGCAATTAATTATTAATATATTTATTGGGTATTTCGAAATAAAGTTGTTGACACAGCCGAGAAAACTATAAAAACAAGGGTATTTAATTATTAATTTATTTATTGGGTATTTTAAAAGATAGTTGTTGACACAGCCGATAAAAGAATAAAAACAAGGGTATTTAATTATTAATTTATTTATTGGGTATTTTAAAAGATAGTTGTTGACACAGCCGATAAAAGAATAAAAATATATGCAATTTAATTATTAATTTATTTATTGGGTATTTTGAAAGATAGTTGTTGACACAGGGCCGAGAAAACTATAAAACCCCGTGCAATTAATTATTAATATATTTATTGGGTATTTCGAAATAAAGTTGTTGACACAGGGCCGAGAAAACTATAAAAACCCGTGCAATTAATTATTAATATATTTATTGGGTATTTCGAAATAAAGTTGTTGACACAGCCGAGAAACAATAAAGAACTTAAAACCAACTATGCGGAGTTACGGATGATATTTCCGGATAAATCTTTGCTGATAAGGATTTGGGTTTTTTTACAGTATTAACCTTTTTAACATTAGTTTTTATTTCAATACTATCAAGATTTTCAATATTTTTAAGAGTTTCAATATTATTAAGTTTTTCAATTTTTTGAGGGGGTTTTACAAATGGGTTATTAAAGTTTATAACAAACGGTTTTTTTATGGGCGGTGTGTCCATTAATTAAATCTATCCCATTCTTTATATTATTTCATCCTTTATTTGAAAAAACATCACACAAAACTTGTTGTTTAAAATAAGTAGTAATAACATTTCGTTGTTTAGGTTTAAACTTTACCTGTTTGGGTTTATTACCGATTATTATATTACACCGAATGTATTGTTTGTTTAGTTGTTGACACGCCATGACACGTTTGTTTCCGTCAATTACTTTATATATATTATTATTAATTTTACTAATAATAATAGGAGTATCTAAACCGTTGTGTAAAATATCTTCTGATAATTCTCGAATTTCTTGTTGAAACTTAATATTCGGAAGCTGTTTCCAAAAATCTACGTCTAATATAAAAACATCATTAATATTAATATTAGTCATTTAAGAGGGTATATGATTAATTACTGTTGCTATTTTTATATTGTTTCCAAGATATTTTTATTGGTTCACAAAAGTTGGATTGTTTCTCGTTCTCGTATAACTTATCTAATTTTTCCGATTTTTTTAAGGCGCTATCAATATATAGTTCTTTCAATAAAGTTCCAACCAAAAACGACCCTTCGTGTTGGTCTAATTCATTATTTTCTATTTTTTCCAAGATATCTAAAAACTGGAACAAAATGCCTAGATTAATTTCATCCTTTTTTATTTTGTTATAAATATCTGTATAATAACTATACAAGAAAAAACACTCTTCGATACATTGTTCGTCTATATTTATGTCGTTTTTATCGTATTTTTTTTTAATCATTATCATATTATTTATATCAGTTCTTAATTTAACGCTATGTTTTAAATCGCGTATTAATTCGGTTTGGTCTTCAACATTATTTGTTTTTATAAGTTTTTGCAATTGAATTCTTTGGTTATCGTCCATTATAAATAAGTAATACAAATTATATTTAATATATAATAAAATAAATATATATATTAAATGGCAAGTAATACCCTCCCACCCGGTTTATTGTTACCATCTGTAAAAGGTCTTGATGGACCAAATCCAAGAGATGCAGCATTTATGAACGAGATGAATAATAATTCTAAATTAACTAAATTAGCTAATATAGGAGGAGGACGTAAAAAGTATTATAGAGGTGGTTTTATTAATCCCCAAATGCTAGCAACGTATCCTGAAATTGGCGCTAAAGGACAAAATACCACAGATATTAATAATAAACTCGCAGTTATATCTACTCAAAACACAAGCAATTCGAGTTATGATTTGAAGGTCGGACAAGTTGCTGGAAAGACCAAAAGACAAAATACTAAAAGACGCAAAAATAAAACTCGAAAACACAAAACACGAAAAAATAAGAAATCTAGAAGACACCGCAAATATTTTTTTTAAAATAGAATATATAAGTATGCCTACAGGAAAAAATTGGTTGAATTTTACATATGTAAATATAGGGTTTGTTGTCTACATAATTGCGATGTATTATTTCATATCACTTAAACAAATTAAGGATAATTGGCCTGAGTATAGATGTAACCCGATGTATATGCCTTTATCAGATGATATACAAAAAGATTTCGTGTATTGTATTCAAACAATGCAGACTAATTATATGGGGCATCTTTTGCAACCGTTGACATTTTCAACGGCCTCCTTAACTGATATGGCCGGCAACTTTTCACAAGAAATAAATAATATTAGAAATATGTTTAATCAAACCCGAAATTTTATTACTTCAACAATTCAAAATATATTTGGGGTTTTTTTAAATATTATAATTGAATTTCAAAAAATTATTATTGGAATTAAGGATTTAGTCTCTAAAATTGTCGGAATTATGATAACATTACTATATATTTTAGATGGAAGCACAAAAACAACCCAAAGTATGTGGAAAGGTCCTCCAGGGCAAATGGTTAGGTCTTTGGGGAAATGTTTTCATCCGCATACAAAAATAAAATTAAAAAATGGATTTATTTGTTGTATTCAAGATATTCATTTAGGAGACATTTTAGAGAATGGTAGTAGAGTAACGGCAATTATGAAAATTGATAATAATCTTAACCGAGATTTTGAAGCTTTATACAAATTACCAAAACGCGGTGTTGACAACGAAGATATTCTTATTACAGGGTCTCACTTAATTTTTGATAAAACCATAAATAAATATATCGAAATCAAAAACTATAAAGATGCCGAGGTTACAAACCGAAAAGTTGCTTGGTTAAGTTGTTTAATTACCGACGACCATAAAATACAAATCGGCAAAGAGGAATTTTGGGATTGGGAAGATTATATTATTAAATTACAACATTATTCATAATAGGTGGTGTATTACTGAATAATATCCAAATACTATATATATGGATACTTTAAATCTTCAAGAAAAAAAAATAAAAAAAATAAGCAAAATATACGAGAATTTAACGTATTTTGACCAATACGGGTCATCTGTCATTATTTTCTTTATTTTAACAATTATACTTTTTATTGTATATTCATACACCGTTGTTATGTTACAAATCCAACCTATTAAAAATGACTGGCAGAATCAACGATGTAATCCCAAAGTAATTCCTTTCGTATCCTTAATAAATAAACCAAATAATAAAACCGCGCGCGAATATACTCAAGAAAATTTCATTTACTGCACTCAAACAATTTTAACCAAGATGTCAAGTTACGCATTACAACCCTTAACGTTTTTAACTGCTAAGTTGAATTTGTTATTTGGTAATTTATCGGGAGACGTTCAAGCTGGAAGAAATATGTTTGATAATATTAGGAACAACGTTAATAATATTGTTAAAGAGATAATGGGACGAATATTAAATTTTGTGGTTCCGTTACAACAACTTATTATTGGAATGAGGGATATTCTGGCAAAAACCCAAGCAATATTAATTTCAGGTTTATTTACTTCTTTGGGGACATATTTTACATTAAAAGCATTAATGGGGTCTATTGTCCAATTTATTATAAATATTTTAATTGCGTTAGCAGTCACTATTTTATCTATGTGGATATTTCCTTTCACGTGGGGCGTTGCGGCATCAATGACTGCTATATTTATTGCGATTTCGATACCTTTGGCAATAATTGTAGTTTTCATGTCATCTGTTTTACATATTCACAGTAAATCTATTCCAAAAGTTCCATCAAAACCAAGACTATGTTTCGACGAAAACACTCTTTTACGAATGAAAGACGGAACTACCAAACCAATGTATGAAATTAATGCGGGGGATAAACTAGAATACGATATTGAAGTTACCGCGAAAATAAAGGTGTTAAATAATGCTAAAATGTATAATTTATATGAAGTGATTGTATCTGATAGTCATGTTGTATATTATAACGGTGCATGGATACAAGTTATGAATCATCCAGATGCCGTATTAATCGAGGATTACGACAAACCATATTTATATTGTTTAAATACTTCAGTTAAAAAAATATTCATTAATGGTGTAATTTTTTCAGATTGGGATGACTTATACGAGTTAGATACATACAATACAATAAACGAGTTTATCAAAATGGTAATTATTAAAGATATCAATTACAAAATTAAAGATATTGACATTCATAAATATTTGGATTATGGTTTTAGCGGTGAAACTAATATAAAATTAATGAATGGGGATATAAAACAAATACAAGATATTAAAATAGGTGATATATTGGAAAACGGCGAAAATGTATATGGGTTAGTTGAAATTAATGGTTCAGATACACATAATCAAGTTGAATATAATTTAGGAAATAATATTAATGGTCCAATTATAGGAAGTTATAATATTATGTATAGTCTCGATGATTCGGGGGGTATTTGGCATACTTCTAATTTAGATAAAACATATAAAAAAAGGCTACTAACGAATGAAACAAAATTATACCATTTATTAACTTATTCAGGAAGATTTAATATAAATAACATCACAATTTATGATTATAATGCTCCGTTAGATTTAATTTTAGAAAATTGTAATAAAATTTATTATCTATGATTTATGTATAATATGGTAATTACATTATTTGGGGTAAATTTTAATATTGAACTTATTATTTTAGGTGCGATTATTTATTTAATTATTGTTACTCATACCTTATGCGGGTGTTCTCGCGTTGGATTATTAGAAGGATTATCAATGTTAAATAATGGTGTAAAAGAAGTTAAAAAACAACTCAATAAAAAAGAAGGATTCAGTTCTAATGTTTTTAGTGACGAGCCATCATCATACAAATTAGGCGATTATGGCCAAGTTAACACAACAAGTTGGTTTCAACCAGATTTAGCAGTTTATCAAGGTAACCCCTTATCTGCAGGAGTTACTAATATTTTAAATAGAGAAAAACAAGACGTTCCACTTGGTAAAAGTGAATTACTTATGTTTGACAATACCCCTTTTAAACCCGATTGTTGTCCTTCAACATATTCAAACTCAGACGGATGTGCGTGTATTACCACTAATCAATATAATTATTTAATTGAAAGAGGCGGAAATAATATTCCATATAGTGAATATTAATAAAATCTTGGAGAATATTCGCATTTGATACAATAACATACTTGTGTGCTTGTATCAGGGTCAATATCAACATCTTCTGTTGTAAAAATATGTTTGCATAATAATGCTAATTTTATATTTATTTTTTCTGTTTGTTTCTTTAAATATTCGATTTGTTCTTCTATATTTTCATAGTCTTCTTTAAAATCAATATAAATATCTTCAATCTCACTTAAATCCGTGTTTATTGCGAGTTCCGAAACCTCGCATTTTATATTAATTAAACTCTGTAAAAAATAAATATTATTTACGATTCCGTCTTTTATTTTCAAAAGTATTTCAACAACATCCGACATTATAATTTTACTTATCCATTATTTTTATATTATTTGTAATATAAAAATAATATGTATATTGTCTAGACATACAAATATTTAAAACTCTGGTTCTCGTCTTTTGATTTAATTAATTTGTCAACAATACTTTTCGTCACTGTAAAAGGAAACTCAACTTTCAATGTCATATCTTGTTCGAATAAATTAGTGCCTGGTTTCATTAAACGATATAAATTTAATTTCGTATAAATTATTTCCAGACACCTTTTTAAATTTCTAACTCCATCTTCATTATTACAATTATTTTCTATAATGTGGTTGATTGCTTCATCTGTAATTATTATTTCATCCAATTTAAAATTAATTTGTTCTCTTATTTTGGGCAATAAATAATTGTTAGAAATAACCATCTTTTGTTTTTTATCGTATCCACTCGTTTTAATTTTATACATTCGGTCTCTTAATATAGGATTGACTTTTGTTTCATCGTTATAACTAAATATGAATAAGCATTTACTTAAATCGAAATCGACTTCAGAAAAATATTTATCATGGAATTGATTATTTTGTGATGTATCTGTTAAATGTGTTAATATTCCGGCAATTTCCTCACCCTTTGGGGTATCGCTAATTTTATCTAATTCGTCGAAATAAATCACAGGATTCATACACTTACTATCAATTATTATTTGGATTATTTTTCCCCACGTGCTGCCTTCGTATGTATAAGAATGTCCTTCTAAAAAACTGCTATCGGTTGCGCCTCCAAGAGCTATAAACGCGAATGGGCGATTTAAGATTTTACTGATTCCATCCTTTATTAAACTAGTTTTACCAGTTCCAGGAGGGCCATGAATAGCAATTGCCGACCCAATAGATTTTGGATTTGTGAGAAGTTGTCCGAGCATTTGCATAATTTGCATTTTGGCTTCATTTAATCCATAAACAGCTTCGTTAATAATTTTTTGGGCGTTTTCCATAAAATCATGGCATTTGTCAACACCATCCTCAATAGATATAGGTAGTGAATTATATTTGGAAAAAGGAATTCTCATAAACGTATCAACCCAATTTTTCAATTTGTAATATTCACCATTTCCAGGGTCAATATAACGCAACGAGTTTATTTTTTTCATAGCGATGCTTTTAAACAATACGGGCATATCCGTATCTAAAAGAGTTATTCTATATGGTTTTTCAACCCTGATAATTTTATTTATTTCTTTTAATTCTTTAATTATTTTTTTTTGTTGTTCGGTATTTAATTCTTTAAAAAATGCAAAATCATTTAACGTATTTTTATCTTTAATGATTTTCTGAAATATTCGTTCGTTTCGTTCTTTATATTTCAACGCCATCTTATTTAGTTTTATTTGTTTATCCTTTATTTTATTCTCGCACGTTTCAATACATTCTTTAATTGTTTTATTATTTGGGTTTTTTTCGTATATATCTTTTAACTGAATTAATAATTCCTCGTCATTTTCTTCTGGTGAAATATCTGGTGTATCGGTGTTGTCTTTGGATGGTTCAACTTCAATCGGTTCATCTTCATCTTCGGTTGATTCGGTGTCGTCATCTTCATCTTCATCTTCCCATTCGCTACTGTCAGAGTCTTCATCATAATCTTCATTATATTTTGGTTTGCTTCCAATCGTAAAAATAATATTGACTTTTTTGTTTTTACGTTTTTTACTATCAGTATCGGTTGATACTTCAGACGAAACGGAATCATCTGACTCATCTGATGTTATGAGTTTAGTTTTAGCTTTTTTAGGAGAATGTGATTCGTCGCAGTTATTTTTATTATGTATAGATTCTTTTAGTTTACGTTTTAATTGTTCGCCAGATTTAACCTTATGTTTCATATACTTTGATGGAAATAATTTAGATAATAAATTACGATATTCAATAATATTTAATTTATTATCTTCGCTTTCAGACGATGAAATGCTTGATTCATCATTACTGTCGCTACTAGATTCACTTTCACTTATCTGTTTTTTATTACGTGATAAATACACCTTTTTTTTTAAATTTCTGCTTTGTTCGCGTGACATTATATATATATAATTAATTTAAATATTTAAATCATATTTAAAGATATATAGTATTATTGACGAAAATCGATTATTTACCATTTAAAAATAAAATTGATTAATAAACAATCTAAATATTATTAATATATTATAAGAGATGTCAAGAAATTCAAACTCAAATATGCGAAACAATTGCTCCAAAATTATTGCTATCCAATTTAGTATTTTATCTCCGGATGAAATAAGAAAGGGGTCTGTAGCTGAAATAACATCACGAGATACATATATTAATAATAAACCTGTTATTGGTGGTTTATTTGATCCTCGTATGGGGGTTTTAGAACCTGGTTTAATTTGTCCTACGGATGGATTAGATTACATGAAAACCCCCGGTTATTTTGGTTCTATTGAATTAGCAAGACCCGTGTTTTACATTCAATATTTAAGTACCATTTTAAAAGTGTTACGTTGTGTATGCTTTAAGTGTAGCAAATTGAAAATAGATAAAAACAAGTATAAACAGGCACTGAAACTTTCGGGTGATGCACGCTGGAAATACGTATTTTCGTTGGCTAGTGTAATTAAACGTTGTGGAGAAGATATTGAAGATGGGTGTGGATGTCTACAACCAAATAAAATTAAAAAAGAAGGACTTGCGACTATATTTGCTGAATGGAAAACTGCCGAAGTGAAAAATTCGGATAAGAACGAACCAACTCCAGTATTAGAACCTATTAAATTATCTCCAGAATTAGTTTTGAAGATATTTAAAAGAATTTCCGATGAAGACGTTACATTTATGGGTTTTAGTCCTATTTGGTCTCGTCCAGATTGGATGATATGCCAAGTAATGGCTGTTTCTCCTCCATCAGTTCGTCCATCAGTAAAACACGACGCACAGCAAAGAAGCGAAGATGATTTAAGTCAAATATTAGTTAATATTATTAAAACAAATAAAACCCTTCAAGAAAAAATAAAAAATAACGCACCGGCAAATATAATTGAGGATTGGACGAGTGTTCTTCAATATTATGTTGCTACACAGGTTGATAATAAAATTCCAGGAGTTGCTTCTGTAGCTCAAAGGTCAGGAAGACCTTTAAAGTCAATCAAAGATAGACTTAACGGAAAAGGCGGAAGAATGAGAGGAAACTTAATGGCAAAACGTGTTGATTTTAGTGCCCGTTCAGTAATTACTGCGGATCCAAATATTTCAATCCGCGAATTAGGTATTCCTATGAAAATCGCAAAAAATATTACAAAACCTGAAGTAGTGAACAGATTAAATAAAGCATTCTTAACTAAATTAGTATTAAATGGTCCCGATGTTTATCCAGGTGCGAAAATTTTAGAAAAGAAAAACGGAGAGTCTATCACCTTAAGATATGTTGACAAAAAATCAATTATCCTTGAACACGGAGATATAGTTCATAGACATATGATGGATGGTGACGCGGTTTTATTTAACCGACAACCCACATTACACAGAATGTCTATGATGTGTCATATAGCAAAAATTATGACCAAAGGAGATACTTTTCGAATGAATGTTGCCGATACCAAACCATATAACGCAGATTTTGATGGTGACGAGATGAATTTACATATGCCTCAAGATGTTGAATCTGAATCTGAATTGAAAAATTTAGCAGCAGTCCCATATCAAATAGTCAGTCCTGCAAATAACTCATCTATTATTGGAATTTACCAAGACTCTATGCTTGGCTGTTATCAATTTACACGAGAAAATATTCATTTTAGTCCAAGAACCGCCATGAATTTATTAATGATGTTTAACAGAATTAATGAATTTGATTTATTAAGTAAAGGTGAGGTAATCAGTAATTTCGATATATTGTCTCAAATCATGCCTCCGTTATCATTAAAATATAAAACCAAAACATTTAATGACGACAAAGATAATTTCCAAACTTCTAATTCCGTTATTGAAATTAAAAAGGGAAAATACATTCGTGGTCAAATGGATAAAAGTGTATTGGGTGGTGCTTCAAAAGGTCTATTACAAAGAATCTGTAACGATTTTGGAAATATGAAATCATCTAACTTTATTGACGATTTACAAAATATAATTACCGAATATATGGTATCCGCATCTTTTAGTGTAGGTATCAGCGATTTAATTTCGAATGAAAAAACGAAACAATCCATTATTCAGACAATTACAAGTAAAAAAATCGATGTTAAAAATCTAATTGACCAAACACAATTCGGAACTTTTGAAAATAATACCGGTAAAACAAACGAGGAAGAGTTTGAAACCAGAGTCAATAATATATTAAATCAAGCAACATCAGAATCAGGCAAAACTGGTTTAAAAAGTCTTGACAAAAACAACCGTTTTGTAACTATGGTTAATGCCGGTTCAAAAGGAAGTGACTTAAATATATCTTTTATGATTTCTTGTTTAGGACAACAAAATGTAGATGGTAAACGAATACCATATGGGTTTGAAAATAGAACACTTCCTCATTTTAATAAATTTGATGATTCGCCTGGAGCAAGAGGATTTGTAGAAAGCTCATACATTAATGGGTTATCTCCGCAAGAACTATTCTTTCATGCGATGGGTGGTCGTGTTGGTTTAATTGATACTGCCGTAAAAACATCCACTACGGGTTATATTCAGCGTAAATTAATCAAAGGATTAGAAGATTTAATGGTAAATTATGACATGACTATTCGAACCAATAAAGGGAAAATAGTCCAATTTAATTATGGAGAGGATGGAATAGATACAATTAAAGTTGAAAATCAAAACTTACCTTTGGTTACGATGAGTGTTAATGATATTTACGCACATTATAATATTCCTGACGAATCCGGAAAATCCAAATTATTAAACCAAATATTCTTAAAAAATGTAATGAAAAGGTATAATGCCCAAATAGCAGATTTTAACAAAATGTGTAAAAAATATACGGAATTCATGATTTCAAAACGTAACGATATTATTGAATATGTCTTTAAAAGAAAAGGAGATAATATTGTTAATGTTCCAGTTGCATTTTCGTATATCATAAATAATATTCAAGGACAATGTAATATTAATAGTAATTCTCTTGTAGACATTACTCCATATGAAGCGTTTCAAATGATTGAGGACAATTACAAAATTATGGAACAAAACTATTATATAGCTCCAACCGAATTATTTAAAACATTATATTATTATTATTTATCACCTAAAGAATTATTAATTGTGAAGCGGTTTAATAAAAGCACACTATCCTTATTACTTGAAACCATATTATTAACATATAAACGCGCGATTGTTTCTCCTGGTGAAATGGTTGGTATGATTGCGGGACAGAGTATTGGAGAGGTTTCAACTCAAATGTCTTGTTTATACAGCGAAAAAATTAAACTCATATCAAAAAATAAAATAACCGGACAAATCAAGATGACTTCTGTTGAGGTTGGTGATTTTATAGATGATTTAATGGAACAATATCCAAATTATACATTTAATACAGGTCATAACGAAAACAGTTTTGAAACATTATTATCCAAATTAAATTACGAATATTATATAATTGGGGTTTCAGAAAATGAACAAACCAACTGGAATAAACTCTCTCATGTAAGCAGACATCCTGTTAATGGAGAAATGATGAAAGTAACCACAAAAAGTGGAAGAACAGTTCACACGACTACAAGTCATTCACATTTAATTCGTGATAATAATAAAGTTGTTCCAATAACCGGTGCAAAAATGAAATTAGGAATGAGAATTCCCGTTTGTAAACATATTGAGGATAAGTTTATTGAAAATAATGTTTATATCGAAGACACCCCGTGTGAATTAGACATATTATTCGGATGGTTTATTGGCGTTTATTTATCAAGCGGAAGTATCAGTTATAATAAGATTCAAATAACAAATATGACAAAAGATTATATTGAACAGATTAAAGAATTTGCTAAGAGATTTGGTAAAACATGCCTTGAATGTATAACGGACCAAGAATTTATAAACACAGAGACAATTGTATTCAACTCTCGAGAATTAGCAAAATTATTACTAAATACGTGTGGAAGTGGATATTTGGAAAAACGAGTTCCGGATTTTGCGTTCACAGCGTGTAATGAGTTTAAGTATGGATTAATCCAATCATATGTCGATATAAATGGGATGTATGTTTCTCCAATCGATTCACTTGATATTGTTTATCCCAACGAACAAATGACAAAAGACTTTGCATTATTGTTTAATTATTTTGATATATTTGGAAGCATTCAACATAACGTTGTTAAGAACACCGGACAATATAATTATAGTTTAATTATCCATTCAAAATATGCTGAACAATATATGGAAAATATCGACAACGAAGTAGGCGAGAAAATTATTGAAAGACGTAATAGAAACATTAACAGATTAAAAGACCCGGTTGACAAAATCAACGGCTTAAATGACATAATAACGAGTTGCTGTAAAAAACTTAAAATTAAAGACCCAAATCTTACCGATGAAAGTATTGTTCGTGAAGACCTTGAAAAATATTACACACTTTTTAAGGATCACAAAAACACAAGTTTAATCACAACAGACTTACAAGTCTTGAAACAAGCGTTAGCATCTGGTGTTGTTTGGGATGAAATAATAAATATAGAATATTATACACCAGACCAGACAACGTTTGTGTATGATTTCACAGTTCCAGCAAATCAAACATTTATGACTGATTACGGAGTAATAATTCACAATACTTTAAATACGTTTCATTTTGCTGGTGTTGCATCCAAGTCTAATGTAACTCGTGGTGTTCCAAGAATTGAAGAAATATTGTCTTTATCTTCAGAACCTAAAAATCCATCATTAACCGTTTACTTAAATCCTGAAGATGAAACCGACCAAGATAAAGCAAATTCTATAATGTATATGTTAGAACATACCAAATTAGAATCGGTTGTTAAATCAACCGAAATATGTTTTGACCCTGATGATTTAGATACCCGTATTGATGAAGATAGAGAACTAATCCAACAATTTAAAGAATTCGAACAAATGGTTGGAGAATGTTCCGAAGTAGATTTATCTTCATCCACAACTGAAAAGTCGAAATGGATATTAAGAATGGAAATGGACCCTGAGATTATGTTGGATAAAAATATAACTATGGATGATATCAATTTCACATTAAATAATTGCTATAAAGATGAAATCAGTTGTATTTATTCCGACTATAATTCGGATAAACTAATCTTTAGAATTCGAATGACATCTCTTATACCAACCGATAAGGAAAAAAAGAAACTTAAAGTTCACTCGTTAGACCAATCAGACCAAATTTATATACTAAAGAATTTTCAAGATAAATTATTACAAAATATTATATTACGAGGAGTTAAAGGTATAAATAAAGTTATCGTTCGAAAAATCAAAGATAATGTTGTAGAACAAAACGGAGCTTATCAAAAACAAGACATATGGGTTCTTGATACAGTTGGCACAAACCTATTAGATGTATTGGCATTAAATTATATCGATAATACCAGAACATTTAGTAATGATATCGTTGAAGTATATAATGTATTAGGCATCGAAGCATCAAGACAAACAATTTATAATGAAATGGTTGAAGTAATTGAATTTGACGGAACCTATATTAATTACCATAATTTTAGTGTATTATGTGATAGAATGACATTTACAAGTAAGATGATATCTATTTGTAGACACGGAATCAATAATGATAATATCGGACCAATCGCGAAAGCCTCATTTGAAGAAACTCCCGAAATGTTTTTAAAAGCCGCAAGACATGCAGAATTAGATACGATGCGTGGAATATCCGCAAATGTAATGTGCGGACAGGAAGGATTCTTTGGAACAAGTTGTTTTCAAGTTGTCTTGGATATTGAAGAAATGCAAAAATTAGAAGAAGAAGCTCAATACGAAAATATCGATGAGGTAGCCGAAATTAATAATATGTTTTATAATGAAAATACAACGGATGATAAATGTAGCATTAATAAATTAGCAATAATAAATAATATTAATAGCATCAAAAATAAAAATTTGGGGGCAAGTAATGATTATAATCCTGGATTTTAAATATAAATTTACAAAAAAATATATATTAAATAATATTTAATACATATTAATAGTTATGAATTCATTTTACTATATTTTACAAAAAATACTAAACAATACAAATGTTATTTATGATTTTACAGAGAATTATCAAACAAATATGGAAATTATATTTAAGGATGAATTAGATAAATACGAAAAGGAAAGACCCTTAGTAAAAATTTTATTTTCTATTTATATTCATAGATTTAAACCTTCGGATAGTATTAAAAAGATACAATTTATATGGAACTTATTAAATAATGTATTTAATAACCCAAACATAAAGAACGAACTTATAGATAAATTTAATAAAATCCAAAGGGTATATTTTGCGTTTTCAAAACTAGCATATATTTATAAATTTAAAAAAGCGAAATGTCAAATAACAACGGATTTATATTTTAATGCAATAAATATAGATGACCCGAATGTTATACAAATATACCAAAATAATATGACATACTTGTTTACAGTTAATGACCTAATACATTTATTAACGATTGCGTTGACAAACTCATCACATTTTTTTGTTAAACCATTAGAATGTAAGAACCCATACAATAACATGCCGTTTTCAAACCAAATATTATATAATATATATTTTTTTATTAAACAAACACAAACTGAAATTCCGGAGTTAATACACCAGTTTTTTATTGAGGAGTTTGATTTAAATTGTTTTTTACATAATAACCAACAATTAATTCAGACAATATCAATAAAAGAATATGTATCGAATTTATCAACTATTAAATTATACGAATATGGAATACACATATTTAATAAGTTTAATAGGTTTTTTCATCCAGAAATAATAATTCACGAGGATTTTCCAAAAAAAAAGGTTGCCGATGTTATGAAACCTTTCATCATATTATATTTTCTATCAAATTATTCTTCTAACTATTTTAACAAAAATCACGCTACTAAAGAGTTACATTTAAAACTAACATTATTTTATAAATATAATCCATTTTTCGGAAGAAAATACATTAAAATTATTAAGAATGAGTTAAATCAACCTACTCAACGGGTCTATTTTAATGATTCGTGTTATGTCTAATGAACTTAAACTTTCTAAGATAGTTCGTTGTTATCCGGTTCGTTGTTATCCGGTTCGTTGTTATCCGGTTCGTTGTTATTCGGTTCGTTGTTATCCATTGGGTTTTTGTTTTTTCTTGTTTTATTTTTTTTTTCAACAAAATCCTTGGACTTTTGTTTTCGTGTTTTTTTTACTGGACCAGCATTTAATAACTGTTCATCTAATTGTTGCTGTAACAATATTTCATCATCAGATGGTTTAATAGGATTTTTCTTAGTTTTTTTTATTTTTAATACTGGTGCTTGTTCATCATCAACTAATGGAATTTTACGTGTATAATTGGTTGTTAAATATTTCGTATACTCTTTTAAATATGTTTCAATTGTTACTTGTTTATTAATTGAACCTTTTAATTCATTAATCATATCAGTATCCTTTAATTTATCTATAGGTATAACAATATTTTCAGTTTCATCTTGAATGTATTTATATAGAGGAATGTTTTCCGACCTTAACCCAGGAGATATTATAAAAATAAATGGGTCTGTTTCTTTTCCATAACATACAAACGAACTTTTGTTGTAATTCGTTTCCATTAAATATTTACTTGAAATAATAAAGGATGGAATTTTATATTTGTCAAGGATAATCCATAAATCTAAATTAGTTATAAAATATTTTTCAGATAACAAAAACTGGTTAAAATTAAACTCGCCCGATTTAACTTGATTCCCAAGAGTTCTTTTCCCCTGAACTATTAAAATATCCAATATTTTTTCTTGATATTCTTTTAAATATTTTGAATATTCCTCAATTAAGATTTTTCGAATATCAAGGGTTGATAATATAATATTTAGTGTTTTTTTTATTATTTCAGATACGAAAAAAAAAGTGCAGTTATTGGTTTTTAAATATCCAACTTCTAGATAATTACTTGGAAACACCTTTTTCCAAATCGTAGATTTTATACTATTGGTAGTTTTTGTATTACAATCCGGTTCTATAACATTATTCACTTTGATATCCTCATTTAAATCAACTAAATTATTATATTCTTGTGTTTGTTGTGGTTCTGCTTGGTCGTATGTATTATATTTTGCATATTTATTTATTACAGCAGGTATTAGTCCTTCGAAATATTCTTGAGTTAATAATGACTGAATCATTAGTATTTCATTTTCATTTAAATTGTAATTTATGTTTTCAAAAGACAAATATGTTTGAGGTTTAAAGATAAATGAGTTTATTCGATTATATCGTATTAATTCATCAGCTAACTTTATATAATAAATATCTTCATTTTTGTTATTAGTAATTAAATTGATTGTTGGTAATATAAGAACACACACATTATTTTCGGAAACCGAACACACTTGTTGTAAAGAACACTTTTCTGTATTCTTTAAAATACATGTTGTTACTTGTTGTATTTTTTTATAATGATTCGAGTCACCTGTAAATTTTACTTTTTGATTTACAAGTGTTTTTAATAATTGATTAATTATTTGTAATTTTTCTGAATAAACCATATATGTTTTATTTAATTCAGTTTCAATCTGTTCTCTAATATTTAAATTCTCATAATCATTAATTAAAATCCGAACTGTGTTTCTAAAAACATTATAAAAATTAGTTTCTAATTTTATTCTTTTAATATAATCAATACGTTCTTGGTCCTTATCCGTTGTAGTTGCTAACGCCACATCCGTAAATGTAATCTTATTATTATTGGTTACTGTATAATTTTCATTATCTAATACTGGAATATCATCATTAACATCTAACAATAATTTAGGTTCTGCCAATTGAACAAACTGGTTTGTTTCTGTTAAAATTCCAACAACGTGTTCGTCTTCTATAACCTTATACGCAGGTTTACAAGGAATTGTGTTATTTTTCCCAGATACATTTATTAGAAAATTTACCGTATCTTCGTAATTGTTCCATAAATTATCATCTGTCATAAAGACATATTCATTAATTGAGTTATTTATTGAGGATGGATAACAAGGCACAAAACCTACTTGACCCTTTCCGAAGGTGCTTTCAGCAATAACCCCAATAACTTGACTATTAAAATTAACCACTTGTTTAATGATTTCAAACCGTCTTTTATTTAATAGTTGAATTAAATCGTCTAAGTTAATCGGTGTTTTTGCAGTATATTGGTTTGGCATACTTGACAAAGGAATACATTTATTTTGAATATATGGTTTTATAATTTTCTTTAATGTTGACAACAATGTTTTTGACAGAGACGACTCGTATTCACTAAATGTTTTTCCAATTAATATTCTTTTAGTATTATTTTTATACGAATAAACGGGTTCGAAATATTTACCGTCTTGAATTAAAAGAAGGTTTTGTTTTCGTGATTCGTATAAATTATTTGAATAATGATTTGTTGGACAAATTAACTCGACATTATTTGTTATGTCATTATTAGAAATTCTAAATATTATTAGATTTATTCCCAATGGAAATATAAATATATTTGACGAACATATAATATCCCATAAATATGAATAATCTATGAATATTTCGTCATCCTTTAAAAAATCAATGAAATTTTCAAATGCCGAAACAACATTCTTAAAATAAATCATTTCGAGTTCGTTTGATTTGTCAAGTTTTGAATATACGATTGAATCAGTATATTTGCTTATGTCTACATTTTCATTTAATTTATGGAAATTAGTAACTAAATTACCATTTTGATATTTAATAAAATTGTCTATTTGTAAAGATTTAATTATTCTCTCCTTCATTTCTTTAATTGAGGGTATTTTATATGAAATTCCATTCTCATCTTTTTTCGCAAAAAAAACGGCATCTGCTATACACGCAATAAAAGATTGCATTTCATTAACTTCAACACCGTGTCTCAATAAACATGCACTTGTTTCTTTTATAAGAGAGTTGTTTTTATAGCATTCATTATTTTCATCATTTAATATTTTTTGTATAGATACAGGTAAGTATCCCCAACGACCAGATGATAATGGAAACTTTTCAGGACCTTTAATATACAAGTCATCTGCTTGTTTTTGTGGTTTAGTTTTAGTCACCTTTTCCTTTCCGGAGCATTTATTTCTTCTAACAATCTGCTCTTTTGTATCCCATGTTTTAAAACAACACGGTAAACAAAACCCTTGAGGATGACTATTGTCTTGAAACCCCGGATAGTGTTTATAATCAGGGTTATTTTTTGGAGGTGTATAAAACTCATATACATAGTGTCCTGGAATTACCTTTTTTGCTGTTTTGGGGAGTATCTCTCCACATTTTCCGGCCTTGACATCTTCCTCCGAAATAACGCTATTGGTTTTTAAACACCAATAACGAGGACAAATATAATAAAATTGTTTATCTGGGTTTGAACCATATTTTATAATATCTTCTTCTTTCAAAAACCCTTTATAATTCTTATCAATATTTTGCTTTTCACTTTCGTTTAAAATAACCGGTTGACGTCTGGTTGACGACGGACATATCCTTGAATATGCGTTAAAATTCCCCTGTTTTTGAGTTATTATTAATGCGGGGTCTCTATTTTTTATTCTATCTTGAAAAAAATATGGATTATTTAAGGGCATCCCATCAATATTTTTAATAGAATTGTCGTCATCCATATTATCGATTGATTCTTCAGAATTAACCGGTGAATCTATATCTGGGAGAGAGTTATTTGTATCTTCGGATTGAACTGGTGAATCTATATCTGGGAGAGAGTTATCTTCGGATACTAACGACAAGTCCGAAGATAATGACGGACTGCTTACCTCTCCACCCTCGAGTTCTTCCTCATCCTCATATTCTTCGTCAGACATATCATCAAAAAATAAACCAATAACACGTTTATTGTCCTTATCTTCATTATAATCTTCAAAAGATGAATCTGATAATTTTGTAAATTTAATGTCATCGTTTTCTATATACGGAATTTCATAGTCTTCCGTTTTTTTTTCATAAACAGAAACAATATCATCTATTTTAATATCGAGTTGTTCGACCGAAGAACATAATTTATTAATTTCACTTGACGGATATAACGTGGATGATTTATTTTGAGTTATACGAATTAATGAATCTAAAAAAATAGGAATCGTATACAAGTAATTAATATTATTAATGTTGTGTACATTAATTGTAATCACACTCGTAAATTTATCAAACCCGATTGTTGTTTTAAATCCTGGATTGTCCTTTATTTCAATTTGGTTTTTTCTTGGTCCTCTTTCTATTTCCTCCTCATTCATTAATCCTTTAACTAGTTCTAATGCGTCCGGATAAGTGGTCCCGTATTGTTTTACTAATTCGTCAACAATCTCTTGACCGAACAACCCTTCTTTCTGTTTTTCAATAATAAAAGCCTCTTGACTTGTTCTTTTATTGAAATTGGATACCCGTTTATATCGTAATATAATTTCCTTTTTAAAATCGTTATTTTCTATAATAAACGCGCTAGTAATACACCCGATGAATTTATCTAGATTTATTGGTTTATTAATTTCTATTTGCGATTCATAATTTATGTGCTTTATATCTATAAAACTATCCATTAAACTAGAAAACAATCGGATTTTATAACCGCTTTGTTCCATATATTCTTTAATTTCATTAATAATCGGGTTTACGGTATTTCTTAAAAGTATATCAATATCATTAATATCCATAGAATGGTATAAATCAGAACTAATTATAATATTACAGTTATCATCAATCTCAAAAATTATTTGATTTTGTATATTATCCGCTGTATATTCTATGAATGCAGTAACTGATTTTGTCCTACCAATAGTTTTTATTAATTTAATAATAGTTGATTTTTGTAAATAAGGGATTTGTCTACCATCGTTAGATATTTTATCTGTATAAAGACGATATATATTTTCTTGTTTTAACGATGGGTTATATTTTATAAGAGGTGTATCCTTTGTAGCATGAATAAGTTTAAAAATAATATCCAGTGGAACATTAATAATATATTCTGGTCGAATTATTAGTTTGATATATTTAATTCCTGTAAATTTATAATTTAATTCCGTGATTTTATATTTGTAGACATCATAAAACATATCTACATTTTTAAAAGTTTCTAAGGTGTTCTTATTTAATATTTGTTTATTTTCTTCAATTAATAATTGGCGTTTGTCATTCAATTGTTCTAACGATTCAATGGATTTGTTATATAAAAATGGGTAATATATCTGAATTGTATACTTTTGAGAAACATTCTGCTTTAAAACGTCTGTCGCAAAACATAAATAAATATTATTACCGACAATATCTCCACTATTTAATAAAAGCTGGTTATTAAGTGTTGACAATGATTTATGAGATGCCTTTTCCAAAAAAGAATCGTAATCTGTAACGTTAAAAGGATTTGACACAAACGGATATTCATTCTCAACAATAAAATATTTTTGTCCGAGAACCTTTGAGACCCACATTTTTTTATTATTTATGTTTAATGCTAAAATGTCATCATAACTATATAGTTGTTTATCCGGAATATTTAAATTAACTGGTTTTCCAGTATCCTCGCGAACCAAATTAAGCACGAATTGATTTATTCTAACTCGTGTTAAATCAAGTTTTTTATTTTGAGTTAACGATTGATAAATAATGTTTGCGTTTAATAATTCTTCTTTTAAACAAAACAGGTAAATTTCTTCTAATGAATAATCTTTACGTAATTCGTTAAGAATTTTAATTTTAATTATACCAATAGTATCATCCATATGTATTTGTTGTTCTGAAAAATGCACGCGTATTTTATTTGTAGAAATAGTATTCAATTCATCTGAATTAAATATATTTATAAATGCGTGATTTGACGGGTCATTTACGAACAATTCATTCACTTTTTTTATTGACGGGTTTTTACCATAAAAAACATATATAGTATCGGTTACATTATCACCGATTAAGTGATTTATTTTATAAATAGGCATAAACTTAGTTTCTGACATATATATTAATCTTCATATTTTATATTTATGTATTTCACTTCGTTAATTTATTTTGTAAATATTTATTTTAAATCATAATATGGATTATCATTAATAGTAAGACCGCAATATTCGGTGGATTGTTTTTTATAATCAACAGGTATATAAATATTCGATTCTTTTGCGTTTTCTAATAAAAATTTAAAATTCTGCCAAAATTCTTGTTTGTGTCCTATTGTTGTCGTCATAATATGAGACAACTCGTGAATAGCTACAAATGTTAATGTATTTATATCTATTAACGTATCGCCGGTTTTCGTTGTATTTAAACAAAACGCAATCTTTTCCCCTTTATTTTCACTATAGGCAGTTAATTCACTTGTAGGAAGTGTCTCGCTTATAGATTTGGGATTAAATCCCGCAACTAATTTTTTAACACGTGTATCATTTGGATGTGTTTCTTTCATATAATTAACGAGTTGTTTACATTTATTAGTAACACTTGCTAATAAATTAGCGGCTTCATTTAGTTTTTCTCTATTTCTTACGCAATATCGATTTCCATCTGCTGTCGCAATAATACATTTTAAATTATATGTATCGGAATCAAAATAAACTTTTAAACAAATGACTATTATAAATCCTACAAAAACATAGAATACCACACTTTCATTTTTAAACATATATATAATAATTCTTATTTTATTATATATAAACTAATATTCATAAATTTATTGAGGTCCGCTTCCAATTTGTAGCGGAACACGCATAAAATCTGGAGTAATCGTGCTTTGGTTCCATGGTCCAACGTTCAATTGAGGATTTGGAGGTTCTGAACGAATCTGAAGATTTGCGTTTCTTAAAGACTGCCCAATCGTATCAATACCGATATGATATCCTGCCTTCAATAAATTAACGTTTGATAATTCACCTTTTCCAGATGGGTTTAGTTGGGCCCATTCACTATTTACATCTTTTGGTAAGAGTTCAGAAGGATTCTGAATACTTGGTTGAGAACAAGATGACGGCATACCTGGTGAAGATGTTTGAACACCGTTTGCATCGGCAAATACCTCGTTTTGACCTAAAGGTTCCGCTGGTTGAACTGAATTATTTTGAACTTGAGAATTATTGTAGGCAACATTCATATTTTGGTGCATAGATTCGTTGCCTGATTTTCCTTTAGAATTTAAATTTTTAATTAACAAACTAGCACCATATGCGACTAATAACAATACAATGATTGCTCCAATACCGTAATCATTCCATATTCGTTTAAAAGAAATCTTCATTATATAAATTTGATTATAAAATAATTTTATACATATTTAATTATTCTAAACATTAGAAAGACAACTTAAAATTCGGCGTTTTCGTCATCTGTATCTTTGTCGCTTTCATCTAAATCATCTAACATATATTTATCCTTAATACTTTGTGCTTCTAAATACGCCTTCTCTGCGTATTTCCTTGCTTGTTTTGCCTTGTTTTTTGCTTCTTTATATATTTTATAATAAACCTCATCCGGTTTTTTTAACGTAATTGGATTTAAATTATTGTCTAAAGTAATTCCCAAATCAATTTCTGTTAACTCCTTATTATTTTCATTATAAGGAACTATATCTAAATTCTCAATTTCTAAATCAATATTACTTTCGTTAATTAATTTAGTTAAAGTATCAACCTCTTCGTTTTCATTATTATCTTCACTTTGAACATTATCACAGTTTTCAACTAACTCGTCATTTTCAAACTCTTCCGTTTTAATTGAATGAGGTTCATCATTATTTGTAATTTGTTCTAAACTAGACTCTTCGGTGTGTGAATGAGAAGGCTTTTTATGCTTAATTAAACAATTTTCAAACATTGAGTAGTTTTTTAATACCATAACCTGAATTACAGCAAGTTCAAATTGAAAACTTTTATTCGTAAATTTGATACCTTGTATTTCTAATATGGATATAATTGTCGTATTAGGAACGACATCTTCCATCGTAAGTTCCCGTTCGTGTTCATCATAAATTTTTATGTTTTGTAAATTAGTTAAAGTATTGGTTTGAACGACTGCACGAATTAAATACCATTTACCCGATTTATATACTTTTATAATTGGATTAAAGGCTGATTCAATATCGTTTAAATCTAAATCACCATTAAACCAATCTTTGGATTTTTCTAAAATAAGTTCGTGAGCTCTAATTTCTAATTTTTCAAACCAATTAATTAATTCTTCCGAATTATTATCAAACATTAGGTCGCAACAATATTTTTTTCCGCTCTTAATAAACCCGTTTTTTGTTAAACTGGTTGATTGGATATATAACGGGTTTTTATTACAGAGTATTTTTGTAAAATACGTCCCACCTTGTCCGCCGGTTGGTTTTGCTAAAGTTAAATTCGTAAAATCAAAAGAATCCGATGGATTAATTATATTATTTGCTATATTGTCCATTAACTATTATACATATTTTTTTAACGCTACTCACACGCAATAAATCTCATTAAATATTATATATTTATAATTATTATGAAAGAAATGATTAGTTCGTGTTTAGACATTTTCAAAAGAAAAGACGTTCAAAATGAATTAAAATTGTGTTTTAAGCCCATTTTAGAAATAATAAATCCATACATTTATATGATATTTACCATATTTCTTATCTTTTTTATTATGCTTTTAGCAATATTAATATTGCTATTACTAATTTTACGTAATAAACAAATAATAACCAAAATATTATAATATTTTCTCGGCTAATTATATAAATGCACGGAAAAAGACACACCAAAAGAAGAAATTCGCATAAGGGAGGATTTTCAGGTCACGCTGAACCGGCTACCTACAGTGACTCACAAAGTTATATGTTAAAAACAGTTGGAGATGAACCTATGCAATATAACAATACTTTTCAACAAAACGGAACAAATAACTCGGGTTATCCTGCTGCGTCTAACGCAATACGCGGTCTTCAGGGACAAGTTGCGGGTAAAAGACGCAATCGTAAAATGAAAAAAACCAAGGGAGGGTTTATTGGTTCATTGCTAAATAAAGCAGCCGTTCCATTTACATTATTTGGATTACAGCACACTTTAAGCAAGAAATACGGTAAAAAAAATAGAACGTTTAAAAAACGCAGAACTTATAGAAAATAAAATAATTAATTATAATAATGGACCCTATTTTGGAAGAACAACTTAAAAACTGGATTATTTATGATAATCAACTTAAATTGTTGAATGAAAAAATACACGCAATCCGAGATAAAAAGGCAAAACTAACAGAAAGTATATTATCTACCCGTAACTTATCTGATTCATCTATAAATATTAGTGACGGTAAATTATTATTTAAAAATACAAAAATAATAGCACCATTAACCTTTAAATATTTAGAAAAAACTTTAGGAGAAATTATAAAAAGTGATATACAATTAAAACAAATTATAGGACAAATTAAAAGTAAAAGAGAAATATCCATTATTCCAGAAATAAAGCGGATTTATAATGTTTAATTATTATAAGTGTATTTTATATGGATGAACTTTCACAAAATGATTTAGTTTTATATACTAATCCCGATGGTAAAATATATAGCGGAGGATTTAATCTAAATTCAATTCTATTTAATAAAGATTTATCGCCCATTTTTAATATAAATACACAAGATAATCAATTCGGGGGAGCTAAGGTATCAGACTTATTTGAAAACTTAGCAATACCTCGAGGATTATTATATTTTAACAATCATAAAGGCGGATATGAACCTACTGAAGGGAATAATAACGAAGATAATGTAATCGATGATGATATTTATAATAAATTATTAAATTTAGTAGAACCAAAACAAAACAAACATACTAAAACCAAACATAAAAAACCCAAAAATAAAGGAGGAACTAAAAAACGTAAATATTAGATTTTACTCCAATTATTATAATTAAAAGGTGAAATCAATATTTCGGAAATTTTACTTTTCCAATAATCAACTTGTTGTTGGAACTCAATATCTTTTTTGGTTTGTGGATATGGCGTTGTTGAAGACATTAGGTTCTCTTCTTCGGGGGTAATTCTTGGTTTATATCCATAGCAATTTACTCCAAATTTTATGTTTGGGTTAGCAATATATCCTCCATTAATTCCTGGTCTTCCACAATCGTTTTCGTGTCCACTTATTTTTTGTAAATTATTAAATGTATTTTTTTGTGTTGGAAACAATCCCATTTGTCCACTAGACCAACCATAATTACACCATTCCGCACCATTATTATACGCATCCTCTAGTTGTTCGTATGTTGCTAATTTAGAGCCATATGCCTGACATATAGATTTAGCATTTTCATAATCATAATAATTACCGGGTATATTAAAGACCTGTTTTTTGTTTGTTATTTCAGGAACAGAAGACTTATATTTGCTTTGGTCCACAACAATATTTATTTTGGGTTTTTCGGTAAATAAGTCTGTAATTGATGCAACCACACTAATACTAAAAAAATACTGAAACGCATTAAGTATCATTAAAATTATAAAAATAATTACTACAATATTGATTACTATATTTCCGCCGTAATTATTTCCGCTATTTGACCCATCCCCTGTAACGGGGTTATTTCCTAAATAAAGAAATAAAATAAAGTAAATAATTATCACTAAAAATAACAATATTATTGCCGAAGGATTTATTAAAGTATTATTAGATATGTCTGTTGGCTGAATAGTTGTGTTAACGTCCATTATATATTATCTACTTTTTTTATATAAAGTAGATAATGATTTATTTTACACACTATATATTATAACTATGAATACGCCTATAATGGTAACATTAGATAGAGACGCCATGTCGGGGTATTTATTAAATGTATTAGGGACAGACCAAATTCACGATTTTTGTGGTGGTAGATTAACAAAAGCAACCCCACGGATGATTAATAGCAGGGCGAACCCTAATAAACGTAAAGGCGAGACAATATTCAACCAACTGACAAAAAAACCAAGAGGCGGAAATCCACTTCTTATTGATTTAACTGATTACGAAGTTATAGAACAGCAATGTTTGGAATTAATTCATATATTTGTAAACACTATAATTAAGGATAATACTACGAATGATACTGTTAATAATGAATATAATGAATATAACTCACCAAACAATAATCCGGAAAATATAGAAAACAATGATGTATTTATTACCCTAACTAACGCACTTCAAACCAACGGTGGTAGGGTTTCGCGAGAAACATTCAGGAGTGAACCATACCAAAGTAATAATACTTATCCCTCTGTTAATACTGAATATAAAAATGTAGAAAAAACATCAACGCTCATTTCGTCATCAAATAAAATAGTTCCCGATACCAAAGTGGATGTAAACTACGAGAATGAGAATGAGAAGGAATGGGGTAAACATGTTAAAACTAAGATTAGTTCGTTCATAAATAATCTCTCTAATAATAATACATATTCTTTAAATTATATATGTATTCATGACGTAATTAGCATTTTTACATCATATTTAAGTAAGTTGTCTAATATAATAACATCAGAAGATGTTACCAATTTTGAATATTTTATTACATTATATGTTGTATCCATGAATTATTTTATATCACATCCTTTAAGACATTGTTATAATAATACACACCTGCAGACAGGAGGAACCCAAAAAACTAAACCGTTGACGAATGTAATATCAACAATGATTAAACAAATGGCATTTACTTTTTGTGGTATATCTGGTAACTATAATTGTGATGATTGGGAAAAGTCACGTAATTGGAAATGTTTTGAAATCGGATTACTTAAAAACAACACTTCAGAAGTTGAATCTACTTCATCAAATTGGGTTCGAAATCAAATATTTAAACAACCACCAAATCAAACAAATATTAATAATAGGTTTAATTTTATTAAACCATTAACAGGATTATTTAAACAACAAACACTAAATTGTAAATTAACAGGAAAAACATATAAAAAACATATAATTATCAACTCTGCTAATTTAAACGAAAATTTGAAACCACTAATTTTAAATAATTATCCAAGTTTTATAGATTCTCAGTCATCGGGTGGAAAAGAAGAAGACCTCTTGGAAAAAATGGAAGTATACAATTGCGGATTTCGAGATCCATCAAACAACCATTATATAATGAATATGGACACATCATTTAACACACATACAATAGATATTAAGTGCAATAATGACAAATATGACTTCACACAAACATATTCGAATTTTAAAATTTATAATAAAAACAATCAAGAAGGTATTCCTGCTACAAGATGGAAGGATGTTACCCTTTGCGTTGCGTTAATAAATGCGTTTGAAAATATGTCAACTATGTTAAAAATTAAGAAAATTACAAGTTTACAGAGTTTAGTTAAAGTTATTGAAGAACAATATACAAATACAAAAAATAAAAATATAATTAACTATTTTTATAGTTTTTCATTATTTAAAGGTTTAGGTGATATCTCTCAAGAAATGACATCTGTCATTAAGTATGGTGGAGGAAATAAAAATACAATTTCTCCAAAAGATAACTACGAAGCGTTTGACACTAGTGGTAATGCTTTACGTTTTTTTTTAGCACGTGACCAATTATCCGCAAATAGATTTATTTTAACATTAAATTATGGATTAGAATACGGATTAAAAAGAGGAACAGATAATAATATAAATTCAAAAGCGTATGGTGGATATTTAAATGTATCTAATTGTAACCCAAAGGATATATATTTGGTCGAAGCAAATCAACCATTACAAAAACCACCAACTGGTGGAAATAAAAAACATTCAAGAAAATATAAAAATTCTAAACGTAAGCGAAAGAACCACACTAAAAATACTCGAAATAAACATAATAAAACATATAAATTATAT